>Ga0210064_1000389_pt1 | contig 21249 bp, 14 predicted proteins | sample Muzzi_CordC_D2_FD_185531 | JGI IMG/M metagenome (GOLD analysis project Ga0210064, IMG submission 185531) | Wetland microbial communities from San Francisco Bay, California, USA, that impact long-term carbon sequestration - Muzzi_CordC_D2 (SPAdes) | ecosystem: Environmental > Aquatic > Marine >...
CCGAGGAGGGCCGGCAGAAATCCATCTTTTCCCATGGCAAAGATCTGCCGTGCCTGAGCAAGCAGGGTGCTGTTGAGGGCCGCCGCTGAAGCGAGCACCCCGCCGACGGCAATCAGCAGCCAGCCCCGGCGGCCGAGGCCTATCAGGGCCACATCCACCAGGGGTGCATTCGATTGAGCCAGATTCTTCCAGGGAACCACCAGCACGGATATTATCGCCACGGCCACATAAAATACCAGGCTGACAATCATGGACAGCAACATGGCGCGCGCTACGGTCTTTTCGGGGTTGATGATTTCTTCAGCCGTGTTGGCAATCAGCTGATAGCCGAAAAAGGAAACATAGATAATCGCTATCGCGCCGCCGACTCCCGCCAACCCGTTCGGGAACATGGGCCTTACGTACTCGATGTCGGCCTTGCCCGCAGCCAGGACGATAAGCGTCATAAGGACCAGCAGGTTGCCCCAGGTTAGAATTTTCTGAATGCGATCGCCGCCTTTGGCTCCGCGGCAGTTGAGCAGGGTCAGAACAGCGATAATGATTAATCCCAGCCCCTTCAGGGCCATCTCCGGCAGCGGGAATGGGAGCAGCGAGCCGAAGTAGTAACCGAACCCCATGGCATACATGGCGCATGCAAAGATGCTGCCCAGTGCCAGGAGCCAGCCGGTTATAAACCCCCAGAAGCTGCCGAGGGCATTATAGGCAAAGGCATATCCGCCGCCGGCGGTCGGTACCTTGCGGGAGAGTTCCCCAAAAACATAGACCGAAAGAAGGCTCAGCAGGCCGCAGATTAGGTAGGAGAGCCAGACGGCCGGTCCGGCTTTTTCAGCCGCAAGCCCGATGAGCACATAAATGCCGGCGCCCATGAGGGCCCCGATGCCCAAAGTTGTGGCGCCCATCAGCCCCATGGTGCGCTCGAAACGCACCGGAACGAGTTTGCGCTTAAATATTTCCTGAATACTCTCAGTCATGAAGGCACAATCTAATCCAATATTGAAAACCTGGTCCTGCGGGCCAGGTCGGTTCTGCCACCGGCTGGACTGACACCTGAACACCGCCGTTAAATGCAATCACCAAAATCACCCCGCTCCCCGAGCTTTAGACCTTATGTCCGCCAGCTATCCCATCACCCTTTTTACGAGCGATTTGACCGGACCTTCGTAGCGCTGCACAATCATTACCGGCGATTGGGAGTAACGGGCAACTTTTTCAGGAATCTCACCGAACAGAACATTTGAGAAGACGCCTTCCCTGGATGCGCCTAGGGCTATCAAATCGTAATCCGCCGCCGCGCGGACCAGCGTTGTCGCCACTTTTTTGCCTTCCAGCAGGCGCACATCGGCCTTGCCTTCAAGATTGGTGAGACGGATTGTTTTTTGAATCCATTGGCGGGCCGTGTCGCGCTCGTCGTCGCCGGCATTGGGTTCCACCACGTAGCAGCACGTCACCTCGTATCCTGCATTGTCGTGGTATATTCCAACATATTCAGCAGCAAGGCTCGCATGCGGCCCGCCGGCCGTTGTGATCAATATCCGTTGGATTGGGAGATCTCCCATTAATTTTACGGTGATAAGATCACAGGGGGCAAGCCTTACAACCTTATCGGTAACTTCGCCCATAATTCTGTCGCGTGTGGTGGTGAATCCTTTCCAGCCCATCAGCACGAGATTTGACTTCTCCGCTTCGGCCGCATGGAGAATACCATCCCACACCTGATGCGCAATACGGACCGCCGAGCGGGTTGCAACCCCCTGTTCGTTGCCGTACTCGATCGCTTTTCTCAAAAGCGGCGTTTTGTGATGGATAAACCGCATGCCTTCATGGGGCGGAAGGTTTTTGGGGACATCAATGACGCCCAGCACAATAATTTCGCCGTTGTGGGCCCTGGCAATCGGAATTGCCAGTTTCATCAGTGGGATCACATGATCGGGATTGTGAAGCGGAACCAATATCCGGTAAGCATAACTGTTTTCGCTCTTTGGCTGCTGAACTTCGAGCACCTGGGGCATATCGACAGCCGTAACTTTTTCGAAGTACATAAAATAAATAAACAAACCGACGATGATCCAGGCAATGGCGATGTACCACGCCCGGGGATCAAAATTGAACTGATAGATCGCCAGAAACATGTTAAGCATGATGGCGGCAATCGGTGTTGCCGGATATAACGGCACGCGAAATCCGCCTTTTAGCTCCGGGAACTTGCGGCGCAGGGCAATCAGTGAAAGATTGACCAGGGTAAATGTCAGCAAAAACATGACACTGGCAGCCGATCCGATGACCTGAATCGGGAACAGCAATGCCATGACGAGTACAATCGCTCCGGTGACCGCAATGGCAATGTGCGGCGTGCGGCGCCGGGTATGAATCGTGCTGAGGGAAATTGGCAGCATTTTATCGCGGCTCATGGAAAAGGCCACCCGCGATGAGGCTAAAATGGTGGCGTTCAAAGCGGATATCGTTGACAGCAACCCCCCGAAGATAATCAGCACCACACCAAAAGCCGGCATGAAGTTCTGAGCCGCCCTGGCAATCGCCGTTTCCTGATACTGCCCCAGAAACTGCCAGGATTTGCCCGACTCGGGTTGAATGGCTCCGATGCAGACCAGCAGGATCATCAGATAGATGAAGACTGTGACGGCCAGGGAAATCAAGGTGGCCCGCGGAATGGTTTTTTCAGGCGCTTTGATCTCCTCGGCGACGGTTGCGATCAGGTCATAGCCTTCAAAGGCGATAAATGTCAGCCCCATGGCAATCACCACACTGCCGACCCCGTTGGGCAGAAAAGGCGTAAAACTTGCCGCCGCTTCGCTGGGAATTTGAAAAATCCGCTTCAGCCCATAGACAATAAATATACCCAGTATAAGTATCTTGGCCATGGTGATGACATTTTCGACGCTGCCGGTTAAAGCCGTACCCCGCATATTAATCAGAATGAAGACGATGCTCACGAAAGCGGTCATCACCAGGGCCGGGGCTTTGTGACCGGCGAGATTGAAAACCAGATTGGCAAGCGGAGGAAAATACCTTTGCATAAATTCCCAGAAATAGCTGCCGAATCCAAGGGCGTAGAGCGCACAGGCGATGATGTAGCAAAACCACAGCATCCAGCCGGAGGCAAATCCTGCCGGACCGGGGAATGCTTTGGTGATAAAGGCATAGCCGCCGCCTGATTTGGGATAGACCGAAGCCAGTTCGGCGTATGCCAGGGCCGTCAGCAAGGTGACCAGACCGTTGAGGCCAAATGCCAGTAGCGCACCGGGCCCCGCTTCACCGGCGGCGATGCCCGTGAGCACAAAAATACCGGCGCCGATCATGGCCCCGATCCCAATCATGGTGGCATCAAAAAGACCGAGGTTGCGGGCAAAAGAGGCATCAGCTTCCGCGGGCGAGTTATTCGAGATTTCCGTCATCGGCAAGTTCCTTTTTGACATTTCGGTCGTCGCTGATTCAGTAAACTTTTAAAATGTGGCAGAAACCGGAACTGAAAATTCCGGGAAGTGAACAAATTGAGAACTCAGAATTCGGGTAGCTATTCGGCAGGAATTCTGCACATCTCCCCGGAACGGTCACCCCGATCTAAATTTACGCCTCCAATTTTTTTCAACTGGTTGGAATATGCCACTGCTAAGGCACGAGTATTTGCCGCAATCCTGGAATAGTGGAGGGCCTATGCCTCGCAGAGAACGATGGGATAGTGGGTTTTTGAAGGATTCTATCTATTCTATCGTTTAAGTCAAGACCCAATTCCCAATTTTCCAGCATTCCGCCATTCTAATTGGAACGAAGCTTTTAACTTGAGGTTTCTACATTCCGCAGCGGATAAAGAATGTCAAAAATAGGCGATCTTGAAAAGAAATTGACTTCGTTAATCCTTGGTTCCGATTTTGCATATTTTTTCTCCGGGTTAATTGGATTATTTTATTTCGAATATTTCGCGAAAGAGAGACAGACATGGAATCTAAAGAGTTGCTCGAAAAGCTTGATCATCTCAACCGCAAGGCTCTGGAAGGCGGCGGCCCGGATCGGATCAGGAAGCAGCATGAAAGCGGAAAGCTGACGGCCAGAGAACGCATTGACAACCTTCTGGATCCGGGAACGTTTTTTGAAATGGATCGCCTCAAAACGCACCGTTGTACTGATTTTGATATGCAGGATAAAAAAATCTATGGTGACGGTGTGGTCACCGGATACGGTATGATCCATGGAAAACAGGCTTTTGTATTTGCACAGGACTTTACCGCTTTCGGTGGTTCTCTTTCCCTGGCCCACGCTGAAAAAATTTGCAAAATAATGAAGATTGCCATGAAAACCGGAGCACCGGTTATCGGGTTATGTGATTCCGGCGGGGCCCGCATCCAGGAAGGTGTCATGAGCCTGGCCGGCTATGCGGACATTTTTCTGCTGAATGTCATGGCTTCCGGAGTGGTACCGCAAATCACGGCCATCATGGGGCCGTCGGCCGGAGGGGCGGTGTATTCTCCGGCGCTGACGGACTGGATTTTCATGGTTGAAAAAACCAGCCACATGTTTATCACCGGTCCGGAGGTGATTAAGGCGGTTACGCGCGAGGAAGTGAGCAAAGAAGATTTGGGCGGGGCCATGGCCCACAATGTAATAAGCGGTGTGGCTCATTTTGCAGCGCCCGATGATCTGGCCTGCCTCGCAAAAATCCGTGAATTGATGAGCTTTCTTCCCCAGAACAATATGGAAGACCCTCCCCGCATGGACAGCCCTGACGATTCCGAACGCCGTGACGAGCGGTTGCGCGAAGTCGTTCCGGCCGACCCCAATAAGCCCTACGATATTCGCGAGATTGTTAGGTCCAACATGGACGAAAACTATTTCTTCGAGGTTCATGAACACTGGGCCAAAAACATCGTGGTCGGATTCGGACGGCTCGACGGCATGCCGGTGGGGGTGGTGGCCAACCAGCCTTCCGTGATGGCGGGCTGCCTGGACATCGATGCGTCCAACAAAGGGGCACGCTTTGTGCGCTTCTGTGATGCCTTCAACATTCCGCTGATCATCTACGAGGATGTGCCCGGCTTTCTACCGGGAACGCACCAGGAACACGGCGGCATTATCAAACACGGCGCAAAATTAATCTATGCCTTCTGCGAGGCAACTGTCCCGCGCATTACGATCATTACCCGCAAAGCTTACGGCGGCGCCTATATCGTCATGAGCTCGAAGCATATTCGCGGCGACATCAACATCGCCTATCCGACTGCGGAGATCGCCGTCATGGGTGCACAAGGCGCCGTCAATATCATCAGCCGCAGCCAGATCCAGTCGGCGCCGGACCCCGAGGCGCAGCGAACGGAATTGATCGCCGAATACCGCGAGAAATTCTCCAACCCCTATCGGGCCGCTGAGCTGGGTTATATCGACGATGTGATTGATCCGGCTGACACCCGCCCCAAGGTCATCCGGGCGCTGCGGATGCTGAAGACCAAGCGCGACACCAATCCCCCCAAAAAGCATGGGAACATTCCGTTGTAGAGCTGGAGAAAGGAGCTGCAGCCATGTCCTGGGCATATGTACTCGAATTGATAAAAAATATTATGATTACCCAGACCGGGATACCGAATCTGGCGATCAAAGAAGTCTTCATGGTCGGCGTTGCCTTCTTTTTTCTGTATCTGGCGGTTGCTAAAAAGTACGAGCCGCTGCTGCTGGTTCCGATCGGATTCGGTATTTTTCTGGTGAATTTCCCGCTGGTGCCGCTGATGGGCTTTTCCGAGCACGGCAATCCGGAGCTTATCAGGGCGTTCTATAAATACGGTATCGAATGGGAGATTATTCCCTGCGTAATTTTTCTGGGGCTGGGCGCCATGACCGATTTCGGCCCGCTGATTGCAAACCCCAAAACCCTTGTAATAGGTGCCGGCGCCCAACTGGGGGTGTTCATCACGTACATCGGCGTTTTGTTTTTCGGCTTTACCTTAAAGGAGGCGGCGTCGGTGGGTATCATCGGGGGGGCGGATGGGCCGACCACCATTTACCTGACCGCCAAACTGGCGCCGCACTTGTTGGGCGCCAATGCCCTGGCAGCCTATTCTTATATGGCCATGGTTCCGCTGATTCAACCGCCGATCATGCGCCTGATGACCACCCCGGAGCAGCGCCGAATTAAAATGCGCCAGCTGCGGCCGGTTTCGGCCCGTGAAAAACTGCTTTTTCCCTTGATTGCCGCAATCTTAATAATCCTGCTGATTCCGGCGGTCGCCCCCCTGATGGGGATGTTCATGTTCGGTAATTTCATGCGGGAATGCGGCGTGGTCAAGCGCCTTTCCGATACAGCCCAGAATGCCCTGATGAATATCGTTACCATTTTTCTCGGCCTGTCGGTGGGCGCCACCATGCAGGCGGATAAATTTCTCAGCTGGAAGCCGCTGCTGATTTTCAGCTTCGGATTGATGGATTTTGTCGTCTGCACCTTCGGCGGCATTCTGACTGTTCATATCATGAATTTGTTCTTAAAAGAAAAAATTAACCCGTTAATCGGTTCGGCCGGAGTTTCGGCTGTACCCATGTCGGCGCGCGTCTCCCATACCGAAGGACTGAAAGCCGATCCGGACAATTGGCTCATCATGCATGCCATGGGGCCCAACCTGGCCGGTGTCATCGGCTCGGCATCGGCGGCGGGCATGTTTATCGCCATGTTTCAATAGGAGGAAGCTATGAATGCCACGGCAGGACGGATCTTTGGACATGTTTTTGGGAAGTGGTGGACGGCGGTGATATTGGCGACGGCCCTGACCGCAGCCCCAGCTGCGTGGGCGGCCTTTGGTGAAGTCATTGAAAAACCCGTTCCCGAGTTCAGCCGGCAGGGTGATAGAATCTCTGCCAAGTTGATTCCCCGCGCTAAAAGTACCAGCGTCCAGATTCAATTCAGCGCGGCGGGCGCCGAATTGCTCGATGTGGCAGGCCTGGACTTTGAGAAGGCCGAACGCCCGGAAGTCGATGTCAAAAATTTTAAATCGGCCCTGTTCGTCATTCATCTTGGCGATGTAATCCCCGGCGGTGAAGCCAAAGTATCGTTAACCTCCGACTTTTTTATCAGCTCGACTCAGTTTTATGTTTTCAACGAAACCCTGCCGCAATCCTGGATCATTTCGGATGCGGCTAACCTGACCTTGCCGGACCGGATGCAGGAGTTGGTGGTTACCGTCAAAGACGGCGGTCCGCTTGACTCGGACGGGAAAGTTGACGGACGTATTACGCTGGTTGGCGGCCCCAGAGATTCTTTCTGGGGTTATGCCCTGGGGACTCTTTTCATCCGGTTTTTCGGAATTTTTATCGTTTTGACCATCCTCATGCTGGGGATGATAATTTCCGGCCTTTTTTTTCAATGGCTGGCACGGCGCAAAGTCGCCGGCGTTGATAAAACGACCGCAGACGGCGCTTTTCAAATAGCCAAAGAAAAGGCTCCCCCGCCCGGTGTCCGGATGGACCCGGCAATGGCGGCGGCCGTTGCAGCGGCCTTGCACCTGCATCTTGCGGGGGCTGCAGTATCACCGGTTCTGAAACCTTCCGGGTCTGCCCCGGGTTCCTGGTCGCTGCAAGGCCGGGCTCAGATGATGGCCGAACGGTTGCTGGTATTTAATCGTAAAAATCATTGATTTTAATGATGAGGTGTTAACATGAGATACAAAATTGCTATCGGTGATTCGAAATTCGACATTGAAGTTGGTGAGATTCAGGCGGGCGTGGCCGAGGTCACCGTTAACGGGCAAACCTATCAGGTCAACATCGAAAACTATGCCGAGGTTGCCGCCGGAAGAGGATTGCAATCGCGAAAAACCATGACGGCCGAATCCCGGACCACTGCCATTTCCGCAGCACAACCGGTAATAGTGCCCGCTGCGGACATGTCTCCAAATCCGGGAGGGGGAGCGGTGGTAGCGCCGATTCCGGGATTAATCCTGAAAATCAACGTCAAGGTCGGGGATGCTGTCAGTACCGGGCAAGTGGTGGCCATTATGGAAGCCATGAAAATGGAAAACAACATTTCCAGCAATATTGCAGGAACTGTGACCGCCATCCGGGCCGCTGAAGGCTCACAGGTCACCACCGGTGAGGTTATTATGGTAATTGGATGATAAGTGGATTGCTGTGAGATACTCGGTTTTCTGCATAAATCCTGAAAGCTTCCTTTTAAAGGTTCTTTTGTTTACTCCCCGACCGTGTGAGTTCAGAAAGCAGATCGATTTGGATTTGCTGAATTTCAACCAGCCGCTCCCACTGGTGCGACAGGAGATGGTCGATTTTGTCGTGCAGTTGCCGGATTTCAAGTTCGGCCTTTAAATTTACGCGGTAATCGTGCTGCGAACGCAGGCGGTCTTTGGACTCCTGGCGGTTCTGGCTCATCATGATAACGGGAGCCTGAATGGCCGCCAAACAGGATAAAACCAGGTTCAGCAAAATAAACGGATAGGGATCGAATGGCTTTTTTAGCAGCAGGAAGGAATTCAGCCCAACCCATATTAACAGGATTGAAGCGAATATAATGATGAAGGGCCAGCTGCCGCCGAATGATGCCAGCTTGTCGGCCATTTTTCCGCCAAGGGTCAGATCTTCTTCGAACTCGGCATCGACGTTGCTTGAAAGCGTTTCGTGTCGCTGAAGACTCTCCAGGACCTCATGGTCCAACGTCGTCAATTCCCCTTTTTCGAATTCAAGCAGGCTTTGAATATATTTCATGCGAAATTGATTCAGGTCATCAAGACAAATATAACCTTCCGGTTTCCAGCCCGGATTGGAAATTTTTATCTTTTCGGCCACGGCGTTTCGAATAAGCGCTGCCGGCATCATCTGGGATCTGGCTTTGGTCTTGCCACAAATATTGCAGACCATATTTTTCGATGGCGATGTTTTCATGATTGATTTTTAAATCCTGCAATAGGTCTCTTAAACGAAGCGCCTTATTGCTGGTGCAATATGAAATCAACCAGGGCTTTAAGGTCTGCTTCGGAAAGCTTTTTGGTCTTTTTAATTTGACGCTTCATTAGATTGGCCTTTTCAGGCCTGACAATGGCTTCCGATTCCCCCTTTAAATATTTAATCAACTGCTCTTCTTTGCCCTGATAGGCATGCGATATCTCGGTCAGGGACGGATTTACTTTTGAGGAGCTCTCTTTTTTATGGCATAACATGCATCCCTGGGATTTGAAAATCGTTTCACCTTCATCTGCCCCGGCCGTATTCATCACAAAAATGCACACAATGCTGATAATCCAAATACCGACTGGTTTCATAATATCTGTCCCCTTTCACTTTACAATATTATTATTTGCTTATCCTTCTAAATAGGGCTGGGGAGGAATCGCTGCGCCGGTGTGGACTTCCACACTATTGATTCCCTCTATATCGCGGCAAAGGCTTTTTGCCTTTTCCTCCAGTTTGTGCGCAAACCGGTCGTCGGCCTTGGTGTAAATCAAAATATTGCCATACTCGGCTGTCACGGAAATACCCGGATAGTCGTGGACCAGGGCGGCTTTCATCTGGCTTGCCAGGGCCAGATCGTCCATTTTTCGCTGAGATTCTTCAGTGGCCTTAAACTGCGGCAACTCCGCCGCCTGGCAAATGAAGTCCACCGCATCGGCGACTGTCAGCTTGTGAATACGAAGCACCAGGTCATAAAGAGAGCTGTCCCACGGGTCCACCCCATAGAGGTTTTGGGTCCACTTACGCCGTTGCTGGTCATCTTTTAAAATCAGACGCAACGCCTCTTGTTTAGGAACTCTCTCACACTCCATCTCATTGCATACGCGTTCGTCCAGATCGGCGATAATCCGAACTTTGAGCACGTGGGGGATCCCTTTTAGCAGCAGATGCCCGGCAAGACCGTGGTAGACGACGTTGTCCTTTTGCACGTTGCGGACGAGGGCACTTTGGTAGTAGGTGACAAAACGGGTCTTGTCTCGGCCGAAGCGCTCCAGAATGGAAGGCGCATCGTGGATGGCTTTAGCCATCTTAATCTCAGGGATGTGGTAATTCTCGCTTGCATCGAGAATCACCTCACGACTTAAACAACGATAATCCAGCCGTGCCGCCACCTTTTCAGCCACTTCCTTGCCTTTGCTGAAAGAACCCCGTGATATAGAAATTACGGCCATGTTTCCCTCCCGGTTGCTTGGAGTTTAGGTGCCATTAGTGAGCACATTCCAGAGGATTCAGTCCCATTCTTTTTGGGAAGTCATGATCCCTCCAAAATTGATGATGAATCGAGTTTAAAGATAGAAAACGTATGTCATTGCTACCAGAATCACGATGTATATCAAACTCAGAAATCCTCCGATTTTGATATAGTCCCCGGTCCGGTATTCTCCCGGCCCCATGTATAGCGCATTCACCTGATGGGTCGGGAGGATGAAAGAATTGGAAACCCCTAAGCCAATAACGATTACCGCTACCCGAGCATCGATTCCAATCTGGTGCGCAATGGACACCCCCAGAGGAACGAGCAGGGCGCAGGCTCCGACATTCGAGATTACCATGGTAAAAGCGCAACTCAGGCAGGCGAGTATGATCAACAGCAGGAGTGGAGACATGAAATTGCCGAGACCGATGATAATTCCCTTCGCGATCCATTGAGCGGTTCCGGTCTGATCTACGGCCATGCCCAGAGGAATCAGCCCGCCAAGCAAAAATACGGTGCGCCAATCCACTGCACGGTATGCTTCACTAATCGTCATGACTTTGCTTAATATCATGCCCAAAGCACCCACCATCAGGCAAACCGATAAGGGAAGCGGATTATAGGGCCGCTTTTGAAAATAGAAACTCGAAATGAGCATCAGAATCAGGGCGATCAAAAAACATATTGAGGCCCTTTTCGCCTTTTCAGGCTTGTGAAATTCCTCTTCGAAGGGCGAGATGACGATAAAGTTCTGGTGAAGCTCCTGCAGGGCGTGAAATTGTTCCCAGGTGCCGTGGACGAGAACCATATCGCCGGCCTGGAGGGGCAGATCTGCCAGTTCGCGATAATAGGTCCTGCCGGACTGATGGACTGCGAGCGGGTTCATCCCGAAAGTCTGGCGGAAACGGATTTCCTGGATCGTTTTGCCGATCAGGCTCGATCGTGGAGAAACCACCACCTCGACAACTCCCGCTATGGCGGGGTTGAACATCGTATTCTTAAAAAGCACCGGCTCATTTCTTAAAACCAGCCCGTAATCCCGGACGAAGTCCCCGACGGCCTTATCCGGGCCATAGGCACACAATGCATATCCGGCCCGAAGCGCCTCGTTCGGCAGCGGGGCGACATCGTATGTTCGGTTATCCTTGGCCAAAGCGACGATGTTAACCAAATAACGCCGCCGAATGTTCACCAACTCCTGGGCCTCTTTCTCCGCTCGGTAATCTTCAGGCACAAAAATTTCATAGGGTCCGTTGACGAACGGGTAGGAACTGAGAATCGTATTTTCAAAGGCGTTGGTTGAACCCACTTTGACGTCGGAGCGACTCGCAGAAGATCCGGCGAGCAGACGCATACCTCCAGTCGAAAGATATGCAATTCCCCCAATGACCAGGGCCAGGCCGATAGGCGTCAGCTCAAGGAAACCAAACTTGGGCATTCCCTGGGGCAAAATATCATTGAGCAATATCAGCGGGCTGGTTCCAATCATGGTCATCGTTCCACCCAGAATCGCCGCCATTCCGATGGGCATCAGAACCCGGGAAATATGGGTCTTAAGTCTATGGGATGCCGCTAACCGGATAGCGGGCAAAAAGAGCACGGCCGCACCGGTGTTTTGCATAACGCTCGATATGGCTGCAATAAGCGCAGAAAAGATCATGACGAGTCGCGAAGAGCTCTTTCCAATAAACCCCAGCACGGGCTGAATCATGCGGCTGACCAGACCTGCCCGGTTCAGACCGTAGCTGATGATCATAACCCCGATGATGGCCACCACTGCATTGCTGCTGAGACCTCGGAAAGCATCCTGCGCATTAAGCAGTTCCAATTCGGGCAGCAATACCATCATCAATATGCCGACGACGTCGACCCGCACCCATTCCACAATAAAAAGAAACACGGCGGCTCCGACGACCAGTAACATGAGGAGCTTGGTCCGGAGATGGGTATCGACTGCGAAAGGCAGGGTCACGACTCCCATGTCATGAATCTCCTGCCCCCCCGCGGTGATCAACTCCGCAGCAATATCCAGCCAAAAAGAGTGGCTTCCGGCTTTTGTGTCGGGATTCAGGGTGTACTCCACCTTTGCCGCTATAGGTTGTGAATGGCGTTCTTCCGGAAGGGCAAATTTCACCAAAAGATGATGATAGGGCCTGTCCGGCCGAATCCTGTCAATGAAAGCGATCCCACTGTCCGGGGGAGAGGCAATCCATATGGTGACCGGGCCCGCCGCGTTCCGATTCCATGCGAGCGGGCTGCCATGGACACTTTTCGGCTCATTGAGATAAGCCTCGATTTCAAAGCTTCCCGTCTCACCGGCGACCAGGGTCTGCAAGGGCTTTTTCATCCGGACGGAAATATAACGAGGCTTCCGTGAAGGCACAGCGACCGTGCCGCTTTCCAACGCCGGGATTTGCGACATATTCATGGAAGTGCCGAATGGGGCCTCACCGGCTGACTCTGTCCCCCCCCAAAGAAAGAACATGCCGCATAGGCAGACTACAAAAATGATCCGATTCTTGGTTCTCATTCGCATATTCTAAAATGCATCAATGGCCGCGTCGCAAATTGCCTAATTCAGTCCGAATCGCCCGGCTCGGCGCGCATCGCTTCAAATATTGCCCAGAAAGGGATTGAAAGTCTGCCTTTATTTCGGAGTTTTTGCTTATGCTGGCATAATGACCATACAATTCTTGCTGCAGTCAATAGTTTTTTTCAATCAGCTTTTTCCCGCCGGAAATAGCCCCCATAATGGCGCCAACAGCAGTGTCGTTGTCACTTTTTGCGGTGTTGATCACCAGATCGTAGTTCTCCGGATCAGCCACATCCGTGTGAAAAGATTGCTTGACAAAAGCGGCCCGCCGGCTCTCCCGGTGTAAAACGCGTCTTCTGGCCGTTTCATTGGGAACCCCATACACCTGGGCAATATTTTGAACACGCAGTTCTAAGGGAGCCACTACCCGAACGCTCAGACGCTCAGCGGGCGGAATAATAAAATTGGCCCCGCGCCCCACGATAACGGCACGTCCATGCTCTGCAATGACCCCGATAACATTCATCAAATGCTCCAAATAGATACCGGGGTAAAGATAGCGGTCATTTACCAGAGAGGATATAAAGTCCTGGATGCCGGAAAACCTCTCCTTTTCAATTGAGAGGATAACACGATCGCTAATTTGTGATTGTTCAGAAATCATATTAACAATATCTCGATCGAAAAAGTCGAATTTCAGTGCTTCGGCAACCTGTCTGGCGATAATATGACCGCCGCTGCCCGGTGAAACCGAAAAAGTAATTACCGGAAGATCGCTTTTCTTTTGACCGCTCCATTTTTTAATTTGGGCATCAATAAATTCGGCAACCAGTTCTTCTTTATTTCTTTCCATTTTATTTCTTTCCATGGATTTTATCCCCTTTTCAGTCAAATTTATCTAAATATGAATTTTCAATGGGCACGGTACAGTCTCGACGTTCGCCACTTCTTTTATCAGCATTAGACTTCAATTGGCACCTTTTATGACCCGCGATTGACCACCTGAAGATCTATGGTTTTTTTGCGCTTCTGTTTTTAAACATTTTACAAGTCAACGTTTATTGCGCAGCATTTTGATACGCTCCGCGGCAAAGCCATATTCGATCATATCGTCCATGTAAGAACCCAGCGCTTCGCGGTAGTTATCGATGGCTTTGGTTTTATCTCCCTTGCCCTCGGCCCAGAACGCCAGGGCGACATGACCGGTGAGCAGATATTCCGGACTTTCTCCGGCTTTTTCCGCCAGGGAATTTTCCTTTTGCGGGTCCAGCAGGCAATCGGCAATCCGGCGGTACCACGGATCTGCGGTTTGGGCGAAGTAGTTTTCCAATTCGGCAAGGGCCTCTTGACGGCGGTCCATTTTAGCCAGGATTTCAGCAGCCAGCAATCCCGTCCGCAGCCGTCCCTCGTTTTCACGGCCGTTCAGGGACAGATAGCGGCGGGCAGATACCAGCGCCCGGGCCCAATCCTCGTTCATGGCGTAGTAAAAAACCAGCTCAACCAGCACGTCTCCGTTGCCGGCATCAATTGCAAGGATCTGTTCCAACAGCTGGCGTTTTAAGTCGGGGGCCAATGCTTCCTGACCGGCCTGCACCTGAAGGGGTGCCAGAATGCGTTGACGTTCCGCCAACTCCTCGCGCGACGCGAGCAGCTTTTGTTCGAACTGATCAATATCCTCCTGATACCGGCGGCGGGTTTGAGAATCGTCCATGGCCGTCAGTTTACGCTGCCGGATGCTTTGCAGCCGGGAGAGTGCCAGGAAGTGCAGCCAGTTTTCGCGGCCGGTCGTTAAAACCACCGGCTGCAACAGCTCCTCAGCCCGGGTCGCGGGATCGCTTCCGTTGGCAGCCAGGGCCTTGATGTAGCGCAGCCAGTTGCGCTCCTCATCCGTGGTGCCGCCCTTTATAGCGGAATCCGCGGGAATGCTTTCCTCCAGGACCCGCACCAGGTATCCGAAAAACTCATGCGGCGAGCGCCAGTCCAGGTTGAGCAGACCCCGGCGATAGGCACTTGTCGGCGCGCGGTCGGCCAGCCAATCGATTAAATAAAGCAACAAGCGGGCCTGGATATTTTTATCGTCCATTGACAGGGCGCTCTCAAAAAGCCGTCCGGCCTGCCGGTGGTTTCCGGCACAAAAATGAATCATGGCGGCCGCCAGGACCAGGGTCGGATCGAAACTGGTTTGAAGCTCCCTGTCGGCCAGCAATTGGGCTTCGGACCACTGTCGCTGCTCAGCCAGATCCAGTATTTTGTTGACTTTGGCATCGACGGACAGATCCAGCACACCATTCCATTTGACTTGACCCGCTTTTAACTCCCGCAAAAAAATGACTGCTTTGTCAATGGGCAGCACCATGCCCATATCCGGCAGCAGGGTGCGAAGCGGTATCGGGCCGGCAATCCAATCCATGGCCACACCGGAAGCAATCCCGATAACCTTGCCGTGGATGTCGATGATCGGGCCCCCGCTGTTGCCCCGATGAATGGAGGTATCCACCTGTAATAAATTTTCAAAGGTCCGGCGGACATGGCCGCTGGTTACACTGACATTGACAACGGCTTCCTGGGTTCGGCTGCCCAGGGGGAAACCGAGAGCGATTACCGGTGACAATTTTGGTACTGCCAGGGCCGACATTTTCTGATCCAATGGCAGGGGCTGAAGGCCCTCCGGTATTTGGTCGATCTTGAGCACGGCAAAATCATCTTTGAGGGGTGATCGGATCAGCTGATAAGTTCGATCCGGCGCTCGGGCGACTCCGGCGATTTTCAAGTGGGGACGACCGTCGGTGCGAAAGGCCGCCGACAGCCCATAGATGTCATCCACCTCGCTGTCTTCCGATAACTCCGGCAGCCGTTTGAATGCCTTCTGGCCTTCAAACCACAGAAAAATGCGATATCCCAGTTGCAGCGGATCGGGCTGATTCATGAATCGGCGGATTTGAAGATAGAGATTGTTGTCTTCCAACCACGGGCAGGCCACATGACGATTGGTCAGCAGATAGCCGGCATTGTCCACCAGAAAGGCGGTGCCCTCGGTCCGATTGCGGTAGATGACGTCATCACCGAATTTGAGCCAGTATTCGGTCATCACAAAAGCGACCGATTTCGCATATCGGTTGGCATGGTCCCCGAGAATCTTTTCGGTGTCTTTTTGCCGGAATACAAAGAAAAACCATACCAGCATCGCCAGGATTGCGCTGATACCGATCACCAGCATCAACCAGGCGATACGTTTTTTGAGGCTGCGAATTTCCTGCACGGGCGGCTGCACCGCCTCATGCTGGCGGCGCATGGCGGATTCAATGTCTTTATCTTTGATACGGGCCAGGCTTTCGGCAACCTCTGCCATGGATTGGGGGCGCAAGCCGGGATCATCCGCCAGCATTGATTTCAACAGCAGTTCAAACTCCGCGGGCAAGGCTAGAGCATCGATCTCGGCTTGAAAATCATCAGATTCATGCTCGGCCGTCAGCAGTTCCACGAAAATTTTACCCAAAGACCAGATATCGCTGCGCAGGTCCAACGGACGCTGTTGGATAATGTCCGGATGGCAGGTGAGCAGTTTTTTGAGCATCGGTCCGGGGCGATCCAATTTGGGATCGAAAAAACGCGACAGCTTGTAATCGATTTTAATCTGAAGCTGATCGCCGTCACCCTTGATGACCAGAATATCGTCCAGGATCAGGTGGGGGATAAAGTGACCGATACGGTGCAGGCCTTCCAGGATAGACGCCATCCGGTAAAATAGCTTAAAAGCAATGCGGTAGTCCCGCAAGACCCCCGAAGCAATCAGATTGCCCCAGTTTTCCGTATCCAGCCATTCACTGACCCGGTACCACATCCCGTCGGAAGATTGCCGAATCTCAAAATGCCTGACAAAATAATTTTCGGGAAGTTTCTTAAGCTCTGCCAGTTCATTTATTAAGCGTTCGGCAATTTTTTCATCGACACCCGACTGGGGACTGAAGATGCGGATCATGACCGGCTCTTCGGTCCGGGCTTTAACCGCGCGACAGAGGATCGTGGCATATCCTTCATGGAGCACCTCGATGATCCGATAATCATCTATGGTTTTAATGCCTTCGGCGACGTCACTGCCACAGGAGGGGCAGGCGGTGATATCTTCGGCCAGCGATTGGCCACAGTTTTGACATAGCTTCATCGGCGACTCCACAGCACCGGTTGAAAGACTATATAACAGGTTTAAATCTTAGCATGAAATATGTCAAAACATGGTTGGCGTGTCAAGCATGGGGATTCGAAAAGCAGAGTAGAGGCCTGCGGCCAAAGCATAAAAAAGGGATCTTCATCGCAACCTCTATGGGGGGGCACCACGAATATGGCTAAAATAGCTTTAACCATTAATGGAAGTTATCACGATATTTATCAAAGTCCTCAAAAATTCTATCCTTTGACTTTGACCAGGGTATTTTTAAGGCCAGGCCACCGCATATATGACAAGGAACACTATTAAACTGTTCATTGGTATTAAACGCCCATCTTTCTTCAATTATCAGACACCTATTACATCTATATTCGAGTTTTTTCATTTGAATAGTCCTTGTGATAAGCCACTGTAATATTAGGTTAGGGCGATTAATATCCAAACTTTATAAGCGTTCCAGATTCCCATTCTGCAAAAATCATGCAATATCAAAGGTGTTTGATATGATTAATGAATGCTAAATAATTTCAATTGGATAAACAAGGAGTGCCAATTTTAAAATATGAAAAAAAATCTATAATACTAAGAAAAATATGACACACTGTGGCATATATTACCTAGTCAGGCAAAATCTCTGTTGATAAAAAGCCCTGTATGGGGAGGCGGCGGCAGAAAGGTAAATTGAAAGATCGATTACCATTATGACAAGAATATAGTCGTAAAATAAAATCCCAGCGCTGAATTTTCTCTTACCCGCGAAATCCGTTTTCCTCGTGCGATCCGTCGCATAGCGGCTTTTTTTTCGAGCCGCCGCAACGACATAGGGTATAGTGATCCGCATCGGGAAGCAACGCGTCCGAGGATTGATCGTCTTTCAGTTCGATATTTCCCTGACAGTGGAGCGGTCCGTCTTTCTCGACCACGATGCGCGTCTCGCGGCAGTAATCTTTTTCATGTTTGCCGTTAAGGATGTATGTGAGCGCACCGGAGGGACACTTTCTGATGGTCTCGATGATCTCAGCCACCGGTGCCGCATCTGGTAGGTATGTGGGTGCGTTATGGGTACCGAAAACCGCCTCCAGTTCACCGCAGTAGCCGGCGCCCATGCACATAAAGCGGTCGTATACGATGGTGATATCTTTACCCTCGTAGTATTCCAAGGGCGGTTTGTCGGAATCTTCGCGTTCTCCAACGAATTCTGCCTTTGCGTGCGAGCCATCGCACTGTGGCTTGAACTTTGATTCGCCGCAACGACAAAGGGAATAGACGCGAGGGGTCTTGGTTGGGCTCCCGTCGCTGCCGACCAGCTTTGTGTCTACAGCCATGAGCGGGCTGTATTTGGTTAGGATGACCTCACTTTTTTTCATGGTGGCACCTCCTTATAGGGTAATACTTTTCTGACCGGATTTATTTAGTTTTTTCTGATACGAAATGGATATTTTATGCTTACTCCAGGTAGCTTACGAATGTCAAATCCAATTGATATGTTGTTTATCCTAGCAGATGCCCAAAAATGAAGACAGGGCCGAAATTGACCCTGTCTATTTTAAAATTAGCTTTTACTATTGGATTAACCGGCAAGGTGTTGCAGCAACTCATCCACTTCTTTAACTGATGAAACGGGCTTGGTCTCAAAAAGAATATATGGAACATATTGCTCGGTCATCTTCATGATTTCAACATTCGTGCCTTCGACAATACAATATCCTTGACCTTCTGAAGTAAATGCGCCCCAGTCTTTTATCACTCCGTTTTCCATATCTTGCTTCACCAGCGCCATCATTAAAGCCCATGCATCCCCACGTTCTCTTGCATCAACCGGGACTCTTGCTTCGTCTAACCTCCAATACAGGTGATATCTAGCCATGATACTCCTCCTCTCTCAAAATTAATAAGTTGGTAGTAACTATATAGCGAATTGGTTTCGATCGGTCAGACTCCCAACAGGCAAACAACCCAGTCAGGAGCGGTGCTGGCCCAATTTGAGGGGATTCTCCATCGAAACTTCACCATATTTCATTGCAAAATGCAGGTGGAAACTACATTCTGCCTTAAAGGAGATTTTTAAAATGTGAAATTCAGGGAGAAATCAGAAGCTAAAGTGTCGACCACCGGTCAGATTCAGCTTGAGGTATTGTCAGATAGTTAGACCTGCTTGTGTTCTTTTAATCTATCAGTATTTATGTGTCAATAAAAATCCTACAAATGCTTTGCCGTTATCATCAGTTGCGATAATATGGCAATAAGCAATTGCTTGGGGGCGTAAAAAGGCCGGCATCCATTTTGCTTAGATTTAAGATGTTTTGCCAAACTCAAACCAGCGGTGGGTATCATAAATCAGCTTTTCATGATCAGCCTTGAGGTGATCGTGCATTCTGGCATTATCGATTGCGATACCTCCCATATCGGACAATCCGCAGATGAATTCGCATTCTTCGTCCGAAAAATCACGTTGCTCGGAGGTATAAATTCTCAGTACTCCGATAATCCGGTCTTTTACTGAAATTGGAACGGACAACATTGAAGCGATTCCCTCGCTTTTGGCCGCTTCCGGATACTGGACCCTTGGATCAGTATTTGCATCCAGGATGATAACTATTTCGCCGTCAAGCGTCTCTGCAATGCTTTTGTCAGCATCCAGCGGGCCTTTTTTCATATATGCCTCACTCAGGCCATGGGCGGCACTCAACTCGAGAGTATTGCGTTCCCTATCCCAGAGAAACACGGTACAGGCTTTAACATCGAGTACGGTGACGATATTCTCCGCAATCAGGTTTAAAACTTCTTTGAGATCCAGACTGGAATTAATTACTTTACAAACATCCCTGAATAGTTTGAAATACTGCATTTCTTTAGTTTGCATATCCTCCCCCTTTCCCCAATAAAAAAGCCAAGTCGTCCTTACAAAGGCGACTCAGCTTTTTATTTAAGACAGGTTGCATTCTGTTCCCCCTCCAACAGGATGCTGTTGTCTTTTAGGCCAAGTTATTTTTTAGTTTAATTCGATAGTGAAAAATTACATCACTGTTACAATAGCAGACTAGGCTATGGGAGGTCAAAGAAATTCTGCTGCCAGCTTAAAGGGCTGCTTTCCGGTTGCGAGTCCGGGCCTGAGTCCAACACACAAGAGGCAACTTGAATTCCGCTGTCCCGGCCAATCGGTGCCACAAAATTTGGTTTTATGCTTCAGAATCTTCATCTGTTAGTAACCTTAGCCAAACGGAACAAATTTATGGCAACTGGTTTAAATAGCCTATATCCGGACCGCCTTGCCTGGCGGTCCAAATTGGAAACAAATTTGTTGCCGTTTCCATTTCCGGATGGACACTAATTAACGAAACTGTAAAATGCTTCTGTATTTTGATGGGAAAGGCTGATCGTCCCATCGGTTACCAGGTTCCACAAACAGTCGGCCACCTGAATTTCATCCTCTTTCAGGGTTACAGCAAGATCCTGGAGCCTTAGCGGATGCTTTTCGACTTCCAGTAATCGAAGGAGACGCTGCTGTAAAAATTCTTCCTCGATGACAGCCATAAAATCCCGGTCATAGTCCAAGGCGTGGCGTTGTTCCCCACGATACGACCTTTCCCAGGGGCGCCGCAGGCTTGCCGACAATAAATGCCGGACCCGGGTGTTGTATTTGGTCAACTCGTAAATGGTTTGCAGCTTTTCCAGGTTAAACGGGGTTCGATCAATCGGCCCCAGCAAAGCGACGGTTTGAGCGAAGCTTTCCACCGTTTTAATAAATTCCTGCGGCTTGTTCAAATCGGCGTGGGCCAGGGCAATCCGCTGCCGGCTAAAGCCGGACAGGGTTAGCAGTTTTTTAAGTACATTGACCCGGCTCCAAGCGTGGTCCACCCCGAATGAATGATGGCATTCTTCGGGCAGGCAGCCCACGAGGATCAGACCGGGTGCTCCTTCCAGAAGTGCCCGGGCCATGACGCAGGGATCTATCTGGCCCACGCAGGGTACCCCCAATACATGAATCCTGGGATCGTATTTCAGTCCCTGTTTCCCGGCGTTATCTGCCGCCGGCAGTCCACCCCAGACACATCCGATTGCCACAACTTCGTCTGGCGCCAATTGCCGAGACAGGGCGGCCACCCGGGCTTCCCGCTGTTCGTTGCTGTTATTTTGCAGCACCAGGGCGTGGTAAGGGCAGGCCGCCGCGCAGGTTCCACCGCCGGTGCAGACCATGGGATCCACGATACGGGGCAAACCGCCCCCGGGACCTTCATCGACACCGATACCGCCACAGTCGCATAGCTCCTGGCACTGCCCGCAACCGATGCATTTATTCGGGTCCACCATGCAAACCACCCGCGGAACATATAGCTGGCCCTCGGCAGCCTTTTTCAGCATCCGGGCGGTTTTTAAACCGGCCTTCTGACCCTGATTCAAGGC
>Ga0210064_1000391_pt1 | contig 21227 bp, 21 predicted proteins | sample Muzzi_CordC_D2_FD_185531 | JGI IMG/M metagenome (GOLD analysis project Ga0210064, IMG submission 185531) | Wetland microbial communities from San Francisco Bay, California, USA, that impact long-term carbon sequestration - Muzzi_CordC_D2 (SPAdes) | ecosystem: Environmental > Aquatic > Marine >...
CGACGCCCCCCACGCCGAATTCCGCCTTGCGCAGCGCCCCGACCTTCACGATCTCGTGGACGTCGATCGGAGACGGCAGGTGGAAATGCAGCCCTGCCTGGGAAACCGTCGTCTGATAGGCGCCCAGCCGGAAGATGATCGCCGCCTGCCCCGGGTAGAGTTCGAATTTCCCGAAGAACCACACCCAGGCGCTGACTCCGGCCGCAACGAGAATCACGAACAGCGTGTTGCCGATGGTCTTCGCGACCGAGCGCTTCACGCGCTCCTCGCCGGAGAGTTCGTCGTCTCCCTTCGCCATTGCCTATTCCTTGGGGTCACCGGCGTGGGACTTCGACGTCACGTCCTGTGCTTCGTAGAGCGGCCGCAGCAGATCGATCGGAATCGGGAACACCAACGTGGTGGTGTTCTCGGTGGAGATTTCCGACAGCGTCTGGAGATAACGCAGCTGCAACGCCGACGACTCGGACGAGAGCACCCGGGCCGCCTCGGACAGGCGCTGCGAGGCTTCGAATTCGCCCTGGGCATGGATGACCTTCGCACGCTTCTCGCGTTCGGCTTCGGCCTGCTTCGCCATCGCGCGCTGCATGTCCACCGGCAGGTCGATCTGCTTCACCTCCACCGCGCGGACCTTGACGCCCCACGGCTCGGTCTGCAGGTCGATGATCTCCTGGAGCTTCTGGTTGATCGATTCCCGCTCGGCCAGCAGCTCGTCGAGCTCGGCCTGACCGCAGACGCTTCGCAGCGTCGTCTGTGCGAGCTGGGACGTCCCATACAGATAGTTTTCGACCTGGATCACGGCCTTCTCGGGGTGCAGCACCCGGAAATACAGCACGGCGTTCACCTTGACGGACACGTTGTCGCGGGTGATGACCTCCTGCGACGGCACGTCCATCACGATCTCCCGCAGGCTGATCTTCACCATGCGGTCGACTCCGGGGATGATCCAGCGAAGGCCGGCCTGCTTCACTCCCGCGTAACGGCCGAACCGGAACACGACTCCGCGCTCGTACTCGGCAAGGATTCGGATGCCGAGGAAGATCAATGCCGCCGGAATTCCGATCGCAATCAGTACAGCGATGCCCATGTCGTCCCCTCTCTTCGATTGTGTGCCGGCGTTCCGATCTCAGCTCATCGGCCGAGCGCGTCGCACCCGCAGCCGCATGCCTTCGACCGCCGTCACCTCGACGGTATCACCTTCGGATACTTCCCCATCTGCGTCCGCCGTCCAATACTCGCCGCGCACGAACACCTTTCCGTCGGGCGAAAACGCCGTCGCGGCCTTGCCTCGGCTGCCCACCATCTCGTCGACGCCCGAGACCGAATCGGCCAGGAAGCTGCGACCGACCGCGTACAGCACCACGCCTGCGCAGACCGCAAAGCCGGCGACGGTCGGCAGCAGGACCGACCAGAACGAAACCGTGAGATCGCTGACCTCGGGCATGTCGAACAACATCATACCGCCCAGCAGGAAACACAGGATGCCCCCGGCAAACAGCGTTCCGAAGGACGTCACGAACAACTCGGCGATCATCAGCAGCATCCCGAACAGGATCAGCATCAGCCCCACCCAGGAGAACGGCAGGATCTGGAACGCGATCGCCGCGAGCACCAGACAGATCGCGCCCGCGATGCCGGGTATCAGCATGCCGGGCTGTTGGAACTCGATGTAGAGGCCCAGCATGCCGGCCATCACGAGGATCATCGCGACGTCGGGACTGGCGAGATAGTTGAACAGCCGCGTCAGCGACGGCATCTCGAGCTTGCGGATCTCCGCGTTCGCGAGATCCAGCTGGATTTCCCCGGAGACCGTTCGAACGGTCCGGCCGTCGATCTTGGCGAGCAGGTCGGCGCGGTCCTCGGCGACGAGGTCGATCACGCCGAGCTCGAGGGCCTCGTCCTGCGCGACGGCCTCGGCGCTGCGCACCGAGGAAAGCGCCCACTCGACGTTTCGATCGCGCTCCCTGGCGATCGATTCGATGAAGGCCATCGTGAACTTCTCGGCCTTCTCCATCGAAACGTCGGTCCGCTCTTCGTCGTCGCCCCGCTCACCACCGCCTCCGGAAATGCTCACGGGCGACGCCGCACCGATGCTCGTTCCGGGTGCCATGGCGGCCACGTGGGCCGACAGCGTGATGAAGGTCCCTGCCGATGCCGCCCAGGCGCCGCGCGGCGAAACGAAGACCACCACCGGAACGCTGGAGTTCAGGATCGCCTGGATGATGTCCTTGGTGGAGGCGAGCAGTCCGCCCGGCGTGTCGAGCTCGATCAGCAACGCGCTTGCGGCTTCTTTCTCGCTCTGTTCGATCGCCTGCTGGATGTAGTCCGACGACGCGGGATTGATCGAACCGGAGATCGTGATGACGTTCACGTGTTTCGCGAGCGCGGGCGACGCCGCGAACGCGATCGCGAGCAGCGAGCACGCGAGAGCGGAAAGGACCGGCCGCTTCATCGCGTGCCCGCGCGAAGCTTTTCCACTCGATCGAACAGCTGGGCGGCCACGTCGGCCTTGCTCATCGGGGCCAGCTCCTCGATCTCACCGGCCGGCCAGACGAAGACCACGACGTTGTCGTCGGCGTCGAAACCGGCTCCCGGCCGCGAGATGTCGTTGGCGACGATCAGGTCGCACCCCTTGCGTTCGAGCTTTCGCCGGGCCGCCTCGACCAGGTCGTGGCTCTCGGCCGCGAAGCCGATCACGATCCGGTCGCCCTTGACGCGGCAGACGTCGGCGAGGATGTCCGGATTCTGGACGAGTTCGAGGCTGACGCCTCCGCCCTCCGGCAGACTCTCCTTCTTGATCTTGCGCTGCGAAACATCGGCCGGGCGAAAATCCGCCACGGCTGCGGCCTTGATCACGACCGTCGCCCGATGCAGCTCGCCGAAGACCGCCTCGCGCATCTCGTGCGCGCTCTCGACGTCGATCCTGCGGACGCCCGGCGGAGTCGCGACCGCACTCGGCGCCGCCACCAGGACCACTTCGGCACCGCGCCGCGCGGCTTCGCGCGCGATCGCGAAGCCCATCTTCCCGGACGACCGATTGCCGAGGTATCGCACCGCGTCCACCGCCTCGCGCGTGCCGCCGGCGGTGACGAGGACGACCTCCCCCGCCAGACCCTCGCTGCCGAATGTGAACGCCGCGGTTTCCGCGATTGCGGACGGATCGGCCATGCGCCCCTCGCCCTCCCAGCCGCAGGCCAGCTCGCCGCTCTCGGGTCCGACGCAACGGACGCCGCGCGCGCACAGGATCTCGAGATTCCGCTGCGTCGCCGCGTGCCGCCACATGTTCACGTTCATCGCGGGCGCGACGAGGATCGGCGCGCGAGTCGCGAGCGCCAGGGTCGAGACCGGATCGTCGGCCAGCCCGTGCGCGAGCTTCGCGAGCGTATTCGCCGTGGCGGGAGCGATGATCAGGAGTTCGGCCCAATCCGCGAGTGCGATGTGGCCGATCTCGCTCTCCTGCGTGAGGTCGAACAATTCGGTCGCGACGCTTTGGCCCGACAGCGTCTGGAGCACGAGCGGCGTCACGAACTCGCGCGCCGCCGGTGTCATCGCGCACCGCACCGCACAGCCGGCGCGGGTCAGTGCCCGGACCAACTCGGGGGCCTTGTATGCCGCGATCCCGCCGGTGACGGCGAGCAGAACGCGCCGCTGATTCATTTTTCCTCTGGAAAATCGCTTTGACGATGCGAAGTTAGCGCCCGACACGAAAACGTCGAGCAGGCCCGCCTGCGGGCCCTCATTCCGCCAGCAACGCGCGACCGACCTCGAGGCGGCGCTGGAGCCGCTCCGGATCCGCCGCTTCGGCGTAAACCCGCAGCAACGACTCGGTTCCCGAGCGCCGGAGCATCAGGAAGCCGTCTTCGAGCGCGAGGTGAAGCCCGTCTGCGAACGTGACGCGCTCGACCCGCGCGCCGTCGAGCCGCTCCGGCGGAGCCGCCGAGAGCGCCGCCAGCGCGGCCCGCGCCGCCTCGTCGCACGGAGTCGCGAGACGTCCGCAAACGCTGGTGCCGTACCGCTCGCGGAGCGCGGTCATCCGTTCCTCCAGCGAAGGCCCGCCAGCCGCGAGCATCTCGGCGAACAACAGCCCCGCGAGAATGCCGTCCTTGTCGCGGCCGAAGCGCGCCAGCGCGAAGCCGCCGCTCTCTTCGCCCGCCGCATCGACGCGGCCCGATTCGAGTGTGCGCGAGAGGTACTTGAAGCCGATCGGGTGTCGCTCGACGTGCAGCCCGTGGGCTGCCGCGACCCGCTCCACCAGCGATCCGGTCGCGAGGGAGATCGCGATTCCCCGCTCGATCCTCCCCGTCGCCGCTAGATGGTCGAAAAGCAGCGCGAGCGCATCCGTTGCCTGCAGACAATGCCCTCCGGCGGAGACGACCGCGAAGCGATCGGCGTCGCCGTCCGTCGCGATCGCGAGCAGACGACCCGGCTGATCGCGTACCGCGTCGCGAAGCAGGCCGAGATGGGCCTCCGTCGGATCCGGCGCCGCTCCCCCGAAATTCGCGTCGGGTTCGGCGCGCAGCGTTCGCACCTCGACCCCCGATTCCCGCAACGCGCGATCGAGCACTCCCGCACCGGCCGCGTGCATTGCATCGTAGACGACCCGCAGGTCCGAGCTCCGTAGCGCGTCGCGGTCGATCCCGGCGAGAAGATGCGCGAGATAGGGAGCGATCACTTCGATGGAGGCGATGTCGGCCCCGGCCGTACGCGCGACCTCCGACGCATCCGCCCGCCGCGACGCCGGCTCGGCCGACAGCGCCTCGATCCGCCGACACGCCGCAACGTCGAGGATTCCGCCGTCCGCCCCGAAGACCTTCATGCCCGCGAACTCGGGGGGGTTGTGGCTCGCGGTGAAGACCATCGCGGCGGCCGCCCCGCGCGATCGCATCGCGTGCACCGCCGCGGGCGTCGGCACGGCTCCACGCGCAACGCGGGCGCCGAACCCCCGAGCGGCGAGAATCCGCGCCGCGTCGGCAGCGTACTCCGCCCCGCCCGGGCGCGTGTCGTGGGCGATCACCACCTCGCCGTCGACCGCGCTCTCGGACAGCCAGCCCGCGACCGCACGCACCGCGCAGCGCACGCGCTCCGCGGTGAACTCCACCTCGCGAATGCCGCGCCAGCCGCTGGTTCCGAACGCGATCGGGTGGCCGCCGGCATCATCCGGCGACTCGGACGGGTTCACCACGTCGTCACACCTGCTGCAGCTCTTCCTTGAGTTTCTGCGCGACCAGCGACGGGACGAACTCGCTCACATCGCGACCGAAACGCACGAGCTCCTTCAGGCGCGAGGAGCTCACGTACAGGTATTCCTGGCTCGCCATCAGGAAGACCGTCTCGATCTCCGGATACAGGTGCTTGTTCATCAGCGCCATCTCGAACTCGTACTCGAAATCCGACATCGCGCGCACTCCGCGAATGATCACGTTCGAACCGATCTCGCGCGCATAGTCGGTCGTGAGGCCGCTGAACGACGTCACTTCGACGGATTCCATGCCGGCGAGCGCGCTCTCGAGGAATTCGATGCGGGTCTCGGGGCTGAACGTCTCGCTCTTCGAGACGTTCACGGCTACCGACACGATCAGCCGATCGAAGATCCGATCCGCCCGCCGGATGATGTCGAGGTGGCCGTTCGTGACCGGGTCGAAGCTTGCGGGTATCAGCGCGAGTGACTTGTCGTGCGGCTCATTCATGTCGCAGCCGTTCCTCCGGGCAACGCTTCCGACCGCCCGGAGTCGTTCGCCGGCAGCTGGAATTGCGTGATCATGGTGTCGCCGTATCGGCGCTCGTCCACCGGCACGAGTCCGGTCACATCGGGGAGAGGATGACTCCGACTGCGCTCGAGCACCACCACCCCGTGCGGGGCGAGCAGCTCGACCTTCACGATCGCCTCCAGGACCGGACCGGCCGCATCGGCGGCGTAGGGTGGGTCGAGCAGTACCAGGTGGAAGCGCTCGCCGGCTCGCGCCAACCGCCCCACGGCGGTGATCGCGTCGCCTGCCATCAGTCGAGCGCAATCGGTGAGCTCGAGGGCTTCGAGATTGGCCTGCAGGACCGCGCGGGCGGAGCGCGATCGCTCGACGCTCACGAGCGATTCGGCGCCGCGCGACAGCGCTTCGATCCCGAGCGCGCCGCTTCCGGCGAAGAGGTCGAGCACCCGAGCGCCTTCCAGGTCTCCGAGTCGCGCAAACAGCGATTCGCGCACGCGATCGGCCGTGGGACGCACTCCGGCACGCGGTGACCGCAGCCTTCGACCGCCCAATCGGCCGCCGGTGACCCTCAATCCCACTTCCGGCTCCCCACTTCTCTCGAGAAATCGGTCTCGCGTTGCTGACGCGGCCCGGAAACGCGATCGAGCCGATGCACCCGTGCTGTTTACCGCGCGGTAAGCAGATCGGCCACCTCGCCTGCGACCGAAGACCCGACCCGCCGACCCGCCCGACGGTGCCGGCGCCGATACGTGTCGCCCGTCACGATCCCGGGTTACACTCCATCGCGTCGTTTATACACAAGCGTCTGGATTGTGTCGAAATCCGAGTTGCTGGAAGACGCGCCCGCATCTACAATCCGCAGCGTCGGTCGATCCGGCGAACGCCCGCTCGACGCAATGACATGTAACGAACCAACATCCCGATTCCCTGACACGGTCCGCCGACGGCAACACGGCGACTTCGCTTTCCGAGGAGATCGCGAGCAAGTCGGGGAAGCGGACCAGCCAAGAAGGATGATGGAAACATGGCGAAAGCTGCAGTGGAAAGACTCAAGCGGAAGCTCCCCGATCGAATATCGCAGGTTCGCGGCGACCGGTCGCAACGACAGTTCGCACGCGACCTCGGCGTATTCCAGCAGAACGTGAATCGTTACGAGAGCGGAACGACCCCGCACACGGACTTCCTGATCACGCTCGCCACCAAGGAACAGGTGTCGATCGACTGGCTGCTCCTCGGAAAGGGCAAGATGCGCCGCAGTCGCTGAGTCACCGAAGCAACGAGCGAAAGAAGGCCCGGTTCTCCACCGGGCCTTCTTGCATTTCGGCTGCCGGCGAGGTGCACATCGACCGTCCCGAGCGGCTTCCGGTCCTGCCGCCGCCCGGAAAGTGGAAGCCGACTACCCAGTCTGCGCCGCTATGCAAGAATCGTCATCGAGCAACTCGGGGCTCGAAGGGCCGGTCCCGCGAGGCGATTCGCACGAGCGGACGCGCGGGGCACGCTTCTTGCTCCTCGTACCTTCATCGCGACGAACTCGCGAATGGAGTTACGAAGCATGCACCTACTCGCGCTCTTGACACTGCTCTTGTCGGCCGCCGACCACTGGACCACCTATCTCTGCCTCCGCACCCCACTCGAAGGCTGGGAAATCACCGAAGCCAATCCGCTCGCGGAATGGCTGTTCGGAGCGGCGGGACTGGTACCGGGGTTGTGGATCGACAGCGCGGTGACGGTCGTCGCAGTGGGCTTCCTGCTTTCCACTCGCCTTCTCTCGGAGAGCGCCAAGGTCTGCTTCTTCAGCCTGATCGCAGTCTGGACCGGAATCGCGGTGCTGAACAACCTGAAAGCGATTTCGGTCATCGGCTTGTCGCTCACCGGATCCGCGTAGGAGCCGCCGTGCAACGCAAACTCGCAACCGCCCTGATCGGCATGGTCCTGTTCGGATTGTCGTGCGAAGTGCCGACGACGCACGGCCTGGCGTCCGTCTCGGCGCCTCCGCCGGAAGCGTCCGTGATTGCCGCCCCTCGGCCGGACTCCCGCCCCGACCCGATGCTGAACGTCGCGATCGATCGTTTCGCATCGCGACGTCGGATGGCGTTGACCCGTCGCGAGATCCGGACCGTCGCACAGACGATCGTCGATGCCTCGAAACAACACGGTCTCGACCCCTCGCTCGTGCTCGCGGTGATCCACGTCGAGAGCCGCTACGACGCGTTCGCGGTCTCGCCGGTCGGCGCGATGGGCTTGATGCAGATCCTGCCCTCGACCGGACGGGAGCTCGCCGAGCAACAGGGAATCGACTGGATCGGACCGCAGACTCTTTTCGACCCGGTCGCGAACGTCCGAATCGGCGTCGCCTACCTGAAGCAGCTCAGCGATCGCTACGGCAGCACCTCGATGGCGCTCGCCGCCTACAACTGGGGACCGGGCCGCATCGATCGCCGCCTGCGCAGTGGCACGCCGCTGCCGACCGCCTACCCGGCCCTCGTCCTGGAGGCACACTCGAACCTCCGCCTTCGGCGCAGCTGACGCCGCGAGGGCGCCCCTTCGCGGGCAGGAGTCAGTGCGAGCCTTCGCCCGCCCCCGCCTCGCCGGTGGCGTTCGCACCCGCGTCCGAAGCCTGCGACAGCGCGACGACGAACTGGTCGAGCGCGTCCATCGCCCGTTCCGCGCTGCTCCGGAAGTCGTTCACGATCACCGAGAACACGACCTCCGTTCCGTCCGCGAGCAGGGCATGACCCGATAGCGCGGTCACCGAAGTGAGCAGACCGGTCTTTGCACGCGCGGCACCGACGGCGGCGCCGACTCGCTTCTCGAGCGTGCCATCGGCTCCCGACACCGGCAGGCTCGCCGCGAATTCGGGCGCGATGGCAAAGGACGCGTCCGCGCTGCGAAGCGCCGCGACCAATTGCCGCGGCGAGACCCGGTTGTCGTACGACAGGCCGGAGCCGTCGACGATCCGCATTCCCGCCATCGGCACCCCGATCGCGGTGAGCTCCTGCACGAGCGCGGGGATGCCGTTCGCCCAGCTTCCGGGCGCGCCGCTCGCGCGCGCGCCGAGCGCCTTGACGAGGCTCTCGGCGATGCCGTTGTTGCTGTATTTCATGAACAACCGAACGATCTCGGACAGCGGATGCGCGGAGAACTGCACCAATTCGGTCGCGGACTCGGGCGCCGCGCCGAGGCGGTCGTCGCCCGCCACCGTGATGCCGTTCGCTTCGAGCTGCATGCGCAACACGGCGGTCGCGTAGGCGACCGGATCCTCGACGCTGCGGCGAAACACCTCCGGCTCGCTCCCCAGCCGCAGCTTTCCGCCGACGTCGATCCGCTCATGTCCGGCTTCGCGACTCCGCGTCACGGTCAGTTCGGTCGGCTCCCGCCGACTGCTCGTGAGCGCCTTGTTGACCACCCGCAGGTACGGCACGGGCGGATCGACGCGCACACTCACGCGGTCGCCGAGCTTGGCGCCGGGAACGACGACCAGCGTGAAGGCTCCGTAGTTGGCGGTGAACGCGCCGACCGGAGCGTGGTAGGCGCGCGACGAGATCTCCCCCCAGACCGGATTCCAGCGCTCCGCGTCGAAGATCGAATCGTCGATCACGAGATCCCCGCTGACGTTCCGCAACCCGGCCATTCGCAGGTCGGCCGCCAATCGCCAATAGTCCTCGGAGGTCAGCGCTGGATCGCCCGTCGCACGCAGGTAGAGGTTCGCCACCGTTCCCTCGGCGTCGGGCGGAGTATCGGCGTGCACGCCGATCGGGAACGCGTGCGTCGGACCAAAGGCGTGGAGCGCCGCGACCGCGGTCAGGATCTTCTGGTTCGACGCCGGGATCAGCGCGCGATCGGCCGAGCGGGCGTAGAGCACGCGCCCGTCGTCGCGATCGACCACGAGCGCGCCGATCTGCGCATCCCGCAGCGCGCGTACGCCGAGCGCGGCGTCGAGGGACTTCGCGAGGGGGCTTTCGGCCTCCGCTGCCGTCGCGATGGACAGCAGCGCAACGGCCCCGCAGATCGCAGTTCGCAAGCTCACGCGTCGTTTTCCCCCGAGCGGCGGCGATCGCCGCCTTGGAGCGGGCGCGAGCGCCCGCTCGGATCGATGATTGCATCGGCTGCCTTCGGGGGAAAGATGACTCGACTCCAGTGCTCGCGCACCGCTGCCGAAACAGACTCCGGGGGCCCGGACCGAGGCGATCGAGTATTCTTCGGCCGATTCGAGACGCGCGTGAGTGCTCACCGGGGGGATGGTGCTCAACTGGATCTGGCTCGGCTTGATTCTGATCGCAGTACTGTTCGGCGCCTGGACGGGCCGGATGGAGGCGGTACAGGATGCCGCCTTCGCGAGCGCGAAATCGGCGGTGAGCCTCGTCATCAGCATGACGGGCTTCATGATCTTCATGCTCGGGCTGATGGAGGTCGCCAAACAGGGCGGCCTGCTTCGCTTCATCGCGCGCACGCTCGCCCCGATCCTGAAGCGGCTCTTCCCCGACATCCCGCCCGACCATCCCGCGATGGGCGCGATGGTGATGAACATGGCGTCGAACGTGCTCGGGCTCGGAAATGCCGCGACACCGTTCGGCCTGAAGGCGATGGAAGAGCTCGACAACCTGAATCGACGGCCGGGAATCGCCTCGGATTCGATGGTGCTGTTCCTGGCGATCAACACCTCGTCGATCACGCTGATGATGCCCACCGGCACGATGGTGATCCGCGACCACGCCGGCTCCGCAGACCCGGCCGCGATCTGGCTGCCGACGTTGATCGCGACGACCTGCTCGACCATCGCGGCGATCGCGGCGTTCTACCTGCTGCGACGGCGAAAACGTTTCGCATTGGCAGCCGTGGCGGACGCTGCCGACGCGCCGATCGACGAAGTCGCGGCCGAGCCCGGCGAATCGCCGCTCGCCGACGACGACGCGCCGGCGGAGCCGAGCGCGGCCCGGCGCGTGCTGATCGGCGGCTTCGTCGCGGCACTCGCACTCGGTCTGGGTCTCGAGGTCCACACGCTGCTCGTCGACCACACGCTGCTCGATACGGTGAAGATCATCTCGAAGGACTGGCTGGTACCGATGCTGATCGCAGCCCTGCTGCTGGTCGGCTTCGCGGCCGGCGTTCGCGTCTACGAGGCCATGATCGTCGGCGCCAGGGAAGGCCTGGGCGTCATCGTCCGGATCATCCCGTACCTCGTCGGCATCCTCGTCGCAGTCGGGATGTTCCGCGCCTCCGGCGCGATGGACCTGATCATCCGCGCACTCGACCCGCTCACGAGCCCGCTCGGGTTCCCGGCCGCCGCCCTGCCGATGGCACTGCTGCGCCCGCTGTCGGGGTCGGGCGCTCTCGGCATCATGGTCGAGACGCTCGAGACCCACGGTCCCGACTCCTTCGTCGGAATGCTCGTGAGCACGCTGCAGGGCTCGACCGAAACCACCTTCTACGTCCTGACCCTCTATGCCGGCGCGGGCCGCGTGAGCGAATTGCGACACGCGCTGCCGGCCTGCCTGATCGGTGACCTCGGCGGTGTGATCGGCGCCACCCTCGCGTGCCACCTCTTCTTCGGTTGACGGTGTCGGCCGGCCTCGCGAGCGAAGTCGAACAGCGGGTCCGCGACGTCGCGGAGCGCGCGCTCGGCGCCCCGGTCGCGGGCATCGAGCCACTCGCGGCCCAATTGGGCCCGAGGCGCTTCTTCCGCGTCCGCTTCGCGAGCGGGCCGGTCCGAACGCTGGTGGCGCGGGTCGACCGGCCCGAGGATCCGCGCGGCCGGCCGAGCGGCGTCGCCCCCGAGCCCGCGCTCGAACCGATCCGCGCGCTGCTCGAACGCCACGGCCTGCCCGTGCCCGCGAGCCACGGCCGCGACGAAGCCGGCGGGATCGAGCTGCTCGAGGATGTCGGCGACCGGACGCTGCGCGACGCCGCGACGGCCGCGACCGGCGACGAGCGCCGGACGCTCTACCACGCGGTCTGCGACCTGGTTCCGCGCATCCAGCGGATCGCCGACCCCGGCCGTGGGGTCGAAGCCTTTCGCCGGCGACTCGATCGGGCCCTGTTCGACTACAAGGCCGACCTGTTCGCGACCTTCGCGCTGGCATCCGACCGCCGCGCCGCGCGCGAATGCGTCGCCGCGGCCTTCGCCGTGGTGGCGGACGCGGCCCGCGACGCGCCGCAGCGACTGGCCCACCGCGATCTCCAGAGTGCGAACGTCCACCTGCGCCCGGACGGCGAACCGGTGCTGATCGATCTCCAGGGCGCCTTCCTCGCGCCCCCCGAGTACGATCTCGTCTGCCTGTTGCGAGATTCCTACGTCGATCTCGCCGATGCGGAGGTCGTCGACCAGGCCGAACGCGTGCGGTCGGCGCTGCCGGATGCTCCGAATCGCGACGAATTCGCGCGTCGTTTCGACCTGCTGACGATCTCGCGCAAGGGCAAGGATCTCGCGCGATTCCTTCAAGCCGCGGGCGAGCGCGGCGACGAGCGCTACCTGACCTACGTTCCCCGGACGCTGCGGATGGTGAGAGACGCCGCGGCGAAGTCGGCTCGACGCGACTCTCGCCTCGCCGGCTTCGCCGAGCTCTGCCGCGAAGAGCTGAGGGAATCATGCGAGCGATGATCGTCGCCGCGGGGCTGGGCACGCGGCTGCGTCCGCTCTCGGAGCTTCGCCCGAAGCCCGCGATGCCGGTGCGGGGCATTCCGCTGATCGCGTATCAACTCGCGCTGCTGTCGCACTGCGGGGTCAGTGAGACCGCGATCAACGTCCATCACCTGCCCGAGGTGCTGAAGGATGTGGCCCGGCGCTTCACGCCGCCGGGCATGACGCTGCGATTCTCGCTCGAAACCGAGCTGCTCGACACCGGCGGCGGCATCCGACGCGTGGCCGACTTCCTCCGCGAGAGCGATCCGTGCTTGATTATCGGTGGGGATATGCTGTTCGACGCCGATCTGAGCGGTCTGATCGCCCAGCACGACGCCCGCGGGAATGCCGTCACGATGCTCTTGCGCGACGATCCGCGAACGCGCACATTCGGGTCGATCGGGGTCGACGCCGAGGGTTGCGTACGGCGCATCGGCAAGCGCTTCGATCTGGGTGGAGAACAGGCTGCCGGCATCTACACGTGGGTGAATGTCGTAGCCGCGCGAGCGTTCGAACAGCTGCCGGAGCGTGAAGTGTTCAGCCACCTGGATCATTGGATTGCCCCCATGCTCGCGAATGGAGCACGGGATATCCGCGGAAATGTGATCTCCGACACCGAATGCGTGTGGGAGCCGGTCGGAACGCCCGCAGAATACCTCGCGGCGAATTTGAATCCGCCCGCATTCTCGTATATCGATCCGGACCGCCGCGCCCGCGAGCTCGGAGCGCGAATCGAACCGGATCTGGTAATCGGTGCTGGCGCAACGCTCGAACCCGGCGCTAGCCTACGCCGCGCCGTAATTTGGGACGGCGAACACGTGCCGGCGAGCACGCGAGCAAGCGGCGGCGTCTTTGCAGGAGGCGCCTTCCATCCGTGCGACCCGGTTGAATCGGCCTCGCACACCATGAAGCGGGAAGCGGAATGAGCGAGGTCGTATTCATCGGCACCAGTGATGCGTTCGGCTCCGGCGGTCGCCGGCAGTCGGCGGCCCTGGTCCGCGGACCCAGCGGCGCCTTCCTGCTCGATTGCGGCATGACCACCGGCACCGGATTGTGCGAGCTCGGCATCGAGCGCGACGAGATCGACACCATCCTCGTCTCGCACTTTCACGCCGATCACTTCGGCGGCATCCCGCCCTTCCTGCTCGCCGCCCTCTACGAAGACGACCGTCGCCATCCGCTCCGCATCGCCGGGCCGCCCGGCGTGAGCAACTGGGTACACAATCTCGCGGATGCGATGGGCTACGCGATCGAAGACCGCGACTGGCCGTTCGAGATCAGCTTCGACGAATTATCGCTCGGCGCCCCGCAGGAGATCGGCCCGGTCCGGACCCACGCGTTCGAGACCCACCACCAGGCCCACACCTTCCCGCACGGGATCATCTGCGAAACCGGGGCCCACCGGATCGCCTACTCGGGCGACACCGGCTGGTTCGACGACCTGCCCCGGCTGGTCGCGGGCTCCGACCTGTTCATCAGCGAGTGCACCAATCGGGTCGAGGGCTTCGAATACCACCTGAGCCTCGAGATCCTCGCGGAGAAGAAGAGCCTGTTCGACTGCGGCCGGATCCTGCTGACCCATCTCGGATCGGAGATGGCGGAACGCCGCGATAACCGCGACTTCGAAACCGCGGACGACGGGCTGGTGGTGAAGCTCTGACCGCACGCCGAGGGGTGAAGCCCCCAACGGCGTTCAGACCCGCCCCGACCGCCCCGGCACGATCTCGCCCAGCACCACCGACCGCGCCGCGCCGGTGCAACGCGGCAGATGATTCGGCAGGCCGAGCAGCGCGTTGCGCCCCATCAGCGCGAACGCCATCGCCTCGGCCGCGCCCGCCGGGACCCCGGCGGCGTCGAACGGCTCGACCGCGGGCCCGGCGAAGGCGGCCGCCAACGCCTGCATCATCGCGGGATTCTCGCTGCCGCCGCCGCCCACCAGGACGCGATCGATCGACGCCGTGTCGGCGAGGAAGTCCCCGCACGCGGCGGCGACCGAGCGGGCGGTGAAGGCGACCAGCGTCGCCACCAGATCGTCCTCGGGCCGGCCCGCGTCCCGCCAGCGGCGAACCAGCGTTTCGGCCGTGGCCATGCCGTAACGCTCGCGCCCGGTCGACTTCGGCGGCGGCCGCCGCAGGAACTCGTCGTCGAGCAGCTCCTCGAGCAGGTCGGCGTCGACCGTGCCCGCGAGCGCGCGCCGGCCGTCGCGATCCATCCGCTCGGTCCCGTCCGAAGCGCAGCGAACCACCCCGTCGATCAACGCGTTCGCGGGGCCGACGTCGAACGCGACCACCTCGTCGGGGTCGGCTCCGCGCGGCAGCCAGGTCACGTTCGCGATTCCGCCGAGGTTGAGGACGACGCGCGCCTCGTCGGCCTGCGCGAACGCCGCGAAGTGGAAGAACGGCGCGAGCGGTGCGCCCTCGCCGCCCGCCGCGATGTCGCGCGGCCGGAAGTCCGCGACCGTGGTGCAGCCGGTCCGCTCCGCGATCACCGAGGGGTCGCCGATCTGGAGCGTGGCGCGGTGTTCGGGGTGATGCGCGACCGTCTGGCCGTGCGACGCGATCGCCGCCACCTGCTCGAGCGTCACACCGGCCTCGGCCGCCACCGCGGCGGCCGCGGCGGCGAATCGCTCGCCGAGGTCGACATCGAGGCGCGCGAACTCGCACAGCACTTCGTCTCCGGGCAGCCGGCGATCCGCCAGCCGATGGATCCGCTGCTGCAGCTCGTCCGGGAAATCGTCCTGCCGGAACGCGAGCAGCTCGAACGGCCGCGTCGACGACGACCCTTCGGGCCATTCCATCAGCGCCGCATCGACCCCGTCGGCCGAGGTCCCGGACATCAAACCGATGACACGCATGGCGACAGCTTAGGCGACCCCGGCGAGAATCCAGAGTGGGCCCCTCGTGCAGACACAGCCGGTTTTCGAAGCCGATCGGCGTGGCGGCGTCGGAGCGGTTCTTCGCCGGTTGCGCAGAGAGGTTGCCGGGGCGGGTGCGGGCGCGTGTAGCATGTGGCAAGGTCGGACATGGGGCGCGGCCGCCGGACGTTTGGCAGGTGACGATGACACTGTTCGAGTACCTCGCGATCGCGTTCTCACTGGTGTTCTCGTTCGCGGCCATGCGTCTCATCGCTGGTCTTCCGTTCGCGACTCGTCCCGGTCGCCGCTACTGGGTTCATCTCGTGATGGTGTGCGGACATCTGGCCACCACCGTGGCGGTATTCTGGGCTCTCTGGTCGTTTCACGCTGCGACCTGGACCCTTGCCCGGTTCGCACTCGCACTCGCGAATCCCGCTCTGATCTTCCTGAATGCCTGCACGCTCATTCCGGAGGATTCGTCCGCGATCGAGTCCTGGCGGAACTACTACTACGCCGTCCGGCAGCGCTACTTCATCGGCGTCGCCGCGTGGGCATTGGTCCTCGCAGGCAGCGCGACGGTCTTGCTCCGGATGCCCTGGTCCCATCCCGCGCGTTTGGCGCAGGCCTGGTGGCTGGCATTCGGACTCGCAGGTGCCGTGTCGTCGAGCGAACGCGTTCATTCGGCGCTCGCGTTGTCAGCGATCGCGATCGGGCTCGCGATTGCGCTCACGATCATCATGCAGCCGGGCGCGATCGCACCCTAGCCGCTTCCCGGCGGTATACTGCCCAGGCAGAACCGGGGCCCGGTCAGCGCCGTTGCCGGCCGCTCGGCGCCGGTTCCAAGGGGCGCTTCGGAGCGATGGCACTCGTCACGGTCTGCTCGTACCGCGACCCGATCGACGCGGAAATCGCGAAGACGCGGCTGGACCACGCCGACATCCCCGCGGTGATTCTCGACGAGAACCTCGCATCGATTCAGTGGTTGTACTCGCTCGCGATCGGCGGCGTGAAGCTCCAGGTCGACGAATCGGACCTGGACGTCGCCGTCGCCGCACTCACCGAGGACCATTCGGCCGAGCTATCCCCGATTTCCGAGAGTCGGATGCCCCCCGGCGACGGTGACGCCTGTCCGGCGTGCGGGTCGCTCCAGGTCCGCTACTCGAAGGTGCGACGCAATGCGGCGGCGCTCTCGCTGTTCACCGGTGTTCCGCTGATCGCGTGGCGCCGACGTTGGACCTGCGCCGCCTGCAACCACTCCTGGTCGCAATCCCCGACGGAATCCTCACCGACCCCCGAAGCGACGCTGCGCGCGGAAGGCTTGGTCCACGAGAAGCGCGCCTATCCGGTTCTCCGAGTCATCGTCGCGATCCTCGCCGGTCTCGGAATACTGACATACGTCCAATACCGGATCCGAAACCCCTCCTAGCAGGCTGCTGAAGAACGCCGGTTCGGTTGGATCCGCGCGAGCTCGAGGGGTGCCTGCCGCGACCGTCAGCCGATCAGGGAGCGGCAGGCACCCCTCGAGCTCGCGCTCCTTCGGCCTTCGGCTGGATGAAGACAGCGGGACGGATGCGCAAGACCCGGCACCGCGGAAGGAGAAGGGTCGGCTGGGTCTTTCCCTTCATCGCCGCCGCGCTCACCAGCCGGGTTCTGCCCCTTTTCCACGCACGGTTGGATCGAATCGCCGGAGAATCCGGGGCGCTGTACGACGGCGTTATTCGTTGATTGGTGCCGGCTCTTCGATGCCACCACCCACTCGACGCGCCGGCCGACAAGGCATTGAACCGGGCTGTCCACAGCGCATTCCAATTGACCCCCGGTGCCACCTGGAGGCATAATCGAGCCGCCGGGCCGGGCCCGGGCAGCGCTGGTGCTGGCCGGTGGACGCCAACCCGTTATGCGCTGGAGCGATGCTGGGCAATCGAGCGTATCTCGTCTTGGCACTTGCCCTGCTGCTAATCGCCGGGTGTCGGACGGTTGCCATTCCCGAGCCGTACGTGATCTCTCTTCCCGAGAAGATGACGGCCCAGCAGGCTGAAGTTGCAGCCATTGCGGGAATTCTCAATTCGCCCCCTCCGAAAGAATTCGATCCGACGAAGACGCTTTCAGACGAGGAGTTCGAATCGCTGATCTGGAGAGACTTCGTCAGCGTCGCGAATGGTCGCAGCTGGTTCTTGGAGTCGCGACAGGGCAACAGACTCCACGCCGCAGTCGATACGCGCGGCCTCTATCTGCGGGCGTTGGTCGAAATACATCCCGAGAGCATTCGGATCTCGATCGTCGAGAGCAGGAATCTCTCTCAGAGCGAAAGTCGGATTCACAAGCGAGCGATCAAATGGCTCCAGAATCTGGAGGCCCACATCCGTCGCGAGGTCGGCCGAATGGCATTATTCGCAGGCCGCACCGCCTGGGATGCAGAATTGATCGAATAGCGTTCCGAGCAGTCGCTTCTTTCCAGACCATCACCATCGCACCCACTCGACCTCGCCCCCATCCCAAGGCCGGGAGTCCGACCCGGTCACATGAGTTGCGGAGAGATTCCGGAACAAATCACCCCCGCCCATCGCCTTACCCTCGCTCGGATTGACATCCGAGTCGAGCGCGCGAATACTCTCGGGTCGCCGCTCCGATTGCGCGGGGTCGGCTCTTTACCCCTCATCGGAGCCATCGAAGTGAACGATTCATCCCGCACACAGGGCGGCTTGATCTGTATCGGCGTGGTCGTGGTCGGGGCGTGGTTCCTGCTCGGACTGCTGCAGCAGAGCTATTGGGCGCTCGCGATTCCGGTCGCGGTGCTCGTCTTCTTCGCGCTCGGGCTGTGCTTCTGGGTGGGGTACACGATCGCGACGATCCAGGTCGATCCCTACCAGGACAGCGAACCCGAAGCCCGGGAGCCCGACCCCGGACCGAACGTCGACGAGTAGCTCCGGCTCGTGCGCATCGCTCTGCTCACATATCGCGGCAACATGTTCTGCGGCGGTCAGGGGATCTACGCGGCCTACCTCGCACGCGAGTGGCAGCGCGCCGGCCACGAGGTCCACGTGTTCGCGGGGCCGCCGCTGCCCGAGCTCGAGCCCGGCATCCCGCTGCACGAGATCCCGAACGACAATGTCTTCGGCCAGCCGCACCCGGACTTCTTCGACCCGAAGAAGCCGTTCTCGCTGCTGAAGCCGCTGTCGTTGTGGGAGCTCGGCGTGTCGCGCTTCGGCGTCTTTCCCGAGATGCAGACCTTCGGCTTCCGGCTGCTGCGGCGCTGGCGCGAATTCCAGAACCGCCACCACTTCGACATCGTCTTCGACAACCAGTGTCTGAGCTGGGGCCTGCTCGGGATCCAGGCCGCCGGCACGCCGGTGGTTTCGGTGATCCACCATCCGCTGCACATCGACCGCGAGGCCGACTTCCGCATCGACTCGCGTCTGTCGAAGAAGATCCGCCGGACGCTCTACTTCCCGCTCTTCATGCAGGAGCAGGTCGCGCCGCGGCTGGCCAAGATCGTCACGGTGAGCGAGGCCTCGCGGGTCGAGATCGAGCGCTATTTCGGCATCCCGCAGAAGGCGGTCGACGTGGTCTACAACGGCACCGACTCCGACCTCTTCCACCCGATGCCCGAGGTCGCGAAGGAGGCCGAGCTGCTGTTCGTCGGCCGCACCGAAGACCGCAAGAAGGGCATCGGCACGATGATCGAGGCGGTGTCGCTGCTGCCGAAGCACATCAAGCTGAAGATCGTCGACGGCCGCATCCCCGACGACGGCCTGGTGCCGAAGTTGATCCGCCGCTTCGGCATCGAAGACCGCGTGATCATCCGCAAGGAGATGTTCAGCGTGCCCGATCTGGTGCGGCAGTACTCCACCGCCCGGGTCGCGCTGGTGCCGTCGTTCTTCGAGGGCTTCGGCTTCCCGGCCAGCGAAGCCATGGCCTGCGGGCTGCCCGTGATCGCGAACGCCGCCGGTGCGCTGCCCGAGGTCATCGGGACGGACGGCCGCGCGGGGCGGCTGGTGCCCGAACGCAACGCGCGCGCGATGGCGGACGCCATTCTCGACGTGCTGTCGGAACCGGGGCGCGCCGAGCAGATGGGCCGCGACGCGCGCGCCCGGATCCAGAACGTGTTCCAGTGGAGCGATGCCGCGGCGAACATGATCCATGTCTTCGAGGAGACGCTGCGTGCTACTCACGGTCGATCTCGAGCGGCTTGACGTCCGACCCGGCGAAACCCTGCTCGATGCGGGGTGCGGCGAGGGGCGACACTGCTTCGGCGCGCTCGAGCGCGGCGCGCGCGTGGTGGGGCTCGACCTCGACATGGGCTCGCTGCGTCCCGCCGCCGGCGGCCTGCGCAATCGCGGCCGCGAGCTCGGCAGCCTCGGCGGCATGACCCAGGGCAACACCTTCCACCTGCCGTTCCGCGACGAGACCTTCGACAAGGTGATCTGCTCCGAGGTGATGGAGCACGTCCACGACTTCACCGCGGTCGCGCGCGAGCTCGCCCGCGTGACCAAGCGCGGCGGCAAGCTCGCGATCACGATCCCGACCGCCACCAGCGAGCAGCTCTACCTGCGGGTCGGCGACGACTACTTCGAATCTCCGGGCGGGCACATCCGGATCTTCCGCCCGCGCCAGCTGGCCGAGGGACTCGGCCGCGCGGGCCTCGCCACGCGCGGCGTCGGCTTCGCACACGCGCTCCACACTCCTTATTGGGTACTGCGGTCGATCGCACGGCTGCCGCGGGCCGACGAGAGCCGGCTGGTGCGGGCCTACCGCCTGTTCCTGATCCGCGCGACCGGCTCGAAGTGGGCCACCACGCTCGAGAACATCCTCAACTACTGCTTCCCGAAGAGCCTCATCCTGTACGCTGAAAAGCCGGGGGCGAGGCGCGTGGACGCCGGAGCGTGACACGGCCGTTGCGGCTCTGCTTCGTCGCCTACCGCGGCAACATGCGCTGCGGCGGACAGGGCGTGTACCTGTGGTTCCTCGCGCGCGAGCTCGCCAAGCTCGGCCACGAGGTCGACGTCTTCGTCGGCCCGCCCTACCCCGACCCGATGCCCTTCGCGCGCGAGGTCACCCGGCTGCCGAACGAGCAATTCTGGGGCCGCTGGTTCGCGGGGCGCGCCGAGGCGATGCTGCCCGAGCCGGATCCGCTCAAGATCTTCGAGCCGCTCAACTTCTACGAGCTGGCCGGCAGCTACTTCGGCTTCCTCCCCGAGCCGTTCGCGTTCAGCGTGCGCGCCTTTCGCGCGATCAGTCGGCGGCTGCGCGCCGGCGCGCGCTACGACGTCGTGCACGACATCCAGTGCCTCGGCTGGGGTCTCCTCGGTCTGCGCGCACTCGGACTGCCGATCGTGAGCACGGTCCACCACCCGCTCACCGTCGATCGGCGCGCTTCCTTCGTGCGCGACGAGAGCCTGCGCGACGCGCTGGGAACCATGACGTTCTACCCGATCGGCATGCAGTCGACGGTTGCGCGCCGCCTCGATCGATTGTTCACGTCTTCCCGCGTGAGTGCGAAGCAGATCACCCGCGATTTCGGAATCGCGCCCGAACGCATCCGCATGGTCGCCAACGGCGTCGACACCGACCTCTACCGCCCGGACCCGAGCGTGCCGCGCAGCGAGAACGAGATCCTCTGCGTGGGCCGTGCGAGCGACCCGAACAAGGGCATCAAGACCCTCGTCGAGGCGCTCGCGAAGCTGCCGCCGAACGTGAAGCTGACCCTCGTCGACGAAGACGTGCCCGACAACGTCGGCCGCAAGCGCGCGCAGGCGCTCGGCATCGCGAATCGGCTCGACATCGTCGGGCGCGTTCCGATCGACGCGCTCGTCCGGCTCTATCAACGCGCCACGCTCGTCGCCGTGCCGTCGCGCTACGAGGGCTTCGGGCTGCCCGCCGTCGAGGCGATGGCGTGCGGAACGCCGGTCGTGGCCTGCCGCTCGGGCGCGCTGCCCGAGGTGATGGAAGTCGGCGGCGGGGGACTTTTGGTCGAACGCGACGATCCGGATTCGATCGCGGCCGGAATCCGCACGCTGCTCGAGAATCGCGAGCTCCGCGCGAAGCTGGCGGC
>Ga0210064_1000392_pt1 | contig 21129 bp, 14 predicted proteins | sample Muzzi_CordC_D2_FD_185531 | JGI IMG/M metagenome (GOLD analysis project Ga0210064, IMG submission 185531) | Wetland microbial communities from San Francisco Bay, California, USA, that impact long-term carbon sequestration - Muzzi_CordC_D2 (SPAdes) | ecosystem: Environmental > Aquatic > Marine >...
CGCGGACGGGCGCAGCTACCTGCCGAACCAGCGCTATGGCTACGTCGACGGCCGCTGGCTCCCCGCGCCGTGGTGGTCGACCGACGCGTATCGCCGCCATCTGCTCCAGCTCGTCTACACCGACCGCCTGCTCGGCGAGCTGCTCGAGCGGCTCCACGCAACCGGCGTCTACGATCCCGCACTCGTGATCCTCACCGCCGACCACGGCGCGAGCTTCTGGCCCGGCGACTCGTTTCGCAAACCCGCGAAGATCGAGCATCCCGAAGACCTCTTGAGCGTCCCGCTGTTCATCAAGCTGCCGCACCAACGCGACGCCGCAGTGGACGACCGATTCGCCGAGAGCGTCGACCTGCTGCCCACGATCGCCGAGGCGATCGGCGCGACGCTTCCGTTTCCGGTCGACGGGTGCTCCCTCATCTCGACGCGCTGCCCGCCCCGGACGGCCCGCCGGCTCTACATCGAAACCGTGTTCCGAACGCCCAAGCGAATGGACTTCGAGCCCGGCGTCGTGGGGCGCGACGCAACGCTCCGCCGCAAGCTCGCGCTCTTCGGTTCCGGCGACCAGGGCTCGGGACTGATCCGCGCAGGCTTCGGTGCGGGCGTCGTGAACCGGTCCGTCGACTCGTTCGCGCAGCGGTCCGGAGTCGCGGGCGTGGTGCGGATCGACCCGACCCTGCAGCGGTTGCTGGCCGGCGGAATACCGGGCCGGGTTCCCGCGCGCATCGTCGGACGACTGGAGCTCGCCGAGCCGGGGCCGGACGTCGCCCGCGTCGCCGTCGCGGTCGACGGCGTCATCCGCGCGGTCGTGCCGGCGCCCGACGACGGAGTCACCGGGCCGCGGATCGCGGCCCTGCTGCCGCCGGATTCGATGCCCGCATCGGCCGAGGCGCTCGCACTCTATCTGATCGTCGGAGCGCGCGGTGACGAGGCGCTGCAACCACTCGCGCTCGACTGACGCGAGGCCGGGTCAGAGTCCGGCAAAGCGGATCGCGACTCCGCAGCCGCAGACGAGCAGGCCCGCAATCGCGTGAGCGAAGCGGGCGCCCGGAAGCGGGCCCGCGCGGTCGAATCCGGCGACGGCGAGCAGCACCGTGCCGACCATCGTCGCGAGCGTGAACGCCGTGAAGACCGCCACGACCGCGGTGATCTGCGCCGCGCTGCCGGCGGCCGCCGGGTAGAGCATCATCGGAAGCAGCGGCTCGCACGGCCCCAGAGCGAACGCGCTGAACAGGGCCCAACCGGTGATGCCGCCGAGCGCGCCGCGCTCGTGAACGTGCAGATGTTTCGCGTGGTGATCGTGTTCGTGACGATGGGACGAGCCGTCGCTGTGCGCGTGCCAGTGACTGTGTCGCTCGTTGCGCGTCGCCTTCCGGATCCCCCAAGCCGCGTAGACGAGCCCGAAAAGGATCAGCGCCCAGGCGGCCAGCGATCCGCGCAGCATCTCGAGCTCCGACAGGCTCGCGAGCGAGAGTCCCAGGCCGACTCCGACGACTCCCAGCAACACCGATCCCGCCACATGGCCGAGGCCGCACAGCAACGTGATTCGAACGGTCTTCGCGCGCGACCAGCGGCGCGCCCGCGCCATCGCGACGAACGGCAGGTAGTGGTCCGGCCCGAGCAGCGTGTGCGCAACGGCGACGGCGGCGGTCGTTCCGAGCAGCAGGACGAGTTCGGCGGTCAGCAAGGCGGTCCTCCGCGTGCACCCGGCATGCTACGCAACCGAGTAGCCGCCATCCACCGGCAGGGTCTGGCCCGTCACGAACGCGGCTGCGGAGCTCGCGAGGAAGAGCACCGCGGGCGCGACGTCCTCGGGCGTTCCCCAGCGACCGAGCGGAGTGCGCTCGAGCGACGGCTTCTCGAGCGCTTCGACCCCCTTCATCGGAGCGGTCATGTTGGACTCGATGAAGCCGGGCGCGACTGCGTTCACGCGGATGCCCTCGCCCGCCCACGCGACGGCGAGATTCTTGGTCATCTGCACCACCGCAGCCTTGGCCGCGCCGTAACCGGGAACCATCGGCACCGCAAAGTACGACGACATCGACGCGAGCTGGATCACGCTCGCGCCGCCTTCCAGCGAGCTCTTCGCGAGCGCGGGCTTGCACGCGCTCGCCATCCGGAAGGCGCCGAAGAGATTGATCGCGACCGATTCTTCGAAGACCTCGGGAATGTACTCGTTGCGACCGCCCGGAAGCGCCGCGCCGGCGTTGTTCACGAGCACGTCCAGGTCCGTCATCGCGGCGGCGACGCGCTCGATGCCTTCGTGGTCGGTCAGCTGCAACGAGTGGTAGTCGTAGCCCGACAGGTCGCGGTCGTACTCGTCCGCGGCTGCACGCGTACCCGTGATCGCCACGCGCGCACCCGCCGAGCGAAACGCCGCCGCGATCCCGGCGCCGATTCCGCTCGATCCGCCGGTCACGAGCACCCGAACCCCGGTGTAGTCGTATTCGACCTTCGCGCTGCTCACCCGCTCCTCCCGGATCTCCCCCGACCGCTCACGCCGGCTCGATCATCACTTTACCGCCCGCCCGCGAGTCCTGCGCCACCGCGAGCGCCTCTCCGAACCGACTCAGCGGGAAACGGTGACTGATCATCGGCGACAGGTCGCGGCGCGTGAGCAGGTCGATCGCAGCGGTGTAGTCGTCCGGATATTCCATCGCGCCCCGGATCGTCAACTGCTTCATCATGACGAGCAGGAAGTTCACGGGAATCGCATCAGCGTGCAACGCGACCACCGCGAGCCGCGCGTGCGCCTTGGCATGCTGAAGGATCTGCGGGATCACCGGCGCGGCGCCGGAGGCTTCGATGTAGACGTCGCTTCCGGCCATCGGCGCTCCCAGGAGCGGCTCTTCGCCGTGCAGGGCCCGGATGCGCCGCCACGGATCGCCCTCCGTCGCGTCGATCGCAGCGCGCGCGCCGAGCCCGGAAGCGATCGCGAGCCTGCGCGGCGACAGATCGACCGCAATCACGTCTTCGATGCCGCGGTCGGCCAGCGTCGCGACGGCCGCGAGCCCGATCGGGCCCGCGCCGAACACGACGACCTTGTCGCCCGCTTTCGCCTCGGACCGGTCGACCGCGTTCATCCCGACGCCGAGCGGCTCGGTGAGCGCCGCGACGTCGTCGTCGAGCCCGTCCGGAACCGCGAACAAGCTCGCGCCGGCGGCGGCGTCGCGCACGAGCAGCAACGGCGTGAAACCGCCTTCGCGACCGCCGTTCCCGATCATGTTCCCGGCAGCGGTCGGGTTCAGCACCACGCGGTCGCCCGGCGCGAGGTTCGCGACCTCGCGCCCGACCGAGTCGACGACCCCCGAGAGCTCGTGCCCGAGCGGCATCGGCTCGGGCATCGGTCCGGCGAGTCCACCGAGTCGCACGTAGCGCAGGTCGCTGCCGCAGATCCCGCACGCGGCGACGCGAACCACCGCGTCCCGCGGACCCGGCGTCGGCTCGGCGACTTCGTCGAGGCGGACGTCGCCCGGACCGTGCACTCGCAGCTGTTGCATCGCGCTCCCCGCTATTCGGGCCGGATCGGAAACCGATCGAAATAGAACGCGAAACGCTCCTGCAATGCTTCGCGGTCGACTCCGAAATCGGCCTCCAGATCGTAGACGATACGGCCGTGTTTGCCGCGTGGATTCGCTGCCATGAACGCGTCGAGCGAAGACCGCGCTGCCGGCGTCATCTCGAAGTCCGCGAGTTCGTAGATCCGTTCGACCGCCCCGACGTCGTCCGCCATGAATTCGTGGAAGGGGAGATCGAGACTCCGCTCCGCGGAAACGCGATCCCGGTCGCGCACGCAGCGACCGAGCAGACCCTCGATCCGGTCGATCCAGTAGGCCGCGACCGCCGGCGGGTCGACGCGCCGGCGGCGCACCCGATCGCCGTAACACAGCATCGTGATCGCCGAAGCGATGACCGACACCGGATCGCGGTGGGTCATCACGATGGTCGCATCCGGGAAGGTCGCCAACAGCGGCACGAGCTGCTCGAGGTGCTGCGGCGACTTCAGCACCCAGCGCTCGGGGCCCCGCAGCCACTGCAATGCCTGGAGCACGCGCTTCAGGTAGGCGTAGTGCGGCGTCTGATCGTGTTCGAGATAGTAATCGCGCCAGCGCGGCACGGTCGCGATCCATTCCGGCACGTAGCAGGAGAAATCGAGCGCCTGCAACTCGATTTCCTCGTGGACGTGTTCGGGCGCCATGTCGTGCATGTTCTTCAGCAACGGCATCAATCGGCTCTGCACCGCGTAGCTCGCGCGGCAGCGAACCAGGCGCGGATCGACGCCGTCAGAACCCGCCCGCTCGGCCGGATCGGGAATCGGCTCGACGCTCTCCCAATACGGCAACGATCGCAGCCGCTCGTCGGCGGCGATCAGATTGAGCAGATGGGTGGTGCCCGAGCGCGGCAGCCCGGCGATGATGATCGGCCGCACGATCGCGACCTCTTCGATCTCGGGATGGCGCCGCATCAGGTCTTCGAAGCGGAGCCGGTTGGCCGCATAGCGCACGCAATCGTTGTAGAACGACAGCCGCCCGACCGGGCCGAGATCGCGATCTTCGTCGGCGCTCTGCAACCAGACGCGGAGCCGTTCGCGAAAATCCGTCGGGCCGAAATCGTCGAGCCCGGCGTTCTCTCGGGCCGCGGCGAGCACGGCCGCTTCGTCCAGCGCGACTTCGCTCCTGCCCACGTGCTCGATCGCGGCGGCCTGCATCGGTGTGAGCACCGGTTCGGCGAGGTCGGCGATGCGAATGTCGTCGGCGCGGTCGGAGCTCATCCGGTTCGCGGCTCAGGAGCCGCCGCCCTCTCGCAACGCTGCAATCTTGCGGCGAAGCCACGACGACAGCCAGAAATTCTCGCTGTCGGCATCGAGGCGGGCGTGGGCCGCCGCAGAAACTTCGCGCGCGCCCGCATGCGCAGGGTCGGGCGTCAAGACCACTTCCGCCAGATGGATCGCCTCGAGCGGATCGCCGGCTGCGAGCCGCGCTTCCGCCCGCTTCACGATCGCATCCGGACCGCCCGCCAGCTCGACGAGGTCCGCGTGAACGCTCGACGCGGGTACGTGATAGAGCTCCGTCGCGGAGCGGTGATGGAACCAGCCCGCGTAGTTCTCCCAGATCGCGCGTACGCTCCACGAAACCTTGCCGTAGCCCTCCCCGACCTCGAGATCCGCGGGCAACCGGACATCGCGCATCAGCTCTTCGACGCTGCGACCTTCGTTCATGCCGCGAACCACCGCGTCGTGGACGTACTCGACCGCGCCGCGCAGCCGTAGCAGCTCGGCGCGGATCAGATCGCGACCTTCGACGGGCGCGTGGTGGCCCACGAGCAACAGCTCGGGCTCGAGCTCGAGCACGCGGTCGAGCGACTCGATGAAGCGCAGGGCTTCGCGATAACGGTCGCCGCGAATCGTCACGAGGTTCGGGAAGTGCCCGAACAGCGCGCTGAAGAGATTTCCGGTGAAGCAGATCCGGTGTTGCGGCAACCAGATCACCAGCGAATCGGTGGTTTCGCCGCCGGGAACCGCGATCAGCTCGAATCGGATGCCGCCGAGTTCGAACTCGTACCGATCGTCGAACGTGATCGTCGGTTCGGGGCGCGACTGCGGAGACACCGGGCCATCGATGTTCTCCTGGACGTACGCGATCGCCTTCGCGATCGTCGCCTGGAACGCGAACGCACTGCGGGCGGCCCGAAACGGCTGGATCCGCGCGTCGTCTTCCTGTTGTGCGCGAATGTTCTTCTGCGCGATGATTTCGGTTCCGGGCTCGCGCAGCAGGTCGACGCCGCCGACGTGATCGACGTGCCCCTGTGTCAGGATGATGTAACGCAGCGGACCGTCATCGATCGCGTCGTAGTTCCGCTTGTGGATCGGCGCCTCGAAGCCCATCCCGGTGTTCACGACCACGCGGCCTTCCGGAGTCACGATCAGGAAGCTGTTCGACAACCCCTCGGAGAGATGGATGAACTCGTTGATCTTCACGACCGAGAGCGAAGCCGGCTGGATGTCGAAGCCACCCGGGCGAGATCGGTAGAGCGGCATCGACATCGAGCGCCTCGTCAGTCGCCCCAGGGATATTCCGCGAGCGGGTATTCGCCGCACGGAACGGCCGAGTATTCCGCTTCGCCGAAGCGTTCCGTGCCGGACGCGAGTCCGCGATAGAACTCGCAGCGCTCGCGCTGATCCCGGAAGAGCGGATCCGACTGGGCGCGCTCGACGACCGACTCGAGCGTCACCGAATCGGACGACATTCGCAGACCACCGTCGATCTCGCTATCGAAGATCATGAAGCGCGGCGCAGCCGCGGAGCTCGGCGCCCAGGCGTGCCAGGGGGGAAGATCGCCGTCCCCGCCGCGGCCCGGATCGCCCGAGTACGCGAACTGCGTCCAATAGGACATCATGCGGTTCGAAAGGGTGCGCGCGGCGGGCATCCGGTCGTCGTCGAAGATGATCGACTCGGCGCCCAGCAGCGTCAGGGTCCCGAACACGAACGGAATCTCCAGGCCGTGCGCGGCGCCCAGCAGACTCGAGAAGTCGAGCCAGAGAACGGTGGGCTCTTCGTCCCAATCGAAGCGATAGGCGTAGACCGTCGGACCCTGAGTCCTGCGCAGCGCGGCCGCGGGTTCGTCGACCCCGCCGGCCTTCCAGGCGAGCGATTGGTAATGCGCCATCACGTCGTAACGCCGCTCGTCCTTGAACCACAGCGGAATTCCGGCGAAACGCGCCACCGCGTCGGAAATGCCCATCAGGAACAGCTTCGATTCGTCGCGGTTGCTTCCGAAGATCACCGGAACCGCGTTTTCGGCGCCGACCCGGCGGAAGCGCTCGAGCAACGGAGCCTTCGGAAAGACGTGTCCGTCGCGGATCAACTGGGGCATGCGGTACATCCCGCCCATCCCATCGGTCGCGTAGACGTCGAGCAGCTCGCTCGGAGATTTCCCGCGCAGGTATTCGGCGATCGCGTCGGGCGACATTTCCGCGAGCCTACGCAATGCCTGCTCGCGATCGTCGGCGCTCCCGTCCGCCTGCAACAGGCTCAGCAACACCTCGGCCGAACTGTATTCGTCCCCGGGTTCCTCGGGATCGTCGCGAAGATTGCGCGCGGCCGCGATGGAACTCGTGCGAGTGCTGCCGCTCTGCGAGATCGCGCGGTGGAACAATCCCCTGGCGCGCTTCGAAGCCAGCAGCGAAATGACGTTCCGTCCGCCGGCGGATTCGCCGAACACCGTGACGCGCTTCGGGTCGCCGCCGAACACCGCGATGTTGTCGCGAACCCATTCGAGCGCTCGGATCAGGTCGAGCGAGCCGTAATTCCCGGATGCGTCGTCGGCACTCGTTCCCTTCCCGGCCAGCGCGGCGTGCGAGAACCACCCCATCATGCCGAGTCGGTAGTTCGTCGTCACGACGATCACTCGCTGCTGTTGCGCCAGCACGCTGCCGTCGTAGATGGCGGCGCTGCCGACCGTGTTGCCGCCACCGTGGATCCAGACCATCACCGGCAGGCCTCGACCCGCAGGCGACACGTCGCCGGGCGCGAACGCGGGCGCGAACACGTTGAGCCGCAGGCAATCCTCGCTTCCGGCCGCTTCGCCGTCCGCCAATTCGATCGCATTCGGGTCGGCTCCGAGGAGCCCCTTCGCCTGGATGCAGGGCGGCCCGGAGTCGAGCGCCGAAAGGACGCCCTCCCAGGGCTCCGGTGGCCGCGGGGCGCGCCAGCGGTCGGCACCCAGCGGCGGCGCTGCGAACGGAATGCCGCGCCACACGTGCGCGCCGTTCTCTGCGATGCTGCCGACGAGCTCACCCTGCTCGAGCAGCCGTAGCGTCCCGGAGTTCGCCACGGGCCGTGGGGCTTCATCGCGGCGGCCACAGCCGACCACGCAGCACGCCACCACGACCGCAATGCCGAAGTACGCTCCGGAAGATCGCCGAGCCGACCGCCTCGAGTTCGAAGACCACGCCCACTGCATCGATGCCGATTGTACGCCAAACCGGCGAGTGAGTCCGTACTCGGCTGCGACGGCGATGCGCGTCTGATACCGTTGCGGCGCCGTGAATGGCTGGCGGAAATCCACGACGACCTGGGTGAACGACATCCGCCTCGCCCTGCCGGCCTTCGCGGTCGTCGTCGCCGTCTTCGTGGTGTTCCACGACAAGGCCTACACGATCGACGATCCCTTCTTCCTGTTGCAGGCGGAACAGGTGCTGAAGGATCCGCTCGACCCGAGCGGTTTCGAGATCGTCTGGGGCCCGAAGCTCGGCCGCGCCTCCGAGGTGTCACCGACCGGTCCCGGAATGGCGTACATCCTCGCGCCGACGGTCGCGTTCGGCGCACACGAGTGGATCGGCCATTTGACGGTCCTGTCCTTCCTCGCGTTCGCAGCCGTCGTGATGGTCGCGTTCGCCCGGCGTCTCGGAGCGTCCGCCGCCGAGGCACGACTGTGCTCCGTCGCCCTCGTCACCATCCCGACCGTGCTCGCCCTCGCGGGCACGGTGATGCCCGACGTTCCCGCGATGGCGATGGGCCTGCTCGGGCTGGAACGCTGCCTGGCCTTTCGTCGCGACCGCCGACCCGCACAGGCCGCGGCGATCGCGCTCGCGTTCACCGCCGCGATCCTGATCCGCTCGCATGCCGTGATGTTGCTTCCGGTCGCAGCGGTCTTCCTGGTGGGCGCCGGTCTTCGCGAGGGACGCTGGCGCGAACTCCGCGACTTCGAGCGGCTGTGGCCGCTCCCGGCGGCCATCTTGCTCGTCGCTGCGATCGCGTGGATCACGCGCGACACGCTGAGCGGCTCGATGAACTTCCTGACCAGCATCGATTTCCTGAAGGCTCGGGCGATTCCGCGGCACGTCACGGGCTTCTGCTTCCACTTCGTATTCGCGCTTCCGTTCGCATCGGCATGGTCGCTGATGCACTTCCGCCGTTTCTCGTTCAGGTTCTTCGTGGCGGCCTGCCTCGTTCTGGCGCTCATGCTCCCGCTGAGATCCATCTGGGCGATTCCGATTGCGGCATTCGGTGCGACCGCTTTGATCGACGCCCTGCGCGATTGCTGGAATTCAACCGACCCGGACCGACTCGCTCTCGGCTTGTGGTTGATCGCGGCCCTGCCGGTGTCGATCTACGTGCATCTGCCCGCGAAATACCTGGTGATCTCGTCCCCCGCGATCGTGCTGCTGCTGGTATTCGCTTCGCGCACGCTCGACGTGCGTGCGCGCCGGGCCCTGCTCGGAGGCTTCATCGGCTTCGGAACGCTGCTCGGCCTGTTGATCCTCTCGGCCGATGCGCGACTCGCAGCCGTCGGACGCGAAGCGGCGGCGCGCCTGATCGCGCCGCGAACCGAAGCGGGAAAGCGGGTCTGGTACGCGGGCAGCTGGGGCTTCCACTGGTACGCAGAGGCCGCCGGAGCGGATGCACTCGGCGCCGACCCCGAGGCACCGGCTCCGGGCGACTTCATCGCGTACAGCAGCTTCCGATCCGGAGCGCTCGGCAAGGATCACCTCGGCCAGCTCGTCGACAAGGTGGTCGACGCGGGTCCGGCCGGCCGCGTGATGGACGCCAGCGTGGGAGCGGGCTTCTACTCCGACATCTACGGCTATCTACCGTGGTCGTGGGGGACCGGCGAGATCGACCAGTACGAGCTGTGGCGCGTGTTGCGGAAACGACCTGCGGGAGCGAAGCGCCGTCCCGAGTCGAGACCCGGGGATCGGGCGCGTTAGACCCGATCTTCGAGCCGCCACTACGCTGCTGGAGCCAGCTCGGCCAGCGCCTCGAGCGCCTCGTCGACGTGGCGATCGACGTCGAGCTCGCTCTTGATCACGCGTCGAACGATTCCCTGCTTGTCGATCACGAACGTCACCCGTCTGCTCGGCAACCAACCGCCGACGCGCGCCACACCGAATGAAGCCGCGATCTTCGCGTCGGCATCGCTGATCAATGGGAACGGCAGACCGTGCTTGTCCGCGAACTGCGCGTGGGTCTCGGCCTTGTCCGTGCTCACGCCGATAACTTCGGCGTCGAGGGAAGCGATCTCCGCGATACGGTCGCGGAATCGCTTCGCCTCCCGGGTTCAGCCGGGTGTGAAGTCCTTCGGAAAGAAGTAGACGATCAAGTTCCGCCGGTCGCGGTAGTCTTCGGATCGAAGCGTCGATCCGTCAGCGAGCTTCCCGCTGAACGAAGGTGCCGCCTTGCCTTTCGATATCATGTAGGGTCCCTCTCTCTACTCTTCCAACCACCCGCGGTGTCGCGTTCATCGACAGGCTGCTCGAAACGCGCGAGGAGCGCAACCGGGGCGCCGTGCCGTCGCGCGGGCACCCGACTAGACCGCCGCGGACAATTCCCCGAACGATTTCACGACGGCCTCGGCAAACGAATCGAGCGCCGGCACGAGGTGGGGATCGGCCGCAATGCCGATCAGCAGCTCGTTCGCGTACGAGAACAGCACGACGTTCAGACCGAGGCCGTCCTGCACCCCGAAGTACGGATGAAACGAGTGAACCTTCGCTCCGAAACAGTAGAAGGGCACGCTCGGCCCGCGGACGTTGGAAACCAGAAGATTCGAATTTCCCATCAGACCGCGGAACTGCAACCATGAACTCGCGCGCAGCAACGTCGCCGGAAGCAGTGAAGTGACGCGCGACCACATATTCGATCCTTCTGCGACGTCCTGCTGCTTCCGCTTGCGCGAATTCTCGACGATACGGTCGACGCGACGGCGTAGCACCGGCTCGTCGACCGGTAGCTCGACCACCATCGACGAAACGTCGCTGCCGGGACGGGTATCGCCCGGCTTGCGGTTGTCGACCGGGCAGATCGCGGTGATTCGACCCAACCCGTCCGCGTCGATCCCGTTCTCTCCGCAATAGCGCCGCAGAGCGCCGGTGACGGCCGCGAGGCCGATCTCGTTGACGGTCGCTCCCAGAACGCGCCTCGTTTCGAGCACGACGTCGAGCGGGACGCTCGCGATCTCGAACGCGCGCCGGGAACCGACCGGCGCATTGAAGGGCAACGTGTCGGTCTCGACGGCGAAGCTCTCGACCGCGCGGGCGAACTTCACCGCGTGTTCGACCGGCTTGCTCACATCGGCCACCGCGTCGACGACCTTCCCGAACCGGCTCACCGCATCGCCGGCGCGAAGGGCGAGCGCATCGAACAACAGTCCCGACGGCGATTTTTCGGCGGCCGGTTCCCAGGCGGGAACTTCGATCTCGAGCTCGTCGGCCGTCAGATCGAACAGCAGCTTGCCGATCTCGACACCGGTCGTGCCGTCGATCATCGAGTGATGGATCTTGGCGATCACCGCGAGGGTGTCGTCGTCTTCGAGCCCGTCGACGAAGTAGATCTCCCAGAGCGGTTTGTCGCGGTCGAGAGTGCCCGACTGCAGGCGGCCCATCAGGTCGAGCACCTGCCGTCGCGAGCCGGGCCGCGGGACCGCGGTGAGATGCACGTGCTTCTCGATCGCGAAATTCGGATCGTCGACCCAGACCGGCCGGCCCTGATCGAACGGAACGTGGGCGATCTTCTTGCGGAACAGCTCGAAGAGGTGCATCCGCTTCGAAACGGCCCCGCGAATGCGAGCGATATCGACCGCGCCGGAAACGTCGCGCAGCGGACCGGCTTCGACGAAGCCGAGGCAACCGACGTGTAGGGGGATCCGCCGGTCTTCGCCGTAGATGAACGCGGCGTCCTGCGCGCTGAGTCGGATGGGGGGCATCGAATGCGTCCTGTCGGAATCCGCCGGCGCTTGCACGGCGCGCGTGCGACGCCGTTTCGGGCGGGCGTCGCAGCGGCCGGACTTGCGCTGCCGGTCGGCTCGCGAGACCGGTGCGGCCGGCGACGTCGCCGGGGGGCCGTTCTCGAATTTGATTCGAACTCCGGTTCGATTCCCAATGCGGGCGCCTGGAGAATCATTAGTGACCGGAAGTCACGAAAATACACCGTTTCATGGCGATCCGCAAGCCACTGGAATTGAAAAGAAATATCGAATCCGGGAATTTTCGAACCGCGACGGGCCCCATCTCGGTCGTGTTGCTGGAATTTTGGTGCCGGATGCTGTTACGCTGCGTGCAACGGGCCTTCTCGCGGGCCGGCGCCTCGGCGCCTCGGCCCCGTCCCGGTCGCCGCGCGACGAACCAGGTCATCGCGGTCGTCTCGGTGGCGTCATTGGGGAGGGGTGTTTGCGGAAACCGCCCTGATGGCGGTTCTCGCTGGGCTGGTTGGATGGACTCCATCGGTTGGGAAATGCCTTGAAGCGGAATCGAGAGCTCTGATGAGTGAAGCGACGCGCCCGAAGCAATCGACGAAGCGCGCTCCGCGCCGGAAGAAGGCGCCGACGAAGAACGCGGCGACGGAGACGGACACGGAGGTGGAGCCGACCCCGTCCGAGACGCCGCGCGTGATTCCGATCGTCAGCGACGACCCGGTCGCGCAGGCCGCCGCGCGCCTGGGCATCGAGCGGCTGCACCCCGAACAGCAAGAGGCGATCTCGAACGTACTCGACGGTCGGGATGTCCTGATGATCCTGCCCACCGGATTCGGCAAGTCGGCCTGCTACCAGGTCCCGTCGATGGTGATGAAGAAGCCGGTGGTGATGATCTCGCCGCTGCTCGCGTTGTTGAAGGATCAGCACGACATCCTCGTCGACCGCGAAATCGACTGCGTACGCATCGACGGCTCGGTGCGTGCGCGTGCGCGCCGCGAAGCACTCGAGCGGATCACCGAAGGCGGGCCGCTGCTCGTAATGACCACGCCCGAGACGCTCGCAGTCGACGACGTCAGCCAGGCGCTCGAAAAGACCGGCGTCGGTCTGGCTGCAGTCGACGAAGCCCACTGCATCTCCGAATGGGGACATGACTTCCGCCCCGCCTACCGGCGACTCGGAAAGCGGCTGCGCTCGCTGGGCGGCCCGCCGATCCTCGCACTCACCGCGACCGCGACCCCACGGGTTCGCGAGTCGATCATGCAGTCGCTCGGCCTGCGCGAGCCGCACCTGATCTCGAGCTCGCCGCACCGTTCGAACCTCGCATTCGAAGTCATCCACTGCGAAGGCGACATGCGGTTGCGCGCGCTGATCCGGCTGCTCAAACGCCTGCGCCGGCCGGGCATCGTGTACTGCTCGACCCGCCGCGAAGTCGACACCGTCTACGCGGTCCTGCGCCGATTCAACATTCCGAGCCATCGCTACCACGGCGCGATGACCGCCACCGAGCGCAACTCCGAGCAGAAGAAGTTCATGAACTCGCGGAACCGCTCGGTGATGGCCGCGACCAGTGCGTTCGGCCTCGGAATCGACAAGAAGGACATCCGCTACATCCTGCACTACCAGGCTCCGGCATCGCTCGAGCAATACGTGCAGGAAGCCGGGCGCGGAGGCCGAGACGGCAAGAAGGCGAACTGCATCCTGTTGAACGACCCGGCCGACCGGAAGATCCACGAAGCGCTGCTCGCGCGCAGCCGAGTGCGCCCGGAGCAGCTCTACCAGCTCGGAATGGCGATTGCCGCCTGGAGCGACGAAGACCGCAGTCCGTCACTGGAGGCGCTGGCGCTGTCCGCCGACCTCGGCCCGCGCACTGCCTCGGCGCTGCTCGCAAAGGTCGAAGAAGCCGGCCTGGTCGAGATCGAGGACAAAGAGGTCCGCGTGATCTCCGAACGCGCGACGATCGAAGCCGACGTCAACGCTCTCGCCGGGCAGTTCGAGACGCTGAAGACCCAGGACGGTCGACGACTCGATGCGATCGCGGAGTACGCGCGCGAGAACATCTGCCGGGCCGTCTTCCTGCGCGGCTATTTCGGCGAGGACGAGGCAGAGGACGACCCCTGCGGCTTGTGCGACGTCTGCCGCGGCCGCCCCGACCGACCGGACGAGTTCTTTGCGCCGCTGGCACCGCCGCCGAGCCGCAAGAAGAAGGGTAGGAAGAAGAAGCGCACCGGTCGCCGCACGCGCCGGGCGAAGCCGACCGAGTCGGACTCGGAGAAATCGGATTCGCCCGACAAGCCCAGGCGGCGACGGCGCGGGCGCGGCCGTCGCAAGAAGACGACCGCCGCTAGCTCGGGCAACGGCGCGGCGAACGCAGCGGACTCGGATGCACCCGCGAAACCGCGACGACGGCGGCGACGGCGGCGGCGCGGCGGCAACCGCGGCGAGCCGTCGAACACGAGCCCCGACGCACCCGCACCCCGAGACGATGCATGATCCATCCGGCGGCGCGGGCGCGGCCGCCGGGCGTCACCGCCGCCGCCACGTGGCCGGGGTCTTCGACGTCGATCGGTTGCGTCGCCGTGCGCGCGACGCCGACTGGAGATCAATCGACGTAGCCCAGCGCGCGCAGCGATTCTTCGACGTCGGCCGGCAGCGGCTCGACGGTGCCGCGGGGCACCGCCGCTTCGAGTCCCTTGCTCGCGGTGCTGGCTTCGAGCGCGAGCCGAAGACTGCGCGCCGCCCGCTGCGCCTCGGGGGTGGAGCCCGCAACCTCCGACTCGGGAGTGCGGAGGTCGTCCAGGCGGAAGGAGTCTTCCTTCCGATTCCAGACGAGCTTCCAGGGGTATCGGCGCGCGGCGAGCAGGTCGCGACCGCCCATGAACAGACCGGAAAGAATCAACGCAGGCTCGTCCTCGGCGGGGAGCAGCAGGGACCTTCCGTCGATCCCCGCCAGCGGCGGCACGTTCGCAATATCGAGCAAGGTGGGAAGCACATCGATGAGTTGGGCCGGTCGCGCGATGCGTCGGCCGGCAGGCAGGCGCGGGTCACGCGGATAGCGAATCATCAGCGGAACCCGGAGCACGTGTTTGGAGAGGGACTTTCCGTGGCCCGGGCGCCCCTGCTCCCAGAATTCCTCACCGTGGTCCGACGTCACGACCACCGCGGTGTCGCGCAACAGATCCCGGGTCCGCAACGCATCGATCAGTCGCCCGAACGATTCGTCGTTGAAGGCGACTTCCGCCTGGTAGAGCTCGCGAATCCGGGCCCGATCGGCATCGGTCTTCGGCATGTACAGCAGCCAGCGGAAGCTGCCGTCCGCCTGACTGCGGTCGCGCAGCGTGCCCGGGTCGAAGCGCGCCGGCGGTTCGTATGGAGAGTGGGGGTCGACGGCGAGGACGACGAGGCAGAAGGGACGCTCGGACCGGTCGAGCCAGTCGATCGCCTTTCGGGTCACGGTGTCCGAGCGGGCGATGAGTTCGCCGCCACCCACCTTGCCGAACTTTCGTCGCGCGTAGAGTTCGACGATCGAACCGGAGGCGCGCTCGAATCCGAACACGCTACCCACGTTGGGATTGGCGGTCACCATGCCACAGCGATAACCGTGCTCCTGCAGGTGCGTAGCCAGAGTCGAAATCCGTTCGGGCAGGCGATCGCTCCGCTGCTCCGTCCGGTGATGCCACGGCAGCAATCCGGTGATGAGCGAAGCCATGGAGGGCCGGGTCCAGGAGGCATTGGCCCAGGCATTCTCGAACGTCACCCCCTCGCTCGCGAACGCGTCGAAGTGCGGCGTCGAAGCCGACGGATTGCCGTAGACCCCGAGCGCATCGGCGCGCAGGGTATCGACCACATAGAGCAGGATGTTGGGATGCGGAACGTCCCCGCAACCCAGCAACGCCGTCAGTACGCCGAGCAAGACGTACCGGGCGGGCAGGCCGAACCGCGAGATGCCACCGAGCTGCGAGCTGCGAACGCGCCGCAATGGAGAATGGTTCATGACCACCAGACCATTAGCCGTGCCGGATCGGAAGCGCCAATTGCCCGATTCCAGCTTGAATTCCGGCAAATCCGCGGCACCCCGATCGGGTGCGAACCGAATCCGGAATCAGCGATCGACGCCGCAGCCGACGGTCGTAGACAGCCATTCGAGATAGGCGCGATCTTCACCGCCCGGCTTCGAGTCGCCGAAGCGTTCGCGCGCGAACGCAGAAGCGGCTCCGAGTCCACCGGCTCTACACAGCGAGTACAGTCGCAGATAGGCGACGAGCTTCGGGTCGACGCCGCCGGCGCGCATCTCGCGGTAGTGATCGGCCGCCCCCGCGAAGTCCCGATCCGCGAGTGCGAGCGCGGCGAGCCGGTAGTGATGGGCGCTTTCCGGCGCACCGCGCTCGAGGTGTCGCGCCATCGCGGCGAGCTGGTCGTCGTCGATCTGGAGCCACCAGATCGGCAGCGTGCGCAGGTTCCCGGTGGTCAGGGCGGCGTGCAGGTTCCGGACGCGCTCGAGGCGCGGGATCTTCCGCCGGCCGCGAACTCCGCGCGCGGCGTCGATCATCTTCTGGAACGCGAAGGCCTCGAGCGTGGCTTCGCGCAACGCCTCGGGCCAGGCGGCGCGAATGAACGCGCTGGCGGCGAAGCGCTCACGCGAGGCGTCCGTATCCATCCACGCCAGATGCATCCAGGCCATTCGCCCGAAGCCGATTTCGTCGGACAACCGTTTCGGATGATCGTCGACGAGAGGCAACGCGTCCTTCGTGAGCGAACGCAGCACCGGAGCGTCGGCGATGAACGTCGCTCCGAGCTGCTCGGGCCGCTCGAAGGCCAGCGCTCGCAGCTCCGGAGCCACCACGGGATCGCGCCACTGCCGGGTGAAGGCTTCGAGCGGAACGGGCCAGCGCGCGTTGCGGGTACCGACGAGCATCCAGTTCAGCCCGGCTCCCGACCACAACGAGCAGTCCGGGAAGACGTCGCAGTAGGCCCGGATGATTGCGAGCGTATCTCGCGGCATCAGCGAGTGGACGGGCAGCCAATAGCTGTTGATCCCGCCCTCGGCCAGGCGGTCACGAACCAGCTCGAAGTACTCCCGGGTGTACAGGTTCACGATGCCGGAGTGCTTCGGTGGCGGCGGCTCGCTCGTGATGAGGTCGTAGCGCTGCTCGGTGGTCAGCAGGAAGAAACGACCGTCTTCGATCCGGACTCGTACGCGCGGATCGCGCAACGGGTGAGTCGCGGCATCCGGAAAGACGATCTCGCTCATCTCGAGTACGTCTCGGGAGATGTCGACGACGTCGATCCGTTCGAAGCTCGCCGTATCGGTCAATGCCTTCGCGGTGTTGCCGATGCCGAAACTGATCAGCAGCGCACTCTCGGGCCGCGGATGCAGAGCGACCGGCAGATAGACGAACTCCTTCATGTAGCGACGCGCCCAGACGTTGGTCGACGCCATTCCGAAACCGCCCGTCACGAGGCGATGCGACACCGGCACGCCGTACAGGTCCCGTTCGAGGAAGGTCACGGTCTCGGTGAGCCCCTCACGGCGCGCCACGACCTTCGAGCCGGCCTCGCCCATGCGATCCGCGACGGCGCGGACGAACTCGTCTTCCATTCTCCCGAACGGGAACAACGCGAGGGCGAGAGCGAACGCCGCTCCCGCGGCGAGCGGCGGCGCAAACACCGTGCGCCCCGCGACGGCGCAAGGGCGGCGGATCAGCCACGCGACGACGGCATAGACGGCGGCGAGCACGAACAAGGCGGCTTCGACGCCGAGAAACGGCAGCATCACGAAGCCGCCGACGATCGCCCCGACGACCCCGCCGATGGTGTTCGCGAGCGTGAGCCAACCCGCCGCGCGTGTCTCGGGCCGCACCTCGCGTTCGAGCGCGGCGCCCGTGACCGTGAACAAGACGCCCGAGAGCAGCGAGACCGGCAGCATCAATGCGACCGACAACCAGATGATGTCGCCCGGTTCGCGAATCAGCGCGACGCCGTAGCCCGCAACCGCGAGCCCGAACGATCGGTACGAGCCGGCGGTGAACGCTCCGGCTGCGAGAGCGATCACGGGAGCGAATCGGAATGCCTCGGGATCGCGACGCAACCAGCCGCCGGCCAGGGCGCCTCCGACGCCGATCCCGGCGAGTACGATCGCGAGGACCAGTGCGAAGCCGAGACTGGTGTTCTCGACGAACAGATGGAGAAGGCGGAACCAGACGACTTCGAGCGCCAGCAGCGTCGCACCGGACGCGAGCGCCCCCGCAAGCAGACGGCGCGCCGACCCGGTGGCGCGAGACATCTCGGGAACTTCGCCGACGACGGAGGGCGTTGCGAACGGCGCACGCCTCGCGACCACGACCGCCGTCACGGCCGCCGCGCCGTTCAGTGTCGCCGCAGCCAACGCACTGCCGCGCACGCCGAACCACCCGATCGACAGGGCCTCGCCCGCCAGGGAGCCCACCACCGCGCCGAGCGTATTCCACCCGTAGAGCCGGCCGAGCACCGAGCCGAAATTCGGATCCCGCGCTCGCAACACCTTCACGAGCAGCGGCAACGTCGCGCCCATCGCGGTCGCGGGAATCACGAGCATCGAGAACGCGATGAAGAGCCTGAGGGAGTTCAAGACCAGAGGTTGATCGAGGAATGGTCGCCACAACGGCACCAGCCAGCCGCCGAACGCGGGCAACGCCCACACGAGCGCGACACCGGTGACGCCGATCGCGAGTTCGAGCAGGCCATAGAAGAGCAGCGGGCGGCCGATGCGAGCGCCGTGGCGTGCGATCAGTCCGTTGCCGATCGCGAGCCCCGCCATGAAGCTCGCGAGCACCAGGCTCGACGCCCACACGCCGTTTCCGAACGCGAGCCCGGCCTGCCGGAACCACAACGTCTCGAACAGCAGCGCCGCCGCGCCCGAGACGAACATGATCGCGCAGAGAATTCGGGACATGGTCAAGCCGACGCGCGGCTCCTTCAACGAAACTTCGAGAAGTCCGGATCCCGCTTTTCCGCGAATGCGCGCCGACCCTCACTCGCCTCGTCGCTCTTCGAGAAGCTGTCGAGTCCGGCGAATGCGAGCTTGCCGATGCCGTACGCCTGCATGCTGTCGGCATTGAACGAGGTCTTCAAGAAACGCAACGCGGACGGCGACAACGCCGCAGCCTCGGCCGCCCACGCGCGAGCTTCGTCCAGCAGTCGCGAAGCGGGGACGATGGCATTCACGAGCCCCCACTTCTCGGCCTGCACGGCGTCGTACTGCCGGCAGAAGAGCCAGATCTCACGTGCGCGCTTCTCTCCCACCACGCGCGCGAGGTAGGCGGTGCCATAACCGGCGTCGAACGAGCCGACTCGTGGCCCGGCCTGGCCGAAGCGCGCGTGCTCGGCCGCGATCGTCACGTCGCAGACCACGTGCAGCACATGCCCGCCCCCGATCGCGAGCCCGTTGACGGCGGCGATCACGGGTTTCGGCGTGTCGCGAATCACGTTGTGGAGCGTATCGATCTCGAACAGACCGTTCGCGCTGGTGCCGTAGCTGCCCTTTTCGACGTATTCCTTCTGATCGCCGCCGACGCAGAAGGCGCGTTCTCCCGCACCGGTGAGGATCACGCTGGCCACCTGCGAATCCGTCCAGGCGCGCTGGAAGGCGTTGATCAACTCTTCGACGGTGCGTCCGCGGAACGCGTTCAACCGCTTCGGGCGGTCGATCGTGATGATCGCGGCCGGACCATCGACCTCGTATCGAATGTCTTCGTACTCCATGGTCCGCGATTCTACCCCGGAGTCGCGCTGCGGTGGGAGAGTTCTGTGGTGGGCGTTTCCGAGCCCTACGAGTCGGACGCCCTTGACGAACGCGGGCCGGCGCGTTGGACTGGCGTCGGTTCGCACGCCGAAGTGGCTGCCGAGGGGTCGAGACTGCCGAGCCTGCCGAGTCGGAATCGGAACACGCGGGCGGCGTTCGCCGCTCTTGCATGCTGCGTGGCGGCGTTCGCCGGGTGCGATCGCGCTCCGGCTCCGAGGACCGGTGGGCCGGCGACGGGCTGGCCCGTCTACGCGGGCGATCCGGGCGGCTCTCGCTACTCGACGCTCGACGAGATCACGCCGAGAAACGTCGAAGACCTCGAAATCGCCTGGGAATACCACACCGGCGACCTCCGCGACGACGCGATGCGCGATCGCAACCACGCCTTCCAGGCGACGCCCATTCTACTCGGCGACTCACTGTACTTCTGCACTCCGCGCAGTCGGGTCGTTTCGTTGGACGCGGAGACGGGTCGCGAACGCTGGGTCCATGACCCCGAAGTCGACCTCTCGCTCGGCCACTACAACTTCAACTGCCGCGGCGTCGCGGCATGGAGCGACGAGCGAGCGGCGCGGGGCGCCGCCTGCGCCGGGCGCATCTTCGTCGCGACCGCGGATACCCGCTTGATCGCGGTCGATGCCGCGACGGGCGAGCGCTGCAGCGACTTCGGAACGGGCGGCGAAGTCGACTTTTCGATCGGAGTCGGAGCACGCGAGCCGCGCGAATACGGAGTGTCCTCGCCGCCGGTCGTCATCGGCGACGTGGTCGTCGTCGGCTCGTCGGTCGGCGAGAGTCGCCGGGTCGACATGCCGAGCGGCAAGGTGCAAGCCTTCGACGCACGCTCCGGCGCGCCACGCTGGAGCTGGGACCCGATCCCGCGCGATCCGGACGATCCGGCGCGCGCCACCTGGGCGGGCGACAGCGCGGACGTGACCGGGGCCGCAAACGTCTGGTCTCTCGCTTCGGCCGACCCCGAACGCGATCTCGTCTTCCTGCCGACGAGCAGCCCGTCGCCGGACTACTTCGGCGGCGAACGGATCGGAGACAACCGCCACGCCGACAGCGTCAACGCGTTGCGGGCCTCGACCGGCGAGCTCGTCTGGAGCTTCCAGACCGTCCACCACAACGTCTGGGACTACGACGTCGCTTCGCAGCCGGTGCTGATCGACTTTCCGTCGAACGGACGGCTGGTTCCGGCCGTCGTCCAGGCGACGAAGATGGGCAACCTGTTCATTCTCGACCGCGAGACCGGCGAGCCGCTCATTCCCGTCGAGGAACGCCCCGTACCGCAGACGACGGTGCCGGGCGAAGTGACCGCGGCCACGCAGCCGTTCCCGACCTGGCCACCGCCGCTCGTGCCGCAGTCCCTGCGTCCGGAGGAGGCCTGGGGGATCACGCCCATCGACCGCTATGCGTGCGCGAGAAAGATCGCCGCGCTGCGTTCCGACGGCGTCTTCACGCCGCCGAGTCTCGAGGGCAGCGTGCTGTTCCCGGGCACCGCGGGCGGCTCGAACTGGGGAAGCGTCGCCTACGACCCGAAACGCCGGCTGCTGTTCGCGAACACCAACCGCATCGCCAACACGGTGCGTTTGATCCCGCGCGAAGAAGCGGACTTCGACTCCGACCGCGCCCGCTACATCGCGCGCTTCGAACAGGCCGGCACC
>Ga0210064_1000393_pt1 | contig 21091 bp, 20 predicted proteins | sample Muzzi_CordC_D2_FD_185531 | JGI IMG/M metagenome (GOLD analysis project Ga0210064, IMG submission 185531) | Wetland microbial communities from San Francisco Bay, California, USA, that impact long-term carbon sequestration - Muzzi_CordC_D2 (SPAdes) | ecosystem: Environmental > Aquatic > Marine >...
CGATCGAGCTCCAGGATCCATTCCGCCGCGTTGTCGAGGAAATAACGGTCATGGGTAACGGCCACAACCGTTCCCGGGAATTCGGTCAAATAGCGTTCGAGCCAGGCGACCGACTCCGCGTCGAGGTGGTTGGTCGGCTCGTCCAGCAACAACATGTCAGGGCCGGCCAGCAACAGGCGGCACAAGGCGACACGGCGGCGCTCGCCGCCGGACAGGTGGCTGATGCGGTCGTCCCAGGGCGGAAGACGCAAGGCATCCGCGGCCACTTCCAGGCTGCGTTCGAGTTCCCACCCGTTGGCGGCCTCGATCGCATCCTGCAGTTCGGCCTGCTCGGCCAGCAGGCGGTTCATTTGCTCGTCTTCCATCGGCTCGGCGAACTGCATGCTGATGTCGTCGAAACGCTGCAACAGGTCCTTGACCTGCTGCACGCCTTCCTCGACGATTTCGCGCACGCTCTTGCTTTCATCCAGCGCGGGTTCCTGCGGCAGAAAACCGATGCGGATACCCGGTTGCGGCCGCGCCTCGCCCTCGTATTCGCCGTCGACGCCGGCCATGATCCTGAGGACCGTCGATTTGCCGGCGCCGTTGAGCCCGAGCACGCCGATCTTGGCGCCCGGAAAAAATGACAGCGAAATGTCCCTGATGATCGTGCGCGCCGGCGGTACGGTCTTGCTCACACCGATCATCGTATAAATGAACTGGGCCATATGGACTCCATTCAAGACAGAGGCGGCATTATCCTCGAAGGCGGGTTGCGCCGCCAGCATTGTGTCGTCGTGCAGTCGCGTTTCCGCCTGTAGGTTCAGCGGCGCAACAGATGCTAGAATGACGCGCTACTCAGTGACCTAGGGCAAAACGGGAAGAGGCATGTTTGACAACCGTCTTAATATAGAGGAATTCGATCCCGAACTGGCCGGCGCCATGGCCGGTGAGATGCAGCGGCAGGAAGACCATATCGAGCTGATCGCTTCCGAGAACTATGTCAGCCCGAGGGTGCTCGAGGCCCAGGGTTCGGTGCTGACCAACAAGTATGCCGAGGGCTACCCCGGTAGACGTTACTACGGCGGCTGCGAGTACGTGGACGTTGCCGAGAGGCTGGCGCAGGAAAGGGTCAAAAAGATTTTTTCCGCGGCCTACGCCAATGTGCAGCCGCACTCCGGCTCGCAGGCCAACGCCGCGGCCTACATGGCCCTGCTGGAGCCCGGGGATACGCTGCTGGGGATGGACCTGTCGCACGGCGGGCACCTGACACACGGGTCCGGCGTCAACTTTTCCGGGCGCCTTTTCAAAGCGGTCCACTACGGTCTGGACGAGGTGACCGGACTGATCGACTACGATGCGATGCAGCGAACCGCCGAGGAGCACCGGCCGCGTCTGCTGATCGGCGGGTACTCCGCCTATTCGCGTGTCGTCGATTGGGCCCGCATGCGGGAAATTGCGGATTCGGTCGGGGCCTACTTCCTGGTCGACATGGCGCATATCGCGGGTCTCGTCGCTGCCGGCGTCTATCCCAGCCCGATTCCGCACGCACACGTGGTTACCTCGACCACGCACAAGACATTGCGCGGCCCGCGCGGCGGCATCATCCTCGCCGGGGAAGACGAGGCAATCCAGAAGAAACTGAATTCGCAGATTTTTCCGGGTACGCAGGGCGGGCCGCTGATGCACGTGATCGCGGCCAAGGCGGTGGCATTCAAGGAAGCGCTGGAGCCTGAATTCAAGCAGTACCAGCAACGCATCGTGGACAACGCGCGGGCGATGGCCGCCGTCATGTTGGAACGCGGCTACAAGATCGTATCGGGTGGCACCGACAATCACATGTTCCTGGTGGACCTGATCGGCCGCGACTTCACCGGAAAGGACGCGGAAGATTCCCTGGGCCGGGCCTTTATCACGACCAACAAGAACACCGTACCGGGCGAGCCGCGCTCACCGTTCGTAACTTCGGGTCTGCGTCTCGGCACGCCGGCGGTGACTACCCGCGGGTTCGGGGTCGAGGATTGCCGGCATCTTGCCGGCGTGATCTGTGACGTGCTCGACGACGCGGGCAACCCCGACGCGGAGGCCCGGGCGCTGCAGGCGGCCGCGGAGTTGTGCCGGCGGTACCCGGTGTACCGGCACTGACCAAGTGCTCCTTCAAGGTAATAATTGCGGATCCAGCGCCCCTTTGAGGTTTTGCAGCAAGGCGCAGTGTGCAGTGAATGGCGCGCCCTTTACCAGCACTGCAACGCAGCTGCGGAAGCGCATAGGGAGCGCCCAGGGGGTTGACTTGTCAGCGCCCATGGACGGCGTTGCACCTCTTGCCAAGGACTCTGCCATTACCTGCGAGGTGCGCCTTGCCATGAACGCTGACAAGCCAACGGTATCCGCAATTATTACCTTGAAGGAGCACTAGCACCATGAGGTGTCCGTTCTGCAATCATGATGATACCCGGGTCGTGGACTCGCGGGTGACCGGCGACGGTATGCAGATCAGACGGCGGCGCGAGTGTCCGCAGTGCAATGCGCGTTTCAACACCTTCGAGTCTCCCGAGCTGAAAGCACCCAGGGTCGTCAAGGCCGACGGCAACCGCGAGACGTTCTCGGAGGATAAACTGCGTAACGGAATGCTGAGGGCGCTGGAGAAAAGACCGGTCAAGACCCGTGAAGTCGAACGTTCCATACGGTCGCTGCTGCGCGAAATCAGAAGCGTCGAGGAATCGGAGATTCCGAGCAAGCTGATCGGTGAATGGGTCATGCGGGAGCTGAGCCAGTTGGACCAGGTTGCCTATGTGCGGTTTGCGTCGGTCTATCATCGCTTTGAGGACGTGCAGGCGTTTCGGGATGAAATCGAGCGCCTGGAAACCGAGCACCCGGGCAACCTGGACAAGCGGCAGATCTCGCTGTTGGACACACCGCCAAAAGGCAAGCGGCACGGCTGAAGATGCTTACTGCCGGCGCCTTCGATTACCGCTGCATGGCCCGCGCCTTGCAACTGGCGCGCAAGGGGATGAGCAGCACGCACCCGAACCCGCGCGTCGGCTGTGTCATCGCCCGGGACGGGGCCATCGTCGGCAGCGGCTGGCACGAGCGGGCCGGCGGCCCGCATGCCGAGATCAACGCGCTGGCGGATGCCGGTGCGGCGGCGGCCGGCGGCACGGCCTACGTGACCCTCGAGCCCTGCAGTCACAGCGGCCGCACCCCACCCTGCACCGACGCGCTGATCGGCGCGGGCGTGGCACGCGTCTTTTGTGCGCACCAAGACCCCAACCCCGAGGTCAGCGGTCGCGGGGTCGAGCGCTTGCGCCGGGCCGGTATCGATGTTCAGCTGGGCCTGATGGCGGAGCAGGCGGAAGGCCTGAACGCCGGCTTCCTGATGCGTATGCGCAAGGGCCGGCCGTGGGTGCGTATCAAGCTGGCGCAAAGCACCGATGGCCATACCGCGCTGGCGAGCGGCGCCAGCACCTGGATCAGCGGCGAAGACGCGCGCGCCGATGTGCAACGCTGGCGCGCGCGGGCCGACGCCATACTGACGGGGATCGGCACCGTGCTGGCAGACGACCCGTCCCTGAATGTGCGCACCGGCACATTGACCCGGCAGCCCTTGAGGGTGATCGCCGACAGCCGCTGGCGCATGCCGCCCGGCGCCCGCCTGTTGCGGATTCCGGGGGACGTGCTGGTCGTGGGAAACACGGCGGAAGCAATTCCTCCGGCGCTGGCGGAGACGGGCGCGGAGTGCCTGGGCCTGCCACTCGTGGACGGGCGCGTCGACCTCGACGCCTTGTTGCGGGCCCTGGGCCGGCGCGAAATCAACGAGGTCCAGGTCGAGGCGGGGGCCACGCTTTGCGGCGCCTTGCTGGAGGCGAGACTGGTCGATGAGTTGCTGATCTACCAGGCGCCGTTGTTGATGGGCGGAAATGCACCGAGTTCGTTCGCCGCGCCCCGACTTGATAAAATGCAGGATTGCATCCATCTAGAATGCCTGGATGTGCGTACTGTCGGCGCCGATCTTCGACTGCGGTTGAAGCCCGTTAACTAAGGGCCTGCTCACACTTGCCCCGGAGTTCATAATCATGTTTACAGGTATCGTTGCGGCCATGGGAAGTTTGCGCACGAAAGAGCCCCTGGAGGGCGACTACCGCATGCGTTTCGATGTCCCGGCCCCACTGATGCAGGGTTGCTCCAGCGGTGACAGCATATGTGTCTCGGGGGCGTGCCTGACGATGCTGGCGCCCGACGAAACGGGTTTCAGCGCTGACCTTTCGGTCGAAACGCTGGAAAAGACCCGCCTGGGTCGGCTGGAGCCCGGTGACCCGGTCAACCTGGAGCTTGCGTTGCGGGCCTCGGACCGTCTTGGCGGACACCTCGTTACCGGCCACGTCGACGGCTACGCCAGCCTCAAGTCCAGGATGCAGGACGGCCGATCGGAACGGTTCGTGTTCGAAACCGGCCCCGGTTTGGCGCGTTACGTGGCGCCAAAGGGCTCGGTTTGTCTCGATGGTGTCAGTCTGACGGTCAACGATGTGGACGGTCGCGAGTTTTCCGTCTGCATCATTCCGCACACGCTCGAAGTCACGACACTCGGACTGCTCGCCGAAGGGGACAAGGTCAACCTCGAAATCGACCTTCTGGCACGGTACCTGGAAAGACTCAATACATACGGGGCCGGGACCAGTCCTGACTGAACGGACAGAACGACAATGAAGATGAACAGCATTCCCGAGCTGATTGAAGACATCCGTGCAGGGCGCATGATCGTGTTGATGGATGACGAGGACCGTGAGAACGAAGGTGACCTGGTCATGGCGGCTTCGAAGGTCAGACCGCAGGACATCAATTTCATGGCGCGTTACGGACGCGGCCTGATCTGCATGCCGCTCACCCGCGAGCGCTGCGAGCAATTGCAGCTGCCGCTGATGGTCAACAAGAACGAAACCCGGTTCGCGACCAATTTCACCGTTTCGATCGAGGCGGCGGAGGGTATCACCACGGGTATATCCGCCTACGACAGGGCACACACGATACGCACCGCGGCCTTGCCCGACGCCAGGCCCGAAAGCCTCTCCCAGCCGGGGCACGTTTTTCCGCTGATGGCACAGCCGGGAGGGGTCCTTACGCGCGCCGGGCATACCGAGGCCAGTGCCGACCTGGCGATGTTGTCGGGTCTGGAGCCAGCCGCGGTGCTGGTTGAAATACTGAACGAGGACGGCACCATGGCACGGCGTCCGCAACTCGAGGCTTTTGCCGAGACCCACGGTCTCAAGATCGGCACGATTTCGGACCTGATCCACTACCGCCTGCAAACGGAACGCTCGGTCGAATGCCTGTCCAGTCACGACGTGGAAACGGATTTCGGCCCGTTCCGCATGCTGACCTACCGCGACAGCATCAATCATCAACTCCACCTGGCCCTGCTGAAAGGGGAAGTGTCTGCGGATGAGCCGACGCTGGTCCGGGTGCACGTACAGAACCCGCTGAGCGATGTGCTGGGTATCAGGCGCGAGGACTTCGGTCTGCCCCTGCGTGTCGCCATGGCGGAGATCGCCCGCAGGGGCCACGGGCTGTTGCTGGTGCTGGGCGGGCATGACGACGATGACCACCTGCTGCGCCGGATACAGAACCAGCCGCAACCGGATATTCTCAGGAGCGGTGACAGCCGCCAGTCCAGCGAGCTGAGAACCTACGGGATCGGTGCGCAGATCATCAGCGATATCGGGGTGCGGAAGATGCGCGTCCTGAGCGCGCCCAAGCGGATGACCGGTTTGTCCGGATTTGGGCTCGAAGTCGTCGAATACGTCGACAGCATGATACAGAAAACTGACTGAGGGCTTGAAACGGCATGCGTGAATTCAGCTTGGAAATACCGCGACGGGAAAGCCGGGTCGCCATCGTTGCAAGTGAATTCAACCACTTCATTGTGCAGCAATTGGTGGACGGCGCCTGTGACGCCCTCGTACGCCACGGCGTGCCGCAGTCGGGCATCACGCTGGCGTGGGTGCCTGGGGCATTCGAGCTGCCGCTTGCCGCCGACTTGCTGGCCGCGTCGGGGCGCCACGACGCGGTCATTGCGCTGGGTGCGGTCGTGCGCGGCGGCACGCCGCATTTCGACTACGTTGCCGGTGAATGCAGCCGCGGCATCGCGCAGGTGGGCCTGAAGCATGGCCTGCCGGTCATATTCGGGGTGCTGACGACCGACGATGTCGACCAGGCGCTGGAGCGCGCAGGCAGCGGTGAAGGCAACAAGGGTTACGACGCGGCGGTGGCAGCGCTGCACATGATTTCACTGCGCGACCGCCTGCGCAGTGGCTGAAGCCTTATGACGGCGCCCACAAAGACACCGCAGGGCCGTTTCGAGTTTCGCCGGCGTGCCCGCCGGCGTGCCCTGCAGGCACTGTACCAGCACAGCCTGGCGGGGCAATCCGCCGCCGAAATCATCAAGCAGTTTCGCGAGGAACAGGATTTCAGCAACGTGGACGCCGAACTGTTCAGCACGCTGGTCGAGCGGGTCATCGAGGAGCAAGCACAGCTCGACGAGAGACTTTTGCCTTTTCTCGACCGGCCGCTCAAGCAACTGGACGTGGTGGAGCACGTCATCCTCAGCATCGGTGCGTGGGAACTGATCCATTGCCCCGAATTGCCGCGTCAGATCGTCATCGACGAAGCGATCGGCCTGGCCAATCGTTTTGGCGCTTCCGGGGCGCATGGTTACATCAATGGCGTGCTCGACAATGCCGCACGCGAATGGCGCGGTACGGCCGCCCCGCGAGCCGGCGGTCAGCCCGGAAAACATGCCTGAGTTCGACCTGATCCGGCAGATCGAGCGGCAGACCCGCGTATCCGGGCGGGGGGTGGTCGAAGGTATCGGTGACGACGCCGCCGTCCTGGAAGTGCCCCCCGGGAAATTGCTGGTTGCAGCCGTGGATACGATGAACGCGGGCGTGCATTTCCCGGCGGATTCCGAGCCGTATGGTCTGGGACACAAGTGCCTGGCGATCAATCTCAGCGATCTCGCAGCCATGGGCTCGGAACCGCGCTGGGCCTTGCTTTCCCTGTCGCTTCCTGGCGCTGACCGGGAATGGCTGGACGCTTTCACGTCTGGTTTTCGCGCGCTGGCCGCGAGCTACGATGTTGCCCTCGTCGGTGGTGATACGACCAGCGGGCCGTTGTCGATCAGCGTGACGGCCCTGGGGCTGGTCCGTTCGGGCGGCCAGCTCCTGCGCAGCGGTGCGCGGCCGGGCGATCTGATCGTCGTTTCCGGCACGCTCGGCGGGGCCGCCCGTACCCTGGAACTGCTGCGGGCCGGTGCGACGGACGTTGACCGCGAGCGGCTCGACCGGCCGCAGCCGCGTGTCGCGCTGGGGCAGGCGCTGGCGGGTTACGCGAGCGCCTGTATCGATATTTCCGACGGCCTGCTGGCCGACCTGGGTCATATTCTGGACGCGTCCGGTGTGGGAGCGCGCGTCGACGTTCACCGTCTGCCGCCGGCCCCGCTGCTAAGCGGTCTCGATGACGGCGACAGGTGGCGTTGCCAACTTGCCGGCGGCGACGATTACGAGTTGCTGTTCACATTACCGGCGGCACGCGAGGCCTCATTGGACCCGCTATCCGAATCCCTGGGCCTGCCTTTGAGCGTCATCGGCTGCATCGAGGAGGAAGACGGCATACGTTGTTTCGATCGAGACGGCAGGGCGGTGCGGCCGCGGAGCACCGGTTATGAACACTTTCGGCCCGACAGATGAATCTGCCGCTGGATACGCAACGGAACCCCGGCGCACGCGCGGTGCGTGCCGCGCTCCTGTCCGGCCCGGCGGGGCTGCTGGCGTGCGGGTTGGGTGCGGGCTTGACGCCGCGGGCTCCCGGCACGGCCGGTACGGTGGTGGCCATACCGTTTGCATTGCTTCTGTGGAATCTCGCGCCGCCCTGGCCGTGGCTCGTCCTGGGCGCGCTGTTCCTGCTCGGCGTGCATGTCTGCGGCGCCGCGAGCCGCGGGCTGGGTGTGCACGACCATCCCGCCATTGTCCTGGATGAAATGGTCGGTTACTGGCTGAGCGTCGCCTGCGTGCCTTTGACCTGGCCCTGGCTGCTGGCGGCATTTGTCCTGTTCCGCCTGTTCGACATTTTCAAGCCCTGGCCGATCCGCGCGCTGGACCGGAAGGTTTCCGGTGGTTTCGGCATCATGCTGGACGATGTCTTCGCGGCCCTTTACGCCATGGCGCTTTTGGCCTTGGCGCGCCTGTTCCTGGTGTGATCGACCCGCGCATCGCACCGGTATCCTCGGTACAGGTGCATTTGCGGGTCAAGGCGGCGGCGTGCCGGGCGGCGACTGCAATCAGTCGGTATAGTCGAATATCTTGACGACCTTCTCGACTCCGCGGATGTTACGGACGATTTCGGCAATGGCTTCGCCCTGCTCGCGGCTGACAAGCCCCATCAGGTAAACCTGGTGCTCTGAGCTGACGACCTTGACCCGCGTCGCGTCAAAACCGGGCAGGACATTGTCCTTGACGAGGATTGCATTGATCTTGGCGGTGAGCCAGGCGTTGTTGGCCTGGCCGCCAAGGCTCGTTCGTTCGCTGACCTTCAAGTCGTTGACGACGCGGCGTGTAAGCTTCAGGCCTGCCGCGAGCTTGGTCGCGAGTTCGCGGTTTTCCTCCGAGGCCGTTTCGCCCACCAGCAGCACGACGCCTTCGTACACTTCGACCTTGATATGATCCGCGTCACTGAAATTGGGGTGCGAGTAGATGGTGTTGACGACCGAGTATTCCAGCGTCTGGTCGTCGAGAACGGTGCCTTTGCTGCGTTTTGGGTGATCCGCGCAGGAGACGAGGACCAGCGAGATGAATACCAGCGCGAGGGTCGTCAGCAGGCCGGGGCGCCTGCCCGCGGCCCGGGCGCAATTGGACGGCGATTTTCCGTTTATTGCGGTTGCGGGGAATTTGCTTTGCATGGTCCTATCCTATCGTTGAGTAAAAAGCATTCTTGATCCAGTTTACACCCTGTCCGGACGCACCCGGGGCGATGGAAACAACGTCAAAGCGGCATTTGCGTATGGCCTGCCGTGGATTTTGTGCGAGGTACCAGCCCGCGGTCATGGACAGCTTGTGCTGTTTGCGGGGCGTGACCGTCGCGGCGCCGCTGCCGTGTCTTGCGTCCCGCCGGTACCTGACCTCGACGAATACAATGTCGGCGCCATCCTGCATGACCAGGTCGATTTCCCCGAAACGGCTGGAAACGTTCCGCTGCAGCAGCTTCAAACCGCGGCCGGTGAGGTAGCACTCCGCCGCTTGCTCAAACCCCGCGCCTCTCTGCCTGCTCTCCTGCGGCCGGTTCCTGCTCATGAACCCTGCGGCCAATGATACGGTAACGGCCGGCCGGCTGAAAACCGCGCCCACGCCGGTTCCCGGTGCAGGTGACCGTCATCCAGCAATTTCAGAAAGCCGGTCTGGCCCGGGTAAGTGAGGCCGGGGTCCTGCCGCAGCAGGTCCAGCCACGGCAGGACCCGCCACGCATCGAGACCGAGCGCGTACAAGTTTTCATAGCCACTGCTCAGCGCGCTTTCCGGCAGTTTCGCACGGCCCAGACCTGAACGGTTCGCCGCCCGCAGCTGCCAGGGGGTGATCGGGAAGACGATGCCGTCCAGGTCCCGGTCCGCGGTGGCGGCAACGCGCCCGCTGTAAATGCGTCCCATGGCGTAGACGGGTATGTCCCCCGCGTCGTAAAAGCGCAACAGGGGTTTGATCTGGCGGCCAACCTCGGGACTCGCCGCGAGAAAAATAAAGTCGAAGTCATGACGGCGGTAGGGTTCGAAGCCGAGCGGGATACCCAGCCACGCCTGCAAAGCCTGTTTCCGGGACCTGCTCGCCTCGATACCCAGCAACTGCGTCAGCATCGTGTCCTGCTCGGTACCGGAATTGTCAAAACGTGCGCCGTCGACGATCCGGCCCGCGCCGGCTGCAAACCTTTCTTGGAATGCAGATTCGATCCTCGTGCCCCAGGCATTGTCGGGGACCAGTACGATGGCGCGATGCTGGGCCCGGTCGAGTGCCCGGTCCGCGACCGCCCCGGCTTCCTCGCTCTGGGACAGCGTCAGGCTGTTGACGCCGGGCATTCCCCCGCCGTTTTGCCCGGTCGAATTATCGTTCAAGAGGAGGATCGGCACACCGGCAGCGGGCTGGCTGCCCAGGGCGAGCGTCGATTCGACGCGCAACGGCCCGATCACCTGCGTGGCGCCTTCCGCCTGCGCCCGCTGATAGGCCGCGGCCGCCGCCGCCGTGCTGTCGCCGCTGTCGTAAAAACGCAGCATGGAATGCCCGGGGTTTTCAAAATAGGCATTGAGTATGCCGTCCCTGATGGCCCTTGCCGCAGCCTGAAGGCCGCCGCCGGCAGGCAGCAATACCGCCACCTGCGCGGGACTGGAGAACTGGCTGCGGTAAATCGTCGCGATGTCGGCGAACGCGGTCCGGTCGATGACGTGCCCCGGGTGATTTTCAGCCCACCGCCGCGCCGCGCCCTCGATCGAATGGCCATCGAAAACGCTGGCGCGCACCTCGAGCGCCAGATCCAGCCATTGCTTGAAGTCGTCGCCGTAGCGGCCGCCGGCAACCGCGGATTTGAGTTGTGTCGAGGGAATGGACTGCAGGTGACGCAGGACGGCCAGCAAGATGTCAGGCTGATAATGCGTAAGTTGCCGAGCCAGCCTCTCCACTTCGGCGAGCTTTTGCGCAGCGGGTAATTGCCGGGCCAGGGTCTGGTCCCGTTCGGACGGTTCCGCCTCCCCGGGCGCACGGCCCCCTCGGCCCGCGCCCTCGCGTCCTCCCGGCCGGGAGCCGGTTGCGCTGCACGCAGTCAGCAATACGGTCGCGGCCAGTACCAACAGAACGGTGAATATTTGCTTTCTCATCTGGGCGGAATGATAACCTATTAGCCACGGAGTTTTGACAACACGACCCTAGCCTGCAATTGCGCCAGTCGGATGCGAACCTGCAGGGTAGCACTGCCAGGAGCTTTGTCATGTCGCAGACCGGCCTGTATGTCGTAGCAACACCGATCGGCAATCTGGAGGATATGACCTTCCGGGGTGTCCGCGTATTGAAAGAGGCCGAGTTGGTGGTGGCCGAGGACACTCGCCATTCGCGACTTCTGCTGGAGCACTACTCGATCTCGACACCGATGCAGGCTCTGCACGAGCACAACGAGGCCGAAGTGGCGCAGGGCATTATCGAACGTATTGCCGGCGGTGCGGCCATCGCGCTCATTTCGGACGCCGGTACGCCCCTGATCTCCGACCCCGGGTACCGGTTGGTCAGCGCCGCCCGGAACGCCGGCGTCGGGGTTTACACCGTGCCGGGCCCCAGCGCGGTGACGGCGGCACTCTCCGTCGCCGGCCTGCCGACGGACCGTTTTGTTTTCGAGGGTTTCCTGCCCGCGCGGGCTGAGGCCAGGAAAAAGAAACTGCTTTCGTTGGCGGGGGAAACGAGGACGCTGGTTTTCTTCGAGTCGAGCCACAGGGTCGAGGCGAGCATCGCCGACATGGCAGAGGCTTTCGGGCCGGGGCGCTTGGCGGCGCTTTGCAGGGAACTGACAAAAAAGTTCGAAACCGTGGTGAAGGCGTCATTGACGGACATTCGCGGATTGCTCGCCGCTGACGCAAACCAGAAGCGCGGAGAGTTCGTTGTCGTTGTCGCGGGCCGCGTGCGTGACGAAGAAGAGGATTTGGCGCAGGCGCAGCGGTTGTTCACCGAGTTGCGCCAATACCTGCCTGCCTCGCAGGCTGCCCGCGTCGCGGCGAAAATCAACGCGGTGCCGCGCCGGAAAGTGTACGCGATGCAGCAGCCGTAGACCGGACAGCGCACCGGCATTCGCGGTGGGGGGCGGGCGGCACTGGCAAATCGGCGCAGGGTGGCGGACAATGCGCGGTGGGAGTCGGCCAGGCAGTCGCGCTTTCGTTTTTAACGGAAGGGAGGAAAGTCCGGGCTCCACAGGGCAGGGTGCCAGGTAACGCCTGGGGGGCGCGAGCCCACGGAAAGTGCAACAGAAAGTATACCGCCCGCAGTTCTGCGGGTAAGGGTGAAATGGTGCGGTAAGAGCGCACCGCGCAACTGGTAACAGTTTGCGGCACGGCAAACCCCACCTGGAGCAAGACCAAATAGGAAGACGATACCGCTGCCCGCGGTGTTTTCGGGTAGGTCGCACGAGGTTGCTGGTGACAGCAGTCCCAGATGAATGATTGCCCACGACAGAACCCGGCTTATCGGCCGGCTCCCACTCCATATAACCCGCAAATCGCGCCGGCACCACGGCGCTGACTTGCCCAGGCACGACCGTGCTTGAGCTTCCCTCGGCCAATAGCGCTGCTATTGACGCTCGGTCCAGCCCGGCACCCGGCCGCCCCTGTGCGGCGTCATCGTCCGCGCTGCCGGCACGATTTGCGGGTTTCCCGCATAGTCGCGGTTTCCTGTCCTGCTGACTTGCCGAGGCACGGCGGATGTCAGTCACAAATTGCATGGTTGCAACTGCCGGAGTTCCGGACGTATTTGCTGCCGTTTTGCATGCCATCAAATTGACACAATAAGGTCGGCCGCCCACCTTTTTGGCCTGCTTCAATCCCATTGAGTTGCTTGACATTATTGTCATCAGCTACTATCGTGCATTATTGTGGGAATTAGTGGGAAATAATGGTGCTTGGGTGGGAATCAAGTGTTTTTCGGTGAGACAGCCATCAACCTGGATGCGAAAGGCAGACTCGCGGTACCGGTGCGTTACCGTGAAGCCCTCGTCGCAGAGTGCGATAACCGCCTGGTGCTCACCTATAGCGCATTCGATTCAGGTGCCTTGTGGCTGTATCCGGAAAAGGTCTGGCAGCACGTCCGTGACGAGGTCATGGCTTTACCGAATTTCAACGCCAGCCACAGAAGCCTGCAGCGCCGATTGGTGGGCAGCGCCACGGCCGTGGAGCCGGATGGCAGCGGCAGGATACTGCTGCCGCCCAGCCTGCGGCAGGTAACGGGGCTGGAAAAACGCGTTGTGTTGCTCGGCATGGGCAATCGGTTTGAGATCTGGAACGAGAATACGCTGAACCAGAAACGCGCCGAGGAAGAGGCGCATTTGCAGGAGCGGGCGTCGGAGGAAATGTCCCGGCTGGTGCTTTAGGGCCTGCCAGTTCCATGCGGATGCCCAGGCCCTGGGAAATTCGACAAACGGGAGGAGGTTATCAGGACCAGGATTTTTGACCGGAGCAGATGAATACATACCAGCACCACCCTGTCTTGCTGGATGAGGTTCTGTCATCTCTCCGGGTTCGGGCGGACGGAATCTACCTGGATGCGACTTATGGCAGGGGAGGACACAGTCGGGCGATCATGGCGAGGCTGTGTGAGAAAGGACGCTTATTTACACTGGACAAGGATCCGCAGGCGGTCGCGGCGGCTCGGGAGGAGTGGGCGGAAAGCGCCAATTTCTCCGTCGTTCAGGGTAGTTATGCGGAGATGGACCGCTGGGTCCGGGAGTGGCGAATAGAAAGAAACCTGGATGGGGTGTTATTCGATCTTGGAGTTTCTTCACCACAACTGGACGATCCGGCAAGAGGTTTTTCCTTTGGCAAGGAGGGACCGCTGGATATGCGGATGGATCCAACAAAGGGCGTGTCGGCCGCCGATTGGCTGGCGGACGTGCCGGAACGGGAAATGGCCCGTGTGTTTTGGGAGTTTGGAGAGGAGCGCCACGCGCGCAGGATTGCCAGGAGTATCGTGAAAGCCCGGCAGCGTCAAAAGATCGAAACCACCACGCAATTGGCGGAATTGATCGGGCAAACGATAGGCAAACACGAAAAAAAGCATCCGGCTACACGATGCTTCCAGGCAATCCGAATAGCTGTAAACAACGAACTGGGTGATCTGGCTCTCGGGCTGGAATCGGCAATCAGGCAATTGCGCCCGGGCGGGAGGCTGGTGGTTATCAGCTTTCACTCGTTGGAGGATCGCCTGGTCAAGCGGACGTTCAGAGCGGCCGTGAGACCAGGCGAAGTCCGCCGCAACATACCTGAGCACCCGGATTGGTCGCCCAGCCTCAAGCTTGTCGGCAAAGCCATTCGCCCCTCCACGCAGGAGATTTCTGCAAACCCAAGAGCACGCAGTGCGGTCATGCGGGTTGCGGAGAAATTAGGGCGGAGTAACTAGTGTTCCTTCAAGGTGATAATTGCGGATCCAGCGCCCCTTTGGGGTTTGGCAGCAAGACGCAGTGTGCAGTAAATGGCGCGTCCTTTACCGGCACTGCAACGCAGCCGCGGAAGCCCATAGGAGCGCCCAGCGGGTTGACCTGTCAACGCCCATGGGCGGCGTTGCACCTCTTGCCAGGGACCCTGCCATCACCTTCGAGATGCGCCGTGCCACGAACGCTGACAAGCCAACTGTATCCGTCATTTGAAGGAGCACTGACTTGAAGTCACCGATCTTTATTCTGACGCTGGTACTGGTACTCGATGTTATTTCCGCGCTCGGCGTGGTTTACACGCGCAATCAGAGCCGTCTGCTGGCCATGGAACTGGGGAAACTGGACCTCAGCCAGGACGAGGGCCTGGCGGAGTGGAGCAGGCTGCAGATCGAGCAGGCGTGGCTGGCGGACGCCAGCGTGATCGAGAAGAAAGCGCACCGCCTGCTGCACATGCAACAGCCCGCAAAGACCGAAATACTGGTGGTCAGGCCTTGAGCGCAAAAAGCCAACAGGAGGCACCCAGCAAGCGGCTCTTCGCCATGCTGTTGATCTTCGGCTTGTGCGCCATCGCGCTCATTGCCAGGGCCGTGAATTTACAGGTCATGGAGACCGACTTCCTGCAAGGTCAGGGTGAGGCCCGTTATCTGCGGGAAGTCACCATTCCCTCCACGCGGGGTGTCATCAGCGACCGCAACGGTGAACCGCTGGCCGTCAGCACGCCGGTGGATTCGGTTTGGGTGAACCCGGGGCAATTGCTCGAATACCCGGAGAAGATCAAACCGCTCGCCAAACTGCTGGGCTCCGATGCCGACGAGATCGAGCGCAAGCTCACGCAAAGGTCGGGCAAGGAGTTTGTCTGGCTGCGGCGGCGCTTGAACCCTGACCTGGCTGCCCAGATCAGCAGCCTGCGGACCCCGGGTGTGTATCTGCAGAAAGAATACCGCCGTTTCTATCCCGCGGGCTCCATCGCGGCGCACGTCATCGGTTTTACCAATATCGACGATGTCGGCCAGGAAGGGCTGGAACTCGCCTATGACAGCTGGCTGGCGGGCAGCCCCGGCCTCAAGCGCGTTATCCGCGACCGCAAGGGCCAGACCGTCGAGGAAGCCGTGCTGGTGAAAGAGGCGAACCCGGGCAAGGACCTGCACCTGACGATCGACAAGCGTTTGCAGTATCTGGCATACCGCGAGTTGCAGAGCACCGTCTTGAAGCACGGGGCCCGCTCCGGCAGCGTGGTCGTGCTGGATGTCGAAAGCGGGGAAGTGCTGGCCATGGTCAACCAGCCGTCCTACAACCCCAACGACCCGGGACATGACACGGATGGTATGCGCAACCGCGCGGTAACCGACGTCATCGAACCCGGCTCGGTGATGAAGCCGATCGCGATGGCCTCGATACTGGAAAACCATATCGCGACGCCGGTGACGCCGGTGGACACGGCGCCGGGATATATCGTCATTTCCGGTCACACGATCCGCGATCACCGCGACTACGGGGCGCTGGACGCCACGGGCATCCTGACGAAATCCAGCAACGTCGGTATCACCAAGCTGGCGCTGCAACTGGAGCCGGAACAAATGTGGCAGACGTACAGCCGTTTCGGTTTCGGCGAAGCGACCGGCACGGGCTTTCCCGGTGAGTCGGCCGGCGTATTGCGCAACTACCAGCGCTGGCGGCGCCTGGAGCAGGCGACCATTGCGTTCGGCTATGGCGTTTCAGCGACCCCGCTGCAACTCGCACAGGCTTATGCCGCAATCGCCGACGGCGGTAAACTGCACCAGCCGGCGCTCATCCTCGGCTCGAACAACCCGCCGATCTCCGCGATCGACCCCGCCATCGCGCATGCACTGGCCAGGATGCTTGAAACCGTTCCCAGCGACGAGGGTACCGGTAAGCTGGCGCGGGTCGCAAACTACCGTATCGCCGGCAAGACCGGCACTTCCCACAAGGTCAGCGCGACCGGTTATGCGGCGGCAAGGTACGTTGCCAGCTTTGCCGGCTTCGGGCCTGCCAGTCACCCGCGCCTGGTCTGCGTGGTCGTCATCAACGATCCCACCGGCGAGGAATACTACGGCGGGCAGGTCGCAGCGCCGCTGTTTTCCAGGGTTATGACCGGAGCATTGCGCCTGCTCAATATCCCGCCCGACGGCTATCCCGGCCTGCTGGTCAAGTCGTCCGTCCGGCGCGAGGAGACGAAGTCATGAACCCGTGGCTGATGGATCTCCTCTCCGGCTGGGTCGATGACGCGCCGCCGCTGCGCGTATCGGGTCTGTGCCTGGACCACCGCGCCATCGAGGGCGGCGAGGCCTTTGTCGCCGTCCAGGGTGGCAGCGGTCACGGCCTGGACTACGCGGGCGCCGCCGTCGCGGCGGGCGCCGCCGCGGTCCTGCACGATGGATTGCGTCCCGCGCCCGACCTGCCGGTGCCAACGATCGAAGTTCCCGGCCTGAATACCATGCTGGGCGAACTGGCCTCCCGCTACTACGGCGCGCCGTCGGAGCAAATGCAGATCGCCGGTGTGACCGGCACCAACGGCAAAACCTCCGTTGCACATTTTCTGGCACAGTCCTGGCAACGCGTCTATGGCAATGCCGGCATGATCGGCACGCTCGGCTACGGGCCCGTGGATAAACTCAGCAGCGGCGAACGGACGACGCCGGACGCGCCCCGGTTGCAGAAGATACTGTCCGCTTGCGTTGCCGCCGACGTTGAACGCCTGGCGATGGAAGTCTCCTCGCATGCATTGCAGCAGAATCGCTGCCAGACGGTCCAGTTCGACGCCGCGGTATTCACCAACCTGAGCCGGGACCATCTCGACTACCACAGCGACATGGCTGCCTACGCCGCCGCCAAGCGGCTGCTGTTTACCAACTACGCCGCGAAATTCGCCGTCATCAATTGGGACGACGAGACCGGCAGAAAATGGTTTGGCGAGTTGAACGGCGGCATGCAAATGCTCAGCTTCGGTCTGCAGAAAGGGGCCGAACTGAGGGCCTCGATCCGGGCCATGGACATCGACGGTATGACGATCAGGGTGGTCGGACCATGGGGCGCCGAGGAAATCCGTACCTGTCTGCTGGGTGGGTTCAATGCTTCCAACCTGATGGCGGCGGCCGCGACGCTGGCGCTACTGGGCATGCCGTGGACGACCGTTCTGCACCAGCTCGAGCTGATGCAGCCGGTGCCGGGCCGCATGATGCGTCTCGGCGGGCGCCCGGACCAGCCGGTGGTGGTGGTCGATTACGCACATACGCCGGACGCGCTGGAGCATGCACTGCAGGCGGTCCGCGCACACCTGAATGGGCGCCTGGTCTGCGTGTTCGGTTGCGGCGGTAACCGCGACCCGGGCAAACGGCCGCAGATGGGCCGCGCCGCGGAAATGCTGGCCGATGACATATTCGTCACCAGCGACAACCCGCGCAACGAGCCGGCCGCGAGTATTATCGAGGACGTGATCGCCGGACTCGAAACACCCGGCAGGGCCAGGGTGGAGCCCGACCGTGGTACGGCCATCCGCAGGGCGATCGCCGAATGCAAGGCGGGGGACGTGGTCCTCGTGGCGGGCAAGGGCCACGAGACCTGGCAGGAAATCGGCAACCGGCGCATCCCGTTCTCGGATGAAGAAGCCGTTCGCGCCGCCCTCGGAGATGCCGCGTGATCCGGATGCAGACAGGCCGCGCGGCGAAGCTTCTGGGCTGCGGGGCGCCCACCGCTGACGTCGAATTCACCGGGGTCACCACCGACAGCCGGCGGGTGGAGCCGGGAATGCTGTTCGCAGCGCTCAGCGGCCAGACGTATGACGGTCACGATTACGTGGACATGGCCTCGCGGAAAGGCGCAAGGGCGGTGCTGGCCAGCCGGCCGCTGAAAGCAGGGTTGCCGCTGTTGCTGGTCGACGACGTGACCGCGGCGCTGGGCGTGTTGGCGGGCGCCTGGCGGCGCCAATGCGATCCACGGGTCGTCGCTATCACGGGCAGTAACGGCAAGACGACCGTCAAAGAGATGATCGCCAGCGTCCTCAGGCAGAAAGCCGAGGTCCTGGCGACCGAAGGGAATTTCAACAACGAACTGGGTTTGCCGTTGACGCTGTTCCGCTTGCAGCCGTCGCACCGGTTCGCGGTGCTGGAGATGGGTGCGAGCAACCCGGGCGACATTGCTTACCTGGCCGGCATCGCGCAGCCGCAGGTGGGCGTGGTCACCAATATCGGCCCGGCGCACCTGCAGGGATTTGTCAATGAAGAGGGCGTCGCGCGCGCCAAGGGCGAGTTGTATGCCTCCCTGCCCACGGACGGCACCGCGGTAATCAATGCGGCGGAGTCCTGGGTCGACCTGTGGCTCGGTATGAACAAAGCGGGCAACAAGGTATTCTTCAACACCGCCGACGGCAGCGGTGTCCGGCTCGGCGGCACCGCCCAACAACCGGAAATCCTGACGCCCGCCGGCCCGGTCAGGCTGCGGCTGACCTTGCCGGGACGGCACAACCTGGTCAACGCGATGGCTGCCACCGCGGCCTGCCTGGCATTGGGTGTCGGTGTGGAAGATATCGAAACCGGGCTCGAACGCGTCAAGCCCGTTCCCGGCAGGCTCAACCTGGTGCCGGCCCCGGCCGGCTGGACCGTCATCGACGACACCTACAACGCCAACCCCGCATCGCTGTATGCGGCCCTGCAGGTTCTGACCGCCCAGCACGGCGAACCATGGCTGGTGCTGGGCGACATGGCTGAGCTGGGCCCGGACAGCCGGAAAATGCATGCCGAGCTGGGTGACGCCGCCCGTTCCCTCGGCGTCAAGCGTCTATTCGCGGTCGGCAGCGCCAGCACCGCCACGGTGGACGCGTTCGGGGAAAGGGCCTCGCACTTCGACAGCCGCGAAGCGCTGATCGAGGCCTTGCGATCGGAACTCAGGCCGGGTATCGCCTGCCTCGTCAAGGGTTCACGCTCCATGGGCATGGAAAACGTCGTCGGCGCAATCTCCGGCCAGAAGGCGTACGCGGGGGGGGACGACTGATGCTGCTCAGGCTGTCGCAGTGGCTGGCCCAGTTCAATCCGGACTTCAGCGTCTTTTCCTACCTGACGTTGCGGGGCATCCTCGGTGCGCTGACGGCGCTGGCGATCTCGTTGTTGCTCGGACCCGCGTTTATCCGCCGCCTGGCCCGGCAGCAGGTGGGGCAACCCATCAGGAAGCTGGGACCGGAGTCGCATTTCTCCAAGGCCGGCACACCGACCATGGGCGGTGCGCTGATCCTGTTCGCGATCGTCGTATCCACGCTGCTGTGGTCCGACCTGGGCAACCATTACGTCTGGACCGTGCTGCTGGTGACGTTGGCGTTCGGCGTTATCGGCTGGATAGACGATTACCGCAAGCTGGTGCTGCAGGATTCGGCCGGCCTGGCCGCACGCTGGAAATACCTGCTGCAGTCACTCGTCGGCTTACTGGCCGCCATATACCTGTACCGGCACGCGCAATCACCGGTGGAGACCGAGATGATCGTGCCGTTTTTCAAAGGCATCGTGATCCCGTTGGGCATGGGTTACGTGGTGGTGGCCTATTTGTACATCGTCGGCTTTTCCAATGCCGTCAACCTGACCGACGGTCTCGACGGGCTGGCCATCATGCCGGCCGTTTTCATAGCCGTGGCCCTGGGCATCTTTGCCTATGTGGCGGGGCACGTCGTGTTCTCCGATTACCTCGGCGTGCCGTATGTCGCCGGCGCCGGCGAATTGATCATTTTTTGCGGGGCGATGGCGGGCGCCGGGCTCGGATTCCTTTGGTTCAACACTTATCCGGCCCAGGTGTTCATGGGGGACATCGGCGCATTGGCCATGGGTGCGGCGCTGGGACTGATTGCCGTCATCGTACGCCAGGAGTTGGTCTTTGCCCTGATGGCGGGCGTCTTCGTGGTGGAAACCGTTTCGGTCATCCTGCAGGTCGCTTCCTTCAAGCTTACCGGCCGCAGGCTGTTCCGCATGGCGCCCATCCATCACCACTTCGAACTCAAGGGATGGCCCGAGCCCAGGGTCATCGTGCGCTTCTGGATCATTTCCGTCATCCTCGTGTTGAGCGGCCTGGCGACGCTGAAGATACGATGAGCAGGCCGATACCCAGACAGCAGGCGCAACGCGGTTCCCATACCGGTCGGCCGGCAGCGGTCGACGCCTGGCTGCTGGTGCCGGCGCTGCTGCTGATCGCGTCCGGCATCGTCATGGTCGGCTCTTCATCGACGGCCATCGCCCAGAGCCACGGTCTGAGCCCCTATTACTATTTGCTGCGCCATGTTCTGTATATCCTGCTGGGTCTTGTCCTGGCCTTTGTCTGCCGAGGCATCCCAATCGCCTTTCTCGAACGCATCAGCCGGCCGCTGATGTGGTTTTCCGCTTTGCTGCTGTTGCTGGTCTTCATTCCCGGCGTCGGGCGCAGCGTCAATGGCAGCACCCGCTGGATCAGCATGGGCCTCGTCAACTTCCAGGTGGTCGAGGCGGTCAAGGTAATGGTCATCCTGTACATGGCCGGGTACCTGGTGCGCAAAGCGGAGATGGTCAAAGTGCGATTTTTCGACACGCTCAAGCCGTTGCTGCTGGCGGCCATGCTGACGGGCCTCCTGCTGCTGCAGCCGGACATGGGCAGCGCTGCCGTCATCACCGCGATCGTCGGCGGCATGGTGTGGCTGGCCGGCGCTTCCTGGCGTCATATCCTGATGCTGGGGCTGTTGTCGTTGCCGGTATTCGGTGTCGCGGCCATGGAGCCCTATCGGCTCAAGCGCATCATCAGTTTCACCAATCCCTGGGCGGACCCTTTCAACAGCGGTTTCCAGCTGACCCAGGCGCTGATCGCCATCGGCCGCGGCGAAGTGTTCGGTGTCGGGCTCGGAGCCAGTATCCAGAAGCTGTTCTATCTGACGGAGGCG
>Ga0210064_1000394_pt1 | contig 21072 bp, 15 predicted proteins | sample Muzzi_CordC_D2_FD_185531 | JGI IMG/M metagenome (GOLD analysis project Ga0210064, IMG submission 185531) | Wetland microbial communities from San Francisco Bay, California, USA, that impact long-term carbon sequestration - Muzzi_CordC_D2 (SPAdes) | ecosystem: Environmental > Aquatic > Marine >...
ACAGCTCCGGGCAGACCATACTCGACAGCGGCATGGTCAGGACCCGCCTGGATGTGGCCAGCCTGGAGCAACCCCGGCCCGCCACAGTGTCGTCCACTGCGAAACCGGAGCAGAAGCGCTTCTCCAACCTCGCCGTGCACCGCTTTACCCGGGCGAGGGAACGCACGGCCTTCGCGGGAGCCATCGCGACCGTCGGCGCGCGGCTGGGCGAGGATTACCCGCTGGTGATCGGCGACGAGCCATTGAACGGGCGTGGCTGGATCAGCTCCACCAATCCGGCGCACCCGGAGCAGGTCATCGGCCGGGTGGCGCAGGCGGACCGGGAGCTGGCGGACCGGGGACTGGCCGCCGCGCGGGAGGCCGCCCCCGGCTGGGCCGGGTTGCCGGCGGAGGAACGCGCCGGCTGGCTCCGGAAGATCGCCGCGGCGCTGACACGGGAGCGCGACCGCTTTGCCGCATGGCAGGTACTGGAGGCCGGGAAGAACTGGAACGGGGCGGATGCCGATGTCTGCGAGGCGATCGATTTTCTGAACTACTATGCCAACCAGGCGGAGCGGCTGGCCACCGGCCAGGTCGTCGAGCTGGGCGGCGAACACAACCGGCTCGGTTACCGGCCCCGGGGTGTGGGTCTGGTGATCGCGCCGTGGAATTTCCCGCTGGCGATCCTGACCGGCATGCTCTCGGCCACCATCGTCTGCGGCAATACCGCCATCGTCAAGCCGTCCTCGCTGACCCCGGTGATCGCCGCCCGGCTCATGCGGCTGCTGCAGGAAGTCGGTCTGCCGCCCGGCGTGGTCACCTGTCTGCCCGGCCCGGGCGGCGATATCGGTGAGTACCTGGCCGCCAGTCCGTACGTCGGGGTGATCGCCTTTACCGGTTCGCGGGAGGTCGGCACCCGGCTGATCGAGGTGGGCGCACAAACGACGCCGGGCCAGACGCACGTCAAACGGGTGCTGGCCGAGATGGGCGGCAAGAACGCCATCATCGTCGATGCGGATGCCAACCTGGATGACGCCGTACCCGGGGTACTGCAATCGGCCTTCGGCTACCAGGGACAGAAGTGCAGTGCTGCTTCGCGGGTGATCGTGGTCGGCGGTTTGCACGATGCCTTCGTGGCACGCCTGGTTGCGGCCGCGCGTAGCCTGACCATCGGCGATCCGCGCCAGCCCGGCAATTTCATGGGGCCGGTGATCGACGCCGCGGCGCAGACACGCATCTCGGGCGTCATCGAACAGGGCCGGCATCGTGCGAGCCTGGTGTGCGGGGAGGAGGTCCCGCTGCCGGAGGTGGGCCACTTTATCGCGCCACACATCTTTACCGGGGTCGCACCGCAGGATCCGTTGGCCCAGGAGGAGATCTTCGGGCCGGTGCTCGCGGTGCTGCGTGCGGATGATTTCGAGCAGGCGCTGGAGATCGCCAACAGTACCCGCTATGCCCTGACCGGCGGCGTCTATTCACGCCATCCGGCACACCTCGAGCGCGCCCGCGAGGCGTTCCAGGTCGGCAATCTGTATCTGAACCGCGGGATAACCGGCGCACTGGTATCGCGCCAGCCGTTCGGCGGTTTCCGCATGAGCGGTACAGGCAGCAAGGCCGGCGGCCCGGACTACCTGCAGCACTTTCTGGACGCGGTATGCGTGACCGAGAACACCCTGCGCCGCGGCTTCGCACCCGAGGTCGGCGGGGAGGAAGGGAATAAGGAATAAAGGGGTCAGTACCCTTTTCTTCAATCAAACGGAGTAGCGGAATAAAAAGGGTACTGATCCCTTTAACGTTTTTAACGCCAGCAGGTTACTACGGTCTATATACTGGACGCATGACAAGCGGATTTCCGATCGACGCCAGTCAGCCGCTGGTCGAGGTGCATGGCCTGCGGCGCACCTACCGGGAAGGCGACCGGGGCCGTAGTGTGCTGGACGGTCTGGAGTTACGCATCGAAGTGGGTGAGTGCGTCGCCCTGCTGGGCCGCAGCGGTTCCGGCAAATCGACCCTGCTCAATCTCATCAGTGGTATCGACCGGCCGAACGCAGGCATGGTCAGTGTTGCCGGTCACGACCTCACCGCGCTCGACGAGCGCGGGCGCACCCTGTTCCGGCGCCGTCACATCGGCTTCGTCTACCAGTTCTTCAACCTGATTCCGACCCTCACCGTGGCGGAAAACCTGCGTCTGCCGCTCGAACTCAACGGCCTCGTCGACGGCAGCGGGGAGCGCATCGCGCACTGGCTGGATACGGTGGGCCTCGCCGATCGCGCCGCCAGCTATCCCGACCGGCTGTCGGGCGGCGAACAGCAGCGGGTTTCGCTGGCGCGCGCGCTGGTGCACGAGCCCGCCCTGGTGCTGGCCGACGAGCCGACCGGCAATCTCGACGCCGGGACCGGCCGCCAGGTGCTGGATCTGCTCGGTCGGCTGGTGCGCGATTCGGGTCGCACCCTGCTGGTGGTGACCCATGCCGAGGCGGTGGCGGCCGCGGCGGACCGGGTGCTGACCCTGGTCGACGGGTGCCTGGTGCCGGCGGTGCGGGAATCCCGGCAGTGAATCTGCTGCACCTGGCCGGCTGGCGTTACCTCGCACGTCACCCCTGGCAACTGCTGCTCGCGATCCTCGGGGTCGGCCTGGGTGTTAGCGTGGTCGTGGCGGTGGATCTGGCCAACGAGAGCGCCGGCCGTGCCTTCACCTTGTCCATGGATGCCCTGAGCGGGCAGGCCACGCACCGCATCGTCGCCGGTCCGGGCGGCATCGATGAGCGGCTGTTTGTCCGGCTGCGCCTGGTGGCCGCCGATCTGCCTGCCGCGCCTGTGGTCGAGGCCTTTGGCACGGTTGCCGGAGAGACGCTCCATGTGCTCGGGGTGGACCCACTGAGCGAGGCCGGCTTCCGGGAACACCTCGGCACGGTCGGGGAGGGCGCGGCGGGCCTGTTGATGGGTGCACCCGATGCCGTGCTGATGGCAAAAGCAACGGCCGGTCGCCTCGGATTGCAGGTGGACGAGCCTTTCACGCTGGCAATCGCCGGCCGCGAGCACCGTTTGCGGTTGGCAGGGCTAATCCGGCCCGGTGCCCAGGCGGCGGCCCTCGAGGGGCTGCTGCTGACGGATATCGCCATCGCGCAGGAATTGGCCGGGCGGCTCGGCCGCCTGAGCTGGATCGATCTGCGCCTGCCAGAGCGTGCCGCGGCGGTGGAGCGGTTGAGCGCCCTGCTGCCGCCGGCGGCGGAACTGGAGCCCGTCGGTAAACGCACCCGGGCCGCCCGGCAGATGACCCGGGCCTTCCGTACCAATCTACAGGCCATGGGCCTGCTGGCGCTGGTCATCGGCATGTTCCTTATCTACAACACCATGACCTTCGTGGTGCTGCAGCGGCGGCGCCTGCTGGGCACGCTGCGCATCCTCGGCGTGACCCGCGGCGAGGTGTTCCGCGTGGTGCTGGGCGAGGCCGTGGTGATCGGGCTCATCGGCACGATGTTGGGCCTGGTGGCCGGGATTGGAATCGGCCAGGGACTCGTGCGGCTGGTTACCCGCACCATCAACGATCACTACTTCGTGCTCACGGTGAGCAGCTTCCTGGTGACTGCGGCACCGCTGCTGAAAGGGGCGGCACTGGGGCTCGGCGCCACCCTGGTCGCGACCCTGGTGCCCGCCTTCGAGGCCGCCTATACCCCGCCACTGGCCGCGCTGCAGCGGTCGCAGCTGGAGCAGAAGGCCCATCGGCTGGCGCCGCGGCTGGCCGTGGGCGGTCTCGGCATGGTGGCCACGGCGCTGCTTACCCTGGTACTGTCGGGCCGCGCCATCGGGTCGGGTTTTGTGGCGCTGTTCCTGCTCATCATCGGCCTCGCCCTGGTCAGCCCCTGGCTGGTCTTTCGGTTCAGCCGGCTGGCGGCACCGCCGCTGGGTCGGTGGTTCGGTCTCCAGGTGCGGCTGGCCATCGGCGGGGTTGCCGACAGCCTCAGCCGTACCGGTATTGCCATCGCGGCCCTGATGCTGGCGGTGGCCACCCTCGTGGGCGTGGGAGTCATGATCGCCAGCTTCCGCGCCAGCGTCGACGTGTGGCTGCAGAGCACCCTGCGCGCCGACATCTACGTGGGTTTGCCGAGCATTCGTTCCAGCACCACCCGCGGCAGCCTCGACCCGGTGCTGATCGAACACCTGCGCGAACTGCCGGGAATCGCCGGTCTGTCCACCGGCCGCGGCACCCGGGTGGCGGGCGAGCACGGCCACACGGAGGTCTTCGCCCTGGGCCTGTCGCCGGGCCTGAAACCCTACTATCCACTCCAGGCCGGCGACCCGGACGAAGTCTGGGATCGCTTCGGTGCCGGCGAGGCCGTACTGGTCTCGGAGCCGCTGGCGTGGCACCGCGGGCTCGCGGTCGGTGATCAGGTCAGCTTGCGCACCGATGACGGTCCGCAACACTTTGCGGTGGCCGGGATCTACCACGACTACGGGACCGGGGAAGGCGAGGTATTGATGCCGCGGGTGCTCTACGACCGCCACTTCGCGGACCGCGGCGTGTCCGCTCTGGGGATCTATATCCAGCCCGCGGCCGATCCGGACGCCGTGCTGGCGGCGGTGCGCGCGCAGGTAGCCGCCACCGCTACCGACCAGCAGGTGCTGGTGCGTCCCGGCGGGGAGATTCGTGCGCAGTCGCTGGAGATTTTCGACCGCACCTTCACCATCACCCGGGTGCTGCGCCTGCTGGCGGTGCTGGTGGCGTTCATCGGCATTCTGAGTGCCTTCATGGCGCTGCAGCTGGAGCGTGCCCGGGAACTGGCCATCCTGCGGGCCACCGGGATGACGCCGGGCCAGGTCGGCGGGCTGGTCACCCTGCAGACGCTGTTTATGGGCCTGGTGGCCGGCCTGCTGGCGTTGCCCACCGGCCTGGTCCTTGCCCAGGTGCTGATCCAGGTGATCAACCGGCGTTCCTTCGGCTGGAGCATGCAGACCCTGGTCGAGCCGGGTATCCTGATCCAGGCGGTACTGCTTTCGGTCGCCGCCGCGCTGCTGGCCGCCGTGTATCCCGGCTGGCGGATGGCGCACACCTCACCGGCCGCGGCCCTGCGCGAGGAATGAGGCGGCGCACGATACGCCTGCCGGTCGCCGCCGTTCTGGCGGGGCTCGCGCTGCTGGTCTTCCTGGTCGCCGGGCTACGCGATCCCGCTACGCCGGAACCAGCGGCAGCGCCGCCGCTGGCACTCGAATCCGTGCTGGGGGATCCCGACACCCGGGGGTACGCACGCGCCCGCGAGGTCCGTCTGTTCGGGTTTCCGGAGGACCACGGGCCGCATCCGGACTTCCGCAGCGAGTGGTGGTATTTCACCGGCAATCTGGAGGATGCCGAAGGGCGGCGCTTCGGTTACCAGTGGACGGTGTTTCGCTTCGCGCTGCGTTCCGAAGCCGGGACACGGGCCTCCGCCTGGGCCGCGCGCCAGGTCTACATGGGGCATTTCACCGTCACGGACGTGGCGGGAGGGCGATTCCATGCTTTCGAGCGACTGACCCGCGAGGCGCTCGGGCTGGCGGGGGCCCGGGCGGCGCCGTTCCGGGTGTGGATCGAGGACTGGTCGGTCGCAGCAGGGGATCCTCCCGGGCACTGGCGGCTGCAGGCCACTGAGCCGGCAGTCGCCATCGACCTGGAACTCACGCCAGCCAAGCCGGTGGTACTGCAGGGAGACCGGGGTCTCAGCAGGAAAAGCGCGACCTCGGGCAATGCCTCGTATTACTACTCCGTACCGCGTTTTGCCACCCGCGGTACACTGAAGCTCGACGGCGAGGTGTTCGAGGTACACGGCAGCAGCTGGCTGGACCGGGAGTGGAGCACCAGCGCCCTCGATGCGGACCAGGCAGGGTGGGACTGGTTCGGAATGCAGCTCGCAGATGGCACCGAGCTGATGTTCTACCGGCTGCGGCGCCGGGATGGCCGCGCCGATCCCCACAGCAGCGGCAGCTTTGTCGATGCAGAAGGCAAATCGCGGCCGCTGACGACGGAGGATGTCGACATCACGGTGCTGGAGACCTGGGACAGCCCCCGCGGCGGGCGCTATCCGGCCCGCTGGCGACTGCAGGTCCCGTCACTGGAACTGGATCTCGAGATCAGGCCGCTGCTGGCCGACCAGGAACTGGATCTGTCGGTGCGCTACTGGGAAGGGGCGGTTCAGATCAATGGCAGTCGTGCCGGGCAACCGGTCTCCGGCTATGGCTATGCGGAGCTGACCGGGTATATGACCACGCAAGGGGAGACTGCGGTGGCGGAATAAGCTGAACCCGCCGCAGCGGCACGTGGCAGCTGTCACGTACGGATACATCCGGAAGCATTCTCTCCCTCTGATGCGGGTGCTGGTCCCGTTTGCCGTCCTGGTCGCGCGCTCGCGCTTGATTCCGGGATGACACTATCCGACCGGCGTGCATGCCGGCGTCTTGATCGGAGGGGGTTGGCATGGTTGAGTTTTGCTGTCGTTGCGTTGCTGGGTTAATGGCAATGGCACTTACATAAGCCAAATGCACTGTCATTCCGGGCGAGCGGAGTGGAGACCCGGAATCCAGTTTACTTGATTTGCCTGAATTCTGGATGATTCGCTTTGCTCACCCTGTGGGCCGCCCCTTCGGGCGTTCAACGCGCTTCGCGCTTTTGTCCCGCCTTCGCAGGAATGACCGTATTCCAGGGTGGTTGGGCTGAAGTAAGTGCGAGACGGGTAAATGGTAGCTACGCGAAGAAGCGTTCATAGCCGATCAGTGCCCAGGTAATACCCGCCAGACACAGGCTGATAAAAACGGCCGCCGAGCCCGTGTCCTTCGCCCGGGCCGATAGCGCGTGCATGTCTTCCCCGATGCGGTCGATGGCCGATTCGATTGCGGAATTCAGCAGTTCGGTGATCAGCACCGCGAGACAGCTGCCGATGAGCAGTGCCCGTTCGACCGCGCTCGTGCCGACCCACAGCGCCGACGGGATCATGACCAGGCACAGCCACACCTCGAGGCGGAACGCCGCCTCGTGTTCCCAGGTTGCCCTGATGCCGGCGAGTGAAAACAGGAATGCCCGCCAGACGCGAACGATTCCGTTCTGATTATGATTGGCCATGCGGTCTCCCGGGTTGCGGCGGCAAGTGTACCTGCGCGGGATCGGCGCAGCTACCCCGGCCGCTATGTGGGCCAGACTCACATTGTATCCGGGGGTAACTCCCGCCCGGTGAAGTTTTCCTCGGCGTGTCATACAGGCGTAATATTGAGTTGTCAGGGTTCCTGTAATACCAGCACCCGTTACAGGTATATGGTGAATCCGAAGCACCACAGGGCGATCTGGCTCTCCGACATCCATCTTGGCACACGCGGCTGCAAGGCGGAGTACCTCCCCGATTTCCTCCGGTCAAACGAATCCGATTACCTGTATCTGGTCGGCGATATCATCGATGGCTGGCAGCTGAAGCGTTCCTGGTACTGGGACCAGCACCATAACAACGTCATCCAGAAGCTGCTGCGAAAGGTACGCAAGGGCACCGTGGTCGTCTACATCCCGTGCAACCACGACGAGTTCGCGCGGGAGTACGTGGATTCCGTATTCGGCGGGATCACGGCCAAGTCACGTGCGCTGCACGAGATGCTGGACGGCCCTGGTGGAAACACTGGAGGGACGGCTGGAGATCGTGCACTGGACGGACCGGCACAACGACGCAGGATATTTCAGGCGAGGTGATCCACCGGCTACACGATAATCCGCTGCGGGAGCGGCTTGGCCGCGAGGCACGGGATTATGTGCATGAGTGGTCGGCACAAAGTCAGGCAAGACGCCTGGCCGGCCTGTACCTGGATGTCATTGCCGATCTCAACCGCGGCTCTCCCGAGACAGGTTTCTAAACCGCACCTGATGGCGACGACCGGCATATCGGTTTCGAAGCAGTGGGGCGGCGCATGACCGGCAGGGATGGAGATCAGTCGCGGGATGAAAACCGGTAGCCGGTCCCGCGCACCGTCTGCACCAGGTGCGACCTGGCAAACGGTTCCAGTGCCTTGCGCAACCGCCGGATATGGACGTCTACCGTGCGTTCGTCGATGTAGACATTGGTGCCCCAGACGGCGTCCAGCAGCTGGGTGCGGCTGTATACACGGTCCGGCGTACGCATGAAATGTCGCAGCAGCTTGAACTCCGTGGGACTGAGATCGACGTGCTGCCCGTCTATGGTGGTGCGGTAACTCGCCTGGTCGAGCACCACGCCATCGGTACAGAGTATGTCGCGGTGGCTCTCCCCGCGATAGCGCAGCCGGCTGCGGATGCGTGCCTGCAGTTCATTCAGGGAAAATGGTTTTACCACATAATCATCCGCACCGCTCTCCAGGCCGCGTATCCGGTCGGACTCCTCGCTGCGTGCCGTCAGCATGATGACCCGGATATCCTTCAGCCGCTTGTCACCGCGAATGCGTTGCAGGAGTTCGATGCCCGTGATGTCGGGCAGCATCCAGTCCAGCAGGACGAGGTCATACTCCCCGTTCATCAGTTCCTGCAATGCGCTGCGGCCATCTCCTGCGGTGTGAATACTGCAGTTGTTCGAGCGCAACGAAAAGCACAGCAACTCCCGGATATCTTCCTCGTCTTCGACCACCAGCAGGCGGGCCCGGCTCTGGACCGGTGATGCGACAGACCGGTAGCGGCGCTTGCCGTTGGCGGCTTGATGCGTATTTGTCAGGGCCATTTTCCAGGTGTTGAATCGGGAACCATTGAAGTATTACTTGTGAAATATGAAGATAGTGCACGCAACTGGACACCAGGGTTGATTACCCGTCCCGCGCGAACGTCGTGAATTTTCGTATCTGTGTAACGGGAAAGCTGCACCCTGGCTATATTCACTCAACCGGTCAAGTGTGCAATGTTAGGTCCCTGATATGGTGGTTTGACCATCTGCGTATTATTTTTCTGTTAAATGCCAGGTATGGCCGGTGCAGCAATTTTTCACGGTCGATGGTGACTCCCCGCCACCGTCGGTTGTAAACTCATGGACGATGCCATTTCGCGCGTGTAGTTCAGTGGTAGAACTGGGGCTTCCCAAGTACTTGATTTGATGTAGATAAGGAAGTTATCACCATCTACATTCTCGGCGTGAATCATCCTGCATATCAACCAGAAAACGTCTGACAACCTCATCAGACACCCGCTTACAACCGCTACCGGTACTCGTCAGATTTTTTTCAAGGACACCCAAAAGGCCCCCCGACAACTTCTACCTATTATCCTGATTCTTATTAAGAGTAATTCATATCCAGGACCCCCAAGGTCCATTTGTAGACACTGGCACCCAGTTATAGATGGGGTCTCTGTACCCCTGATACCTGGTAGTGGGGCATAGGGGAATCATTGTTACTTAGTTTAACCTGGGGTGACTACCAGGCGCAAAACGCCATCTGCTCCCGTGCTGACTTCTATCTCGGGGTGCTTTTCATCATCCCCGCCACCCGCACCCAATATTCGATCACGATTCAGTCATGGGCCGTTCTGCTGTTTTTTATTGCCTTACATTGTGTTGAATATAGTTATATTCATTTATGACGATGTATTATTAAATGTATATACTGACTACAAGCTCTCCGGTTGTTCCGGCCCGGCGGTGCATGGCAGGTCGCAATTGAGCGTCACCCCCGGCATATGCATAAAATATTTATAATAATTCTGGTGGTAACCCTGTTCGCGGAAGGGCTTTGGCCCGGCCTCGCCCGCGCCCAGGTTGGCGCCAATGGCATTTTTTTCCCGACGGCGGGGGAAACCCTCTCCAGCCAGTCCCTCAAGCTACCGGCAGAAGTCGGTCTGTCTACCACAACGGTCAGCGCGTTGCAGTCCGTGATTACCGGTGGCCGGTGGGCGTTGTGGCGTCATGGCTACCTGGTGCATATCGAGGGTGATTTCAATCTGAACGCAGATATCGGTGCAGCCAGTTCCGGTATCCATGCCGCAACCATCGGCGTGGCACTCGAGCGCAGCCTGATACCGTCGCTGGATCAAAAGCTCAGTGTGTGGAATACGGAGCTCACCGGTATTGATACCGATGTTACCTGGCGTCATGTCCTGAGCCAGTCGTCCGCCCTGGATGATCCTGGCGCATTGCCGGGCGATGTCTGGGCGTACTCCGATGCAAATACCTACCAGCTTAACCGGGCGCTGTCCCGCGCATGGGGCAGAATCGATCTTACGGACAACTATGATGCGGTACTCGCTGATGCCCTGCTCGATCCCATTGGCGCGCAGGGCTGGTCCAGTTCAGTTGCTGCAGATGGGATCAATCTGCAAATGGATCTTGAGGATATGGGCAGGATTGGAACACTGCTGATCGCCGGAGGCGTATGGGTTAACAGCCGAATACTACCCGAATGGGTGGTGGACCTGATGGTAACCCGGCAGAGCAATGGCATTCCGCCGGATTATGACAATGCCAACGGTGGTAATACCGGCCTGCAGGCCGCGGATTTTCCCGACAGTCCCTACGGCCTGATGACATGGGTCAATACGGATAATATTTTGTATCCCGGGGCCGATGCGACCTGGGCTGTGGTGCTGGGAGCAGCCAGCCACCTGATCGCCGTGAATCCAGCATCAGGCGTCGTGCTGGTGGTTGAGGACGGCAGTTTCTCTCCAGTACCGGGTAATCCTCCGGGTTGGCCCACAGTCGTTCGGTCCGCAATCGAAACCATCCAGCAGCAAATTGTTGGCGCAAACCCGCTGGTACCAGTATCGGATTACAACGTAGCGGATGATAACAATGCCGTTAAAGTATTTCCCGCCGCATCCTGGGAAGTCAAACAGCCTGAGGAAGTGGGGATGGATTCGACCATGCTTGACAGTTTCCGGTCAGCCATTGGCGGTAACGGCCCGGGCATCGTGATCAAGGACGGTTACCAGATCTATAGCTGGGGTGATCAGAGCAGTCACGGCGGCTGGGCATCTGCATCCAAGGCGATGTTTTCCACATTGCTGTTTTTTGCGATTAACGAAGGGAGACTGACCGGTGTTGATGATCTGATCAGTGACCAGGGCTGGGCACTGGATATCCCGGACCAGAGTATGACATTCCGCCATCTTGCCAACATGACCAGTGGTTATTCGTTGCCAGATACTCCGGGTATAAGCTGGGCCTACAATGACTATGGCGTCAAGCTCTTCGTGCTTACGATTCTGGAAAAGGTATTTGGTATTAATGCATCCAGTGGCGCAGAAGTAGATGCACTGGTTGCGGATAACACCAGGCTGGGCCCGCTGCAGTTTGAAGATGGTGCGCTGTTTTCAAACCAGCCAAGGGTCAGGATGACGCCGCGGGATTATGCACGTGTCGGCTGGTTCTGGGCGAACCGGGGTCAATGGAACGGGCAGACCATCCTGCCTCATGAATATTTTGACGAGTTCATGCAAGCAGGCGTGCCTGACTCATTGCCACGGGGCGAAAACACCCTTGCCAATGATTACCTCGGAATTGGTAGCTACGGTGGCGGGAATAATCAAACGGCGCAGGGGCCTGGTAAATTCGGATTTATGTGGTGGTTCAATCCCGCGGGACAGACCTGGCCGGATGCACCCGATGACACCTTTCAGGTCAATGGTGACTGGAATAGAGATGTCATGACTGTGATCCCGAGCCTTGGCATTGTCGCGGCCTGGCGTGGTGGTAGTGGGGGTGGCACTGAGACATTCGCTGGGCCGATGAACACGATCCTGGGCAAACTGGTCGATGCTACGACAACCACTACACCCAGTCGCTGGGGAGTGCCGTCGGTGCCGTTGAATGCCTATGCCTGGGGTGGCGACCGCCGGATCGATCTGGATTGGGAAAACAATCCTGAAACGGATATTGCCGGTTACCGTGTGTATCGATCGGAAGTCAGTGGCGGTCCCTATAGTGATGTCTCGGGGCTTGTCAGCGAGAGTTCCTATTTCGAAGTCGGTCTGCAGAATGGCATGCAGTATTATTACCGGGTCCAGGCCGAGGACCTGGCGGGTCAGCGGTCACCGGATTCAACAGAGATTATCGCTGTACCCATCGCAGGGATCGTGCCCACTGCCCATTGGCGGTTGGATGAAGGTGGCGGTCTGAACCTGCTGGACAGCGCCGGCGCCAGCAATGGCACGGTGGTAGGTCCAGCCTGGGTGGCAGGACTCAGCGGATCTGCGCTCGATTTCAACGGTAACGGTGATCATGTGGCCATACTCAATACTCCGGCGCTCGATATCACGGGAACGCAGCTTACACTTGCGGTCTGGCTATATCCGCATGATAGCGGGACTTCCGGGGGCGCGCGTGTTATTTCAAAGCGTACTGATGCCGGAGGCTCGGACGTCTATGCCATGTATACGCAAAACAACCGGTTGGTATTTCGAATCGACGGACAGGACATGACCTCGGATTATAGTTTTACACCCAATCAATGGCTGCATGTCACCATGGTCTATGATGGTGTGGACAAGCGGATTTATGTAGACGGTATCCCTGACACAGCATCCCCGCAACCCAAGAATGACCCGATCGACACATCCGGTCGCCCGGTATACCTTGGAATGCGCGAAGGTGAAGATCGATACTTCAACGGTCTGCTCGATGATATACGCATCTACAACACGGCCTTGACTGCTGCCGAGATCGCAACTTTGGACTCGGACTCGGATGGCCTTACTGATTTTCTGGAAGTCTCGATAGGCACGGATTTCGGTTTTACGGATACGGACGGTGACGGTCTGTCGGATTATGATGAAGTCAATTTTGATGGTAATCCCGCCAGCTATTCGCAGGGGTTGGATACCGATCCGTTGTTATTCGATACGGACCAGGACGGTTATGGTGATGGTGAAGAAATCACCGCAGGCTCCGACCCGCTGGACAATACTTCGGTGCCGGTCATCGCAGATGGCGATATCAATAATGACGGACAGGTAGATTTGGTGGACCTGTTACTGGCCACAAAGATCCTGCTGGGAGGCTATACCCCGTCAGCAGAAGAACAGGCACGCTGGGATGTAGCCCCTCTGGTGGGCGGAGTACCTGAGCCGGATTCTCAAAATACACTTGGTGACTTGCTTGTGCTACAGAGGAAGGTATTGGGATTGATTAACTTCTGAGGCGCTGCAGACAAGGATTTATCCAGCCAGTGGTTTGATATTTAACAAGTGGTGCATTCAGATGACGCTGGCACCTTTCCTCTGCCGAATGGTGATGACACCTGCCCCCGCAATTCTGCAGACTCATGAGGATTATTGAATCGGCGGGGGTAGTTCAATAGATTGTACTGGTGACACCCCCGGTACTCACCAGTACAATCCTTGGACTCCTACCATTAAGCGGGTGTAGTTCAATGGTAGAACTGGAGCTTCCCAAGCTTCAAACGTGGGTTCGATTCCCATCACCCGCTCCACTCCTCTCTCCAAAACCTCACTTATAGGCACATAAGATTATATTTATTGAAATATTATTAAATATTAATATACTAATCCTACTTGTCGAGACGTTATTGTCGAATACCAGTTTTTTACCAACTTTAAACCGTCTATTCGAGGAGATTGCTATCATGAAAACAATTGTTACCGTAATTTCTGCGGCCATGCTGGCCGCTGCCTCTGCCTCCGTCCCTGCAGTGGACGCAGACAAGAGTGGCTGGGGTGCAGCACCGGGATACGGGCAAGCTGCCCCCTATTATGGCTATGGTTATGCACCCTACGGGTATGGGGTTCCGGTGAATCCGGCGGTTCAGTTGACCGACGAACAGCGCCAGGAAATTGCCGACCAGCAGGCCAGGATCGTTGAAGAAATGCAGAAGGCCTGGCAGCAGACGTCTGAGTTCTATGCCAGACAGAATCCGCCGGTGTATGAAATGCAGCGCACCATGTTTGAAGACCGGGATGCCAACCTGCGGGAGATGCACCGCGCCATGCAGGAAATGGATGCGGAGATGAACCGCAATATGCAGGAAATGCATGAGCAAATCGGCAAGGATATGCAGGATTCGATGCAGTTTCGACCCGCTTTTGATCGTTCCGCGTTCACGCCCCCGGAATTTCCGGAATACGCTGCACCGAACTTCCAGCCCCCGGAATTTCCGGAATACGCCGCACCGAACTTCCAGCCCCCGGAATTTCCGGAATATGCTGCACCGAACTTCCAGCCCCCGGAATTTCCGGAATACGCCGCACCGAACTTCCAGCCCCCGGAATTTCCGGAATACGCTGCACCGAACTTCCAGCCCCCGGAATTTCCGGAATACGCTGCACCGAACTTCCAGCCCCCGGAATTTCCGGAATACGCCGCACCGAACTTCCAGCCCCCGGAATTTCCGGAATATGCCGCACCGGATTTCACACCTCCGGAATTTCCGGAATACGCCGCACCGAACTTCCAGCGCCCGGAATTTCCTGAATATGCCCATCCTTCCTTCGCACCACCGGCCTATCCTGTTAATGGCCGCCGGTCTGCAGAACACGATGCCCGCATGCAGGAGATCAAGACACGGGTAGAAGCCTCCCGCAAGGCTGCCGAGGCCCGTCGCGCGGAAGCCCTGGAACGCCACAACGCGCCGCGGCCGCAAGCGCAGACCGGGGAGGTGGTTGAAAACGCCGGTGTGTAATTCCTGACGTACGAAATTTCCGGTACCCGCGGGTACCGGAGCAGGTGCAAGAAGGGTGCGTGGTTTGACCGCGCACCCTTTTTCTTTTCCAGAGTCGGCAGGACCGGATCGGGTGAGTTACTATACTGGGCTTGTCAGGTTTGTCCGGGTTAATCCCAAAGGACCAGATACATGGGAAAGCTGTTCAAGATCGTGTTGACCCTGCTTGCAGTTGCGGTGGGGTTGGTATTGGTGCTTGCCATCGCGTTGCCGTTTCTTGTTGATCCCAATGACTACAAGGACGAGATTGCCACGGCGGTCAATGAAAAAACCGGTCGAACCCTCGCGATAGATGGCGACATCGGGCTGTCGGTATTTCCCTGGCTGGGTCTGGATATCGGTGCCACCCGGCTGAGCAATGCCGCGGGGTTCGGCGAGCAGCCCATGGCCAGGATGAAACAGGTGCAGGTTCGGGTGAAGCTGCTGCCGCTGCTGCGCAAGGAACTGGAAATGGATACGGTCAGACTGAACGGATTGCAGCTGTATCTCGGCAAGGACGCAACCGGCCGGACCAACTGGGCGGACCTGGAGGGCGAGGCACCGGCGGCAGGGGCAACGAAGGACAAGACACCCCCGGATACCGGCGGCAGTCCGCTGGTTGGGCTGGCCATCGGTGGCGTTGAGGTTACCGATGCAAAAGTCGTCTGGGATGACCGGTCCGCGGGAAGCCGTTATGAACTCGACGAGTTGTCGTTTACCACCGGTGCCGTGGAACCGGGTGAGCCGTTCGATCTGGAACTGCATTTTCAGATTTCGGCCAACCAGCCGGCGGTGACCGGCAGGATTGGCCTGCAGGGGCGCATCGATATCGCGCCGTCGATGCAGGCGCTGGCGATCGAAGAAGCCAGTCTCGATCTGGATTTGCAGGGTGAGACCTTGCCGGCCGGCCAGCTGGCGCTGGCACTGGCCTCGGATGTGGCGGTCGACCTGGAGGGACAGACACTGGAGTTGCCGAACCTGGTGCTGAAGGTGCTGGGCCTGCAGCTGACCGGCCGGGTGGCGGGCACGGCGATTACCGGGGACGATCCCCGCTTCAGCGGGAAGTTTACAGTTGCCGAATTCGTGCCGCGCGATATCATCAAGGCGCTGGGCGAACCCGCGCCGGTCACCGCGGACAGTACCGTGCTGGGCAAGGCGGATGCCGCGCTGGAATGGAAGGCTTCCACCCGCTCCGCCTCCCTCACGGCAGTACAGGTGCGTCTCGATGACACGACCCTGACGGGGAAAGCGGGGATTACGGATTTCGCAACCGGTGCGATTACTTTCGCATTACAGGCGGACGGGATCGATCTGGATCGCTATCTTCCCCCGCCGGAGGAAAACACGGGTACCCCTGTGGCAGGCACCCCGGCAGCCGCCGCTGCCGGTGGGGCGGGCGCCCTGCCAGTGGAGACCCTGCGCGGCCTCAACCTCGACGGAACGCTGCAGCTCGGCAGTCTGAAGGCGTACAACCTGCGTTCCACCGATATCAAGGTGCGGATCCGGGCGCAGGACGGATTGGTGCGGGTCAATCCGGCCGGGGCGAAATTGTATGGCGGTCAATACACGGGGGATATCGCACTCGATGCCCGCCAGGATACCCCCCGCATCTCCCTGAACGAAACGCTCGCCGGTGTACAGGCCGGGCCATTGCTGAAGGATCTGACCGGCGATGACAAGCTGCTGGGCAAGGCAGACCTGCAGGCCCGGTTGACGGGGAGCGGCGCCACCCCGGAACAACTCCGGCAGACCCTGAATGGCACGGCCGGTTTTGCCTTTACCGACGGCGCCGTCAAGGGAGTCAATATCGCCGCACTGATCCGCAATGCCCAGGCGAAACTTCAGGGTCGGCCGGCACCCGCAGACAACCAGTCGAACCAGACCGACTTCGCCGAGATGAAGGGTACAGCGACGGTAACCAACGGGCTGGTCAGGAACGACGACCTGTTGCTGCAATCACCGCTGTTGCGCATTACCGGTACGGGCCAGGTCAGCCTGCCCAAAGAGACCATCGACTACCTGCTGACCACCAAGATTGTCGGTTCCCTGGAGGGGCAGGGGGGCAAGGGCCTGGGCGAACTCAAGGGGGTGGCGGTTCCGGTGCGGATCGGTGGCACGTTCAGCAAGCCGACCTACGTGCCGGATCTGGCGGCGGCCCTGGGGGATGCCGCTCAGGAGAAGGCCAAGAAGAAGATCGAGAAAAAGGCCAAGAACCTGCTGAAAGACAAGCTGGGCAACGGGGCCTCCGACGAGCTGCTGAAGGGCCTGTTTCATTAACCGATGCGGGCAGTGCGGTATGTCCTCGCCGGTCTCCTGCTGCTGCCACCGCCGGCGACTGCCGGCGGGGTACTCGAGTCATCGGTTGTCCGGGACCGGGACTTCTTCCGGGTGTCGATTTATGTCCGGATCGATGCGCCGCTGGCGATTGTCTACGGGGCCATCACCGACTATGCGCATCTTGCGGCCATCAATCCGAATATCGAGGAAAGCCGGGTACTACCGTCCGCCAGCCCGGGGAGGTACCGGGTGTACAGCGCCATGAAGGTCTGTATCCTGGTTTTCTGCAAGCGTGTGGTCCAGGTGCAGGATGTCGAGCAGCAGGACAACACGTCCATCCTGGCCATTACGCTCCCGGATGACAGCGATTTTCGCAGCGGGGTCGCCCGCTGGCGTTTCACCGGGCAGGGAGCGTCCACCTGGATGCGCTTTGACCAGGAATTCGAGCCCGACTTCTGGGTACCGCCCGTGATCGGGACCTGGCTCATAGAACGCAAACTGGTGGAGGAGGTGAATGCCACGGGGCGTTACATCGAGACACTGGCGCGGAGACCGGCCGCGGAATGAGCGTAACGGAATTCAGTGCGCGGGTCCTCGAGTGGTTTGCGCGGCACGGTCGCCATGACCTGCCCTGGCAGACCGGTATTTCACCCTACCGTGTCTGGGTATCCGAGATCATGCTGCAGCAAACCCGGGTGGCCACCGTCATTCCCTACTATGAGCGCTTCATGGCGCGCTTTCCGCAGGTGCTGGCACTGGCCGACGCCGATCTCGATCAGGTGCTGCATCACTGGTCCGGTCTGGGCTACTACGCGCGTGCACGGCACCTGCACGCCGCCGCCGGGATCATCCGCGATCGCTACCAGGGTCGTTTTCCCGTGGACTTCGCGGCGCTGCAGGCCTTGCCGGGCGTGGGCCGCTCCACGGCCGGTGCGATCCTGGCGCTGGCCGCCGGGCAACGCCATCCAGTTCTGGATGGCAATGTGAAGCGGGTACTGGCGCGCTTCCATGCAGTGGCGGGCTGGCCGGGACAGGCCGCGGTACAGAAAACCCTCTGGGCGCTGGCCGAGCGCTACACGCCGCAGCAACAGGTGCGAGACTATACCCAGGCCATGATGGATCTCGGCGCCACGCTGTGCACCCGGTCGCAACCGGCGTGTCCACGCTGCCCGCTCGCCGGGGACTGCCAGGCGCATGCCGCCGGGCGTCAGGCGGACTTTCCGTCCCCCCGCCCCGGGAAACGTCTGCCGGTGCGCCGCACACAGATGTTGCTGCTGCGCAATGACCACAACGAGGTGTTGCTGGAACGGCGGCCGCCGGTCGGGATCTGGGGCGGGTTATGGAGTTTTCCGGAACCGGCTTCCGGCCTCGCACCCGAGGCATGGTGCCGGACGCATCTCGGAATGACGGTGCAGATCCGCGAGGCATGGCCTGTCGTCCGCCATACCTTCAGTCATTTTCATCTCGAGATCACGCCCTTGCTGGCAACGGCCTGCAAGCCGGCCGCTGCGGTCAGGGAAAGTGCCGGCAGACTCTGGTATAACCCGGAGAGCGGCGGGGAGCACGGTTTTGCCGCACCCGTGGGAAGATTATTGCAGCGTTTATCCAGACAACAGGCAGTGGGGTAACACAATGACGCGAATGGTGCAGTGCGTGAAGCTGGGCAGGGAAGCCGAAGGGCTGGACAACCCGACCTACCCGGGTGACCTGGGGCAGCGGATTTTCGAGCAGGTCTCGAAAGAGGCATGGCAACTGTGGCTGCGACACCAGACCATGTTGATCAATGAACACCGGATCAGCCCCGTGGATCCCGAGGCGCGCAAGTTTCTCGAAGCGGAAATGGAGAAGTTTTTCTTCGCCGGGGGTGCCGCGCTTCCCGGTGGGTTCGTGTCGCCGGACAGCATGAAATAAAGGTCCGGTGTTTCACTCCGATCCTGGCAGCCAACGTTCTGCAGGAGAACCCACCTGACCGCGATGACGTATCCCGGGAATCGCGCCGGAGGGCGGCGCTTCTGCAGTAGATGGTGGTAGTGTATTACCCTGTACCTCACTTGGCTGACTGAAATCAGGCGGTAACAATGAAAGGCATTATCCTCGCCGGCGGCAGCGGTTCCCGTCTGTATCCATTGACGCATGCCGTCAGCAAACAGCTCCTGCCGGTCTATGACAAGCCGCTGATCTACTATCCGCTCTCGATCCTGATGCTGGCGGGTATCCGCGAGATCCTGGTCATCTCCACCCCCCGCGACCTGCCCAGCTTCCGGCAACTGCTGGGTGATGGCAGTCAGTTCGGGATCGAGATCCACTACGGCGAGCAACCGGAGCCGGGCGGTATCGCGCAGGCCTTCCTGATCGGCCGGGAGTTTATCGCCGGCCAGCCCTCCTGCCTGATCCTGGGGGATAACATTTTTTACGGCCACGGCCTGGCCGCGGTGCTGCAGCGAGCCGCGGCCCTGACCCAGGGGGCGACCGTGTTCGCCTACCGGGTACGGGACCCGCAACGCTACGGGGTGGTGGAGTTCGATCAGGACGGCAGGGTGCTCGGTATCGAGGAGAAGCCCGCCCGGCCCCGTTCCCGATACGCCGTCACCGGCCTGTACTTTTACGATCAACAGGTGCTCGACATCGCCATGGCGCTGAAGCCCTCCGCGCGCGGCGAGCTGGAGATTACCGACGTCAACCGGGAATACCTGGCTCGCAATGCCCTGCAGGTGGAGCTGCTCGGGCGCGGTACCGCCTGGCTGGATACCGGCACGCACGAAGCCCTGCTGCAGGCGGCCACCTTTATCGAGGCCATCGAACAGCGCCAGGGACTCAAGGTGTCCTGCGTCGAGGAAATCGCCTACCGCATGGGTTACATAACGGCGGAGCAACTGGAACAGCTGGCAGTCGGACTGGAAACCAGCGGCTACGGACGCTATCTGCTGGACCTGCTCGACCGGGGCGAGCCCGGCGGATGAAAGTAAGTCCGACAGCGCATCCGGAGGTACTGCGGGTCGAACCGGAGGTCTTCCAGGATTCGCGCGGGTTTTTCATGGAGACCTTCCATGCCGAAAAATACCGGCAGCATGGCCTGCCGGAATCCTTTGTCCAGGACAATCATTCCCGTTCCACGCGCGGTGTGGTGCGCGGCCTGCATTATCAGCTCCGCCAGCCGCAGGGCAAGCTGGTGCGGGTGGCGTGCGGCGCGGCATTCGATGTGGCTGTGGATATTCGCAAGGGATCACCGCATTTCGGGCGCTGGGCGGCGGAGGTGCTGTCAGAGGAAAACCGTCATCAGCTGTACATCCCGCCGGGGTTTGCGCATGGCTTCTGCGTGTTGAGCACGCAGGCGGACGTGTTATACAAATGTACCGATATCTATCGGCCGGGCGATGAGTTCGGGATCGCCTGGGACGATCCGGATATCGGGATCGTATGGCCGGAGGTGGACTATGTACTGTCAGACAAGGACCGGCACAATCCGGGCCTGCAGGCCAGTGAAGACCGGCTGCCCCGCTACGGGGGCGGCTGATGCGGGTGCTGGTAACCGGTGCTGGCGGCCAACTGGGCAGCGAGGTCGTTGGCGAGTTTACCCGACTGGGGCATGAGGTCATCGCGCCGTCCCGCGGGGAGCTCGATTTCTGCCACCCGGATCGGGTCGCAGCCCGGGTGGGTGAACTGCATCCCGACTGGGTCATCAATTGCGCTGCCTATACGCAGGTGGATCGGGCGGAGAGCGAGGCCGCGCAGGCCTTTACCATTAATCGCGATAGCCCGGGGCGACTGGCCGAAACCGTGGCCGGGTATGGCGGCGGGCTGCTGCAGGTTTCCACCGATTTTGTCTTTGATGGCAGGCAGTCGCGGCCGTATCGCGAAGCGGATGCGCCGCATCCGCTCGGTGTTTACGGCCGCAGCAAACAGGAGGGTGAACAGGTGGTGCAGGCGGCGTTGCCCGCTGCGATTATCCTGCGCACGGCCTGGGTCTACGGCGTTCATGGCAGGAATTTCGTGAAGACCATCCTCCGGCAGGCTATTGCGGGAAAGCCGCTGCGGGTGGTCGACGACCAGACCGGGGCGCCGACCTGGGCGCGCAACATCGCCGCGGCCATTGCGACACTGGTGCGAAGCGGTGCCGGTGGACTGTATCATTATACCGATGCCGGCAGTGTCTCCTGGTACGGATTGGCCACCGCCATCCTGGAGGTGGCAACGCAGGCGGGGTTT
>Ga0210064_1000396_pt1 | contig 21024 bp, 21 predicted proteins | sample Muzzi_CordC_D2_FD_185531 | JGI IMG/M metagenome (GOLD analysis project Ga0210064, IMG submission 185531) | Wetland microbial communities from San Francisco Bay, California, USA, that impact long-term carbon sequestration - Muzzi_CordC_D2 (SPAdes) | ecosystem: Environmental > Aquatic > Marine >...
CCCGCCGGTGGGAAGCGATTTCGCACCCGTCGCCGAATCCATCGGTACCGCCGAGTTCTACGTGGCGCCGGACCGGAAGCCCACGGCGAGCTTCAAGAACACCGAGTGGGCGGTCCGAATGATGGGAATCTTCTCGGGTTGGGACATCTCGTTCCACTACGCGAATTACTGGCTGAACCAGCCGTACCTCGACCCGGTCATCAATCTCATTCCGCCGCCTCCGCCGCCTCCGCTGCTTCCGCCGGACGTCTCTCTCGCGGGTACCAAGACGCGTTACAGTCGCGTCCAGATGGCCGGCGCCGGAGCGAACTACACCTACGGCAGCTGGCTGTTGAAGTCCGAGTTCGCCTGGATCGACGGAACCCACTACACCACCACCGAAGAGTTCGACCTCTCGATCTTCGGACTGCCGGTGGTCACCGTTCCGACCGGGACCGTCCGGAAGGACCGCCTCGACTTCATGGCAGGCGTCGAGTACTACGGTTTCAGCGACACCAACATCTCGCTCGAGATCGCGAACCGACACATCCTCGACTACCAGGAGAACATGCGGCCGATCTTCGGCGTTCGAGAGAATCAGCTGGAGACTGCGCTGCGCATCACCCGCAACTTCATGAACGAGCGCCTCGACGTCACGCTGCTCGGAATCATCTTCGGCAGCAAGGCCCAATACGGCAGCGTCGTCCGTGCGGAAGCGCGCTACGACGTGATCGACGGGCTGGAAGTCGGCCTGGGAATGATCTTCTACCAGAAGGGCGACACACCGCTGTTCGACGGCATCGCGAAGAACGACCGCTTCTTCTTCGAAGTGAAGTACAGCTTCTGACTGGCGCAGCGCGCAGCAGCGGGGGATGCGGCGGCGCGCTGCGGGCCGCGCCCGGTTCAGTCCGGGTATTCGAGACGGATCTTGCGACTCTGGCAGCGCGACTGGCAGGTGAGCACCCAGCCCTCGGACAGCAGGTCCGGAGTCAGGCAGTCGTTCAGCGTCATCTTCACGTCACCTTCGACGAGCTTGGCCATGCAGCACGAGCAGTAGCCCTCTTCACACGAGAAGGGCGGATCGAGGCCGGCGCGCCGCGCCGCGGCGAGCACGGAATCGCCTTCGCGGTACGGCACCTCGTGGGTCCTGCCGTCGAGAACGACGGTGATCGTCTCCGGCGTGCCGTCGGGCACCGCGTCGGTGGCGACTTCGACCGGCACGACGGCATCCCCGGGATCGTGCGGAGAAACGAACCGTTCGATGTGGACCTGCCCGCGCCCGTGGACCCCGAGATCGTCGAGCGCGCGTTCGATGACGTCCATGAAGGGACCGGGACCGCACAGGTAGAAGTCGCGCTCGAGATCGTTCGCGACGATCTTCCTCACCGCATCCGCGGTGAGGAAGCCGTCGCTGTCGTCGAAGCGGTAGCGGACCCGGAAGCGGCTGCCGTTCGCACGCGCGAGGTCGTCGATCTCCCGCCGGAAGATCACCGAACGCCGGTCCCGGTTGGCGTAGAGCAGGTCGATCGAGCGATCGGTGGTCGCCAGCGCGGTCTTCAGGATCGAGATCACGGGGGTTATCCCGCTACCTCCCGCGAACAGCGCGATCGGCCGCCGCTGGTCGGCCAGCACGAACAGACCGCCCGGCGGGACGACCATCAGTGTATCGCCGACTTGCAGACGTTCATTCAGCAGGTTCGAAATCCGGCCGCCCTCGACGCGCTTGACCGTCACCTTGTGTTCGCCGTCGGTGACGGGCGAGCTCGCGAGCGAATAGCTGCGCACGAGCACCTTCCCTTCGCAGGGAATCTTGAAGCTCAGGAACTGCCCCGCCTTGTACGCGAAGGCCTCCCCCAGATCGTCCGGAATCTCGAAGACGATCGAACGCGCGTCGTGGGTCTCGTCGATGATCTTCGCAACACGCAGCTCGCGGCAGTTCGCGGTCGCCTGCGCCCAATCCGATTCCGATACTCCTGCGCTCTTCGGATCGATCATTGGAGTGACATCCTCGCCGTACGGTTTCGGATCGCCGTCGGGTCGAAAACGGGTGAGCAGCCTAGCGCATTCGAGTGGGTGCGCGGGAGCAGCTCGGGTCAGGAATCACCGCCCGACGTCGGCCCGGGCAGCAGCACGCCGGGATTCAGCAGATCGTCGGGGTCGAGCGCCTTCTTGAGGGCGCGCAACACCGCGACCCCCGAGACGCCGATCTCGTCGACGAGCCGATCGCGACGCACCCGCCCGATGCCGTGGTGGTGCGAGATGCCGCCCCCCGCAGCCACGCTGGCGTCCAGTGTGCGCCGCCAGCACTCGCGGTAGGTCGCTTCCATGTCGCCGCGATCTTCGGGCCGCGCGAGAAACGTGATGTACAGGTTGGTCCCCGATCGGTAGCTGTGGCTCGAATGAGCGCTGGCGAGCAGCATCCCGGGCACCTCCTCGAGCGAGGCCATCGCCTGCTGGTAGAGCTGCGCGACGCGCGACCACGGGCACGCGACCTCGATCGTGTCGAGGACGACGCCCTGCTCGAGGAACGGGCGGAAACCGGGCACGTCGTTTCGCTTCTCGAACCACTTCTGCACTGCGGCGGCGGCGGCTTCGATGCCACCGGACTCGCCGCAGATCCGGAGCACCGCGGCATGCTGGGCTTCGACGAGTGACGCAGGCCCTTCGTGAAGCAGGATCAACATCGCACGACCGGGTGGGCAGGCCTCGGGAAAGTGCCGTTCGGACTCACGTGCGTCGTACAGCCGCACCACCGGCGGACGCCACCCGGCTGCAACCATCCGGCGAACCGGCTCGATTCCGGCTTGCAGGCTCTCGAAATGGAATGCCTGACCGCGGCTCGTTTCGGGAAGGCGGCGCAGCGACAAGGTCACCTCGGTGATGACCCCGAAGATGCCTTCGCTTCCGAGAAAGATCTGCCTCAGGTCGGGGCCGACCGAGGCGCGCGGCGTTCGGCGCGTGCGCAGGATGCGTCCGTCGGGAAGCACCGCCTCGAGGTCGAGCAGCATGTCCTCGATGTTCCCGTAGGCGGTGGAGTACTGACCGGACGCCCGAGTGGCGACCCAACCGCCGACCGTCGACAGTGCGATCGACTGCGGCCAATGGCCGATCGTCAGGCACTCGCGCTCCACCAGTTCTTCCGCCTCGAGGCCGTTGGTTCCCGCCAGGAAGGTTGCGGTCAGGTCGTGGGCATCCAGCTCCAGCAGCCCGGAGAGTCTGCGAGTCGAGAGGACCACTGCGCGCTCGGGCACCAGCACGCCGCCGCAGACGCCGGATCCACCGCCGAACGGCACGACCGGCACGCGCGCCTCGCGACACAACCGCAGGGTCGTCGAAACGTCGGCGGTCGATCCGACCTCGACCACTGCGAGCGGGTCCGGGCCCGGCCGACCCTCGAGGTCGCGAAGGTCCGAGATCACCCAGGTATCGCGGCGATGCGAGGACAGGACTGCGGGATCGGTGCGAACGACTCGCTCGCCGAGCTCCCTGCAAAGCGACGCTACGATGTCCTCCATCTCGTTGCCTCCGTCGATGCGGAACCGACGCTATTGCTCGGGATCGCGAAGATCCAGCACCGCTCCATTCGGATGCCCGCGATCGAGTAGCGCCCACAGTTCGCGCGCAACGACGGCCGGCTCTCGCAACTCGCCGCCCCGGTGCAGTGCGACGAACTTGTCGACGTCCGGAAACGCGCGGGCCGGCATCTCGCGGATCTGCTGCTGCATTCCGGTCGCGACGACTCCCGGAGCGACCGAAAGAACGCGGCAGTGGCCGCCGCGGCGCTCCTGCTCGGCGCCCGCGGTGCGCGTCCACTGGTCGACGGCCGCCTTGCCCGCACAGTACGAGGTCCAACCCTCGTACACGCTGCTGGCGGCCCCGGAACTGATGAAGATCAACTGGGCGGGCGTGCTCCCCTTCGCAACGGCGCGCAGAAAGGCGTCGCCCAGCACTTGCGGCGCGGCGCTGTTCAGCAGCACGTTGCGCGCGTATTCCTCGGCCGCCACCTCGCCCGCATAGCCGATCGGCTCGAGAGTTCCGGCGCTGTGGATGAAGATCACGCGCTCACCGCGGAAGCCCGGGATCTCCCGGTCGAACAGCTCGGCAACGCGCCGCCACTCGGCCGGATCCGCGAGATCCGCGGCAAAGTGCTCGCAACCCGCGCCGCCGCGCCGGCTGATGTCGATCGTCCGCGCGTCGTCGAACGGGACGGCGCGAACGAGGGCGAGCCCGATCCCGCTCGACCCACCGCTCACGAAGATCAGGCCCTCCGGCATGCCAAGGAATCTAGCCTGATTTTGGACCCGAAGTCGCGTGCCGCACCGCCGGACGAGGACCCGGATCGACGGAAGACCGCTATCCTACGAGATCGATTCGTCGGGCACCGTACCCGGAGACAAGCATGCACACGAACACCGGCCTCAAGATCGTCGCCGTCTCGCTATTCGCATCGCTGCTCGCAGTCGTCCACGGGTGCGCGCGCAGCGCAGCGACCCTCGGAGTCGACGAGGCCCGAAATCTGTACGACCTCTCCCACATCTCACCGCAATTCGACGTGGCGCATGAATTCCTGGACGCCCAGCTCACGACGTACCAGGCGACCTGGTCGCCCGAGCAGCTCGAGATCGCAGCCCGCGTGATCGACGAAAGCCTCTCCGCGGAGAACGTGACTCGCAAGGTCCTCGAGCGCCTGGAAGCCCAGCCGGATCCCCACTTCATGAACGCCGTCTTCGAGTGGCTCCACATGCCCGAAACCCGCCGGATCCTCGCAGCGACCGCCGCCACGACGAATCCCAAGGCCATCGCGGATTTCAAGGACTTCATGGCCGGGGACGGGCAGCTCCAGCCATCGGAAGATCGTCTCGGGCTGATCGAGCGCTACGACACGGCCGCTCGTTTCTCGAGTGATTCCATCGGTTCACTGCGCCTGGCAATCTACGGCGCGGCGGAGATGTCGGACGCACTCGCGGCGAGCGACGCGCGCACCGGAGCCGATGCTTCGAGGCAATTCGCCGAACAGCGGAGCAAACTGCTCGAGCCGGTCTTCAAGGAGCTTTCGGCACTCACGCTCCGATTCGCGTTCCGGGGCATGTCCGATGCGGAAGTCGCGACTTTCGTCGGAAACAGCGAATCCGAGCCCATGCAATGGTATTACCGGACCCTGTCGACGGTCTTCCTCGGCACCCTCGAGGAGATTGCGAACGATCTCGGAACCGCCTTCACCACCGCGCTCGAATCGCAGCCAGACGCCTGACACGTGGAAACACTGGCATGGATCGTCGCGAGCGGGCTGGGGATGAGCGCCATCGCGCTCAGCGGAGCCGTCACGATGGCGCTGTCGGAGCGCAACCGCGAACGACTGATCCTTCCCCTCGTTGCGTTTTCGGCGGGTTCCCTGCTCGGCGGAGCGCTGCTCCACATGATTCCGGAGTCCGTCGAGCGATCGGCCGGAGCGCACTCGACCTATCTCTGGGTGCTGGCCGGCTTCACCACCTTCTTCGCACTCGAACAGTTCCTGCACTGGCAGCATTGGCATCACGACGCAACCGACCGAAAGAGCCCGCTCAGCCATCTCATGGTGGCCGGTGACAGTCTCCACAACCTCCTCGGCGGTGTCGCAGTGGCGGGCGCGTTCCTGGTCGACATCCCGCTCGGCATCACGACCTGGGTCGTCGCCGCCGCTCACGAAGTGCCCCAGGAGCTCGGAAAGTACGGCGTGCTGTTGCACGGAGGCTGGAGCAGGAAGCACGCCCTGCTCGTCAGCTTCGCGTCGTCGCTCACCTTCATGGTCGGCAGCGTGCTCACCTACGCGGCCTCGGCAACGATCGACGTAGCATTTCTGGTGCCATTTGCAGCCGGGAATTTCCTCTATATTGCAGCTTCAGATCTCGTACCCGAAGTGAACAAGCACCACAGCATCCGAATCAACCTGCTGCACTTCTTTTCCTTCGTTGCCGGAATTGCATTGTTGCTCGCAATCAAGGAACCCGCGTGGCACTGACCGCCGCTCCCGTCATCCCTTGTTTGGGGGGCAAGACGAACGAACGGTTTCCTGCTACAAATCCGATCTGCCGGGTTGCTGTCTGCTCACTTGAATTGCCCCTTGGCCACCGTCATGGGACTGCCGCCTCCGCCGCCCGAAGAAACCCCGGCCCGTTGAACCGTCGACCCGGCACCGAGCAGTTCGGCGCCGAAAAACGCCCGAGTAGGGCATGACCGCCGTCAAGGCAGTATTGGGAGTGAAACGCATTCCATGGCCGCAAAGAAGAAGAAGACGACGACCAAGAAGAAGAGCTCCGGTTGGGGCGGACGCCGCCCGGGCGCAGGGCGCCCGCCCGGAACGGGAAAGGGGCCGTCTCCGGGTGCACGCATCAACCGAGTCGTCGCGATGCTCAGCAACGACGAACTCAAGGCCTTGAAGCGAATCGCGAAGCAGAAGAAGCTCCCGCTGGGAACCGCCGCCTACGAGATCATCGCGCGCACCCTCAAACGCTCGGGCTGATCCTCGAATACCGCAGGCACGAATCGATTCGAGCAGCCGGTCGCCGTCAGCGGTGGCCGGCTGCTCCCGTCAGCGAGGCGGGGCCGCACGGCGAGCCCACGCGGGCGCGCCATCTGAAGAAGTCCCGACCGGGGTGTCGTCTCACCCGAAGGCAACCGCGACAGCAACAACAGCCACCAGCACCGATCGGATCCCCGGAGTGCCGTCCTCCTCTGAGAACGGCCCCGGCCGGGACTCGGAACGGATTTCACTTCGAGGCAGCCAAAGCAACCGGATAACGACCTCGAGGCCCACGGCGATCACTCGACCGTCGCAGGAGCACCCAGATCGAAGCTAGAACACGCCCCCCGCTCCTGAATGCCTTATCGGCAACCGCAGCCGGAGGTTGAACCCGTCCCGCCAGCGGGCCGGGCCTTGGTGAAATCGGGGCTGCTACGGAGCCGCGGCGCGGCGAGCGGCGGCTGGTCTAGCGATCGTCCGCCGCGGCGGTCCGTTCGAAGCTCGCCGCAACCTCGCGAAACTGAGGCATGTATTCGTCGGCGGCCGAAGTACCCACGAGCCCCTGCACGAGGTAGTAGCGCACTCCGTCGCTCGCGAATGCCTGGTAGACATCGATCGCCGCCCCCGAATCGCGGTCAGCGGCCGTCGCGACGATTTCGTGCCCGGTCATGTCTCCGAGGGCTACCGGACCTTCCGACACGATCCGCGCGTCGCGCAGTTCCGGCATCTCGAGCAGCTGCGTGCGCGCGAACGCCGCGAGATCGATCGGGCCGCCGGCGGCCTTCGACGACCCCGCGAGCAGCAACGGCTCTTCGGGTTCGAGCACTTCTCGATGCCCACCGCGCGTGAGAACGATCATCCCCGGCAGACGCTCGGAGACCTTGAGCAGCTCGGTCTCCGAGACGGTGAAGCCGAGCTCCGTGAACAGTTCGCTCGCGGTGCGCGGATCCCAGACCGCGCCGAGCAGGATCGTCTCGAGCACGGGACCGACGCTCTGCGACAACTCCTTCGTGGTGGAAGCGGTCAGCACGACGGAATGATCGCCGGCGCCGAAGCCGAGCATCCAACGCCGAATCGTTCCATGCGTAGACGTCTGATCGATCGCGTGCACGAGCAACCCGGTGCGGCCGTCGACCACGACGTTCTCGAATCGCAGCGTCCGCAACCCGCGCTCGGCGAGCGCATGCGGCGTCATCGCGGCGCGAACGGAATCGATCGGCCGCGCCACTTCGGTGATCATCACCGAGGAAACCCGGTCGGACGAGGCCAGGCCCGGGAAGTTCTCGGTCAGGCGGAAATCGTCCGGAATGACGAGGCTCACGCCCGAATGGGGAATCGGAGTGTAGACGGGAGGGGGCGGCTGGGTCTGGCAGGCCGTCCCCGCCGCAAGCGCGACCAGCAACGCGACCGCTCCCCACCGAAGCGAATCCGGTCTACGGCGCAACGATCACCTTCCCGTAGGTCTTGCGAGATGCCAGTGCATCGAGCGCCACAGACACCTCGTCGAGGCCGAAGATCTTGTAGATCACCGGTTTGATCTTGCCGTCGGCATGCAGCGCAAACAGCGCATCGAAGGTCGATTTCATCCGCTCGGGGTCGTTCACCGCGTGCGCGCCCCAATGCAGCCCCGTCACCGCGATGTTCTTCAACAGGATCCGATTGGCCTTCACCTCGGGAATGCGGCCGCTCGCGAATCCGATCACGACCAGACGTCCATTCCAGGCGATGCACTTGAGCGATCGGTCGAAGACGTCGCCCCCGACCGAGTCGTAGATGACGTCCGCACCCTTGCCGCCGGTCAACTCCTTCACCCGGGCGACGAAGTCCTCCTCGTTGTAGTCGATGACCTCGTCTGCACCGTTGCGACGCGCGATCTCGAGCTTTTCGGCGCCGCCCGCCGTCGCGATCACACGTGCTCCGAGCGCCTTGCCGATCTGAACCGCGGCCAGACCGACGCCGCCGGCCGCTGCGTGCACCAGCAGATTCTCGCCCGGTTGCAGCCTGCCGCGGTCCACGAGGCCCGCGTACGAGGTCGGATAGACGATCGGAAACGCGGCACCTTCGGCATACGACATGCCTTCCGGAAGTGCGTACGTCGACGACGCGGGCGACAGCGCGACCTCGGCAAAGCCCCCGAGACCGTTCGACGCAAAGACGCGGTCGCCGACCGCGAAGCCCTCGACGCCTTCGCCGACCGCGCGCACGATGCCGCCGATCTCGGCGCCCGGAATGAACGGAAAGGGTGGTTTGACCTGGTATTTCCCCTGGATCATCAGGATGTCGAAGAAGTTGCAGCCCGCGGCGTGCACCTCGATCGAGACCGTCCCCGGGCGAACCTCGGGCTCCGGAACGTCTGCGACTGCCAGTTCACTGGCTTCCATCCAACGGTCGACGGTAATGGCGCGCATCGATGTTTCCTTCCTGGTCGCGAGTGAGCGGCGGGATTCTCCCCGGCCCGAACGGTAGACTCTGGCGACCAGGACCGCGAATCGCCGAGGCGAATCGGAGCTTCCGATGGACACAGCGAAGCTGAAGCGCGACGCATGCGACGCCGTGGATGCGATGCGCGACGAACTGCTGGAGCTTTCCCACACCATCCACGCGAATCCGGAACTCGCGTTCGAGGAGCACCGGGCGGCTGCACTGCTCTCCGATGCGATCGAACGGGCCGGGCTGGAAGTCGAACGCAGCGCCTACGGGCTCGAGACGGCCTTCTGCAGCGACTTCGGCGGCGCCGGCGGCGCCCGCGTGGCGCTGCTGGCCGAATACGACGCGCTGCCCGACATCGGCCATGCCTGCGGGCACAACTTGATCGCCACGGCCGGCGTCGGCGCCGGGCTCGCACTCGCGCGCCTCGGCGACGTGCTGCCCGGGCGGATTCGCATCCTCGGAACGCCGGCCGAAGAGACCGGCGGCGGGAAGGAACTGATGGCGCGCAACGGCGCATTCGAGGGAGTCGACGCGGCGATGATGATCCACCCCTCGAGCGTGAATCTCGTCGACATGCCCTGCATCTGCATGGCGGAGGTCGAGGTCCGCTACCGCGGCATCGCCGCGCACGCGTCCGCGATGCCGGAGCGCGGCGTGAACGCTCTGGACGCCCTGGTGATCGCGTACCAGGCGATCGCCGCGCTGCGACAACACATCTCGCGCGACGAGCGACTGCACGGAATCATCAGCAACGGCGGCCAGGCACCGAACATCGTGCCCGACCTCGCGATCGGTCGCTTCTACGCGCGCGCGGTCGACGCCGAGCGACTGACCGCATTGAAACGACGCCTCGAAGGCTGTTTCGAGGCCGGCGCCGCGGCGACGGGAGCGAAACTGGAGATCGACTGGTGCGACGTCGACTACCGCGACATCCGCTTCAACGCACCGCTGGCCGAGCGATTTCGGGAGAATGCCGAACAGCTCGGACGGGATTTCTTTCCGATCGACAAGCTGCCGACGAACTTTCGCGGAAGCACCGACATGGGGAATGTGAGCCATCGCGTGCCCTCCATCCACCCGATGCTCGCGTCGGCGCCGATTCACTGCACGATCCACAACCCCGAATTCGCGAAATGGGCCGGATCGGAGCTGGGCGATGCCGCCGCACTCGACGGAGCAAAGGCGCTCGCGATGACTGCGATCGACTTTCTCTGCGACGAGGACCTCCAGAAGCGCTCGCGCAGCTGGTTCGAGCAGGATGCGACCGAATGACGTCCGGACGCCCGCGGCGGGAAGACTCCGAGCTGAAGCGGATCCACCCGGACGCGTGGATCGCGCCGACGGCCAACCTCACGGGCAGGATCTCCATCGGCGCGGGTGCGTCGCTCTGGCACAACGTCGTCGCGCGTGCTGAATGCCAGTCGATCTCGATCGGGCGATTCAGCAACATCCAGGACTTCGTGATGCTCCACGTCGGTTACGAATCGCCGACCCGGATCGGCGATTTCTGCTCCATCACGCACCACGCGACGATCCACGGCTGCACCATCGAAGACGCCTGTCTGATCGGAATCAACGCGGTCATCATGGACGATGCCGTGATCGGAACGGGCTCGATCGTCGCCGGCAGCGCGATGGTGACCGAAGGCAAGGTCTTTCCGCCGAATTCGGTCATCGCCGGCGTACCCGCGAAGCTCATCGCCGAGCGCGACAACACGCGCGCGAACCGCATGAACGCCTGGCTCTACCACTACAACGCCGAAGCCACGCGCCGCGGGGAATTCCGAGCGTGGGACGGCCCCGAGTTCGTGGCCTGGCGCGCGGCGAAGCAAGCCGACGTCGACACGGACCGCGACTGCTAGCGCGGCCGCGGCCGTGCTAGCTGCGGGGATCGAGGCCCCGGAACAGCAGCGCGACCGAGGCATCGATCGCGCTGCGACAGGCCCGTTCGGATGCCAGTCCGTTCGCCCACGAGAGGCGCACGCCGCTCGCGATGTGGAAGATCGCGCGAGCCGCAGCGAGCACGTCGAGGTCGGGCGCGAGGTCGTGTTTGCGGCCGGCCTGGAGGATCTCCGTCAGCAGTCCCACCGTGCGATCGTTCAGCATCAGCACGCGACGCGCGACACGCGCCTCGGGGTAGGTCGTCGCGCGCAACGCGATCACCGTCAGGTCGAGATCCCTGGCGAGCATCTCGTGCTGGACCGCGAAGAAGCGGGCGATGCGTTCGCGGGTCGGAGCGTCGCGATCGTCCCGTTCGCGGAAGCGGGTCCAGGCCTCTTCCTGCAGATCGGCGAGTTCGAGAATCAAGAGCTCGTGCTTGCTCTGGACATGGCGGTAGATCGAGCTCGCCCCCATGCCCGCGCGCGCAGCGATCGCGCGCAGCGTGGCACCGTCGAATCCGGACTCGCGGAACAGCTCGCGCGCGGCGGCGCGAATGCGCGCGCGGCTGCGACGACCGCGTTCGAGGCGACCGTCATCCGGACGCAGCGGCGCTTTCGGCTTGCGGACGGCGGGGCGGTCGAGCGTTGAGTCGGACACTTCTGCGAACAAGATCGCAAATCAATCGAATTTCGCCAGCAATCGCCGGAAATCGACTCAACTATCTGTTTCAAAAGAATATTCTTGCGTCAGAGCGAATCGAAGGCCTTGCGCAGCTCCGGGATGTCGAATTCGCGGCTCGCCTCGAGTCGCGACCTTGCGTCGCGGTCGAGCGTGTCCGGAACCTTGATCTGGATCACCGCGAACAGATCGCCGGCTTGCCCCCCGGAGGGACTCGGAACCCCCTTGCCGCGCAGGCGCAACTTGGTCCCACCGTCGGTCCCCGGCGGCACCGAAACCGTAATCCGGCCCGTCAGCGTCGGGACGTCGACCTTTGCGCCGAGGATGGCCTCCTTGACCGTGATCGGCACGTCGATGTAGAGGTCGCGCTTCTCGCGCCGAAACAGCGGGTGCGGCCGCACTCGGATCCGCGCGAACAGATCCCCGGGCGGGCCGCCGCCATGCCCCTCGCCCCCCTTGCCGCGCAAGCGGATCTGGCCGCCGTCGGCGACGCCAGGGGGGATCCGGACCGTGACCGTCTTGGTCTGGCTGCCGCCGTCCGCGGTCGGGCGGTTGATCGTGAGACGCTGCTCGCCGCCGAGGGCCGCCTCGGTGAAGTCGAGCGTGAGGGTCGCCTCGAGATCCGGCCCGGCGCGCCGCAACGGACCGCCGCGAAATCCCGCGGGTCCGCCGCCGCGCGAGAAGAGGTTCGAGAAGAGATCCTCGATCCGTCCGCCGCCGGGCACCCCGCCCGAAAAGCCGCCGCCGAAGGCCTGGTTCGCCTGGCGCGCGCGTTCCGCGTCGAAATTCGGGTCGAGCGCGATCTCGCCGAACTCGTCGAACGCGCTGCGCTTCTCCGGATCGGAAAGCACCGAATACGCCTCCGAGACACGCTTGAATCGCTCTTCGGCGACCTTGTCGTCCGGGTTCACGTCGGGATGCAATTCACGCGCGAGCTTGTGGTACGCGCTGCGGATCGCGGCGGTGTCGGCATCCCGCGACACTCCGAGCACGGTGTACGGATCTCTTCGGGGGGCGTCCGCCATCGCTCAGTCGGGCTCGCCGGTGGTCGTCTGGAGCTGCTCGGGGTCCTCGATCCGCTTACGAATGCCCTCGAGCGTGTGATACGAATAGAGGCCGTCTTCGATCCGTTCGTCGTACGTCCACGCAATCGCGATCTTGCGACGACCGTTCGCGCCGGACTCGATCCGCCCCATCACTCCGAAGATCGACGCAGTCCCGTATTCCCAGAGGTGGTGGAAGCCGGCCGGATAGTCGATCGAGCCCAGGTTCGCGGCGAAGACGGACGTGAACAGCGGATCACCGTCGATCATCGACCGCGGCATCAGACCGCGATCGTCGAGCCAACCGAGCAGCGCCATCACGAACGTGATCGCGAATCCCGGCAGCCGCACCGCCAGCCCCATCTCCTTGTCGCTCGTCGTCTTCTTCCCGGAGCGGCCGTATTGCAGCCTGTCGTAGATCTCGTCGACCATTTCTTCGAGTGTCTCGGTCGTCGGATGGAAGCGCTTCTTGATGGTGAGCATCGGAGACCCGTCCTTGATCTCCTTCTTCGCACTGAACGTGAGCCACTCGCCGTCGCGTTGCCACAGCTGCCGGGCCTTCACGAAGCGATTCACTCCCGGCCGCAGGTACAACGCCTGCGAAGTCGAGCGCAGGAACAGGTGGAACAGCGTGATCGGCCGATCGGGCGGTCGATCGACGTTCTTCTTCGCGAGGAATTCGAGCGCCGCCTCGACGTCGACCTCCTGCATCATGTAGAAGACCGAGTCGTTTCGACGCGGCGATATGTACGGCATGAACCGACGCATCGTCGAGAGATCTCGCACCAGGGTGGCGTCGGGGCGTCGTCCGAACATCGCTCTTCCTCTCAGGCGGGTCTCATCCGCCCGACGATTCTACTGCGCTCGCGGCCCGTTCGAAATCGCGAACGTGGTGGGAACGTTGCATGCGCCAGATCGGCACACCGAGGACCTCGATACGACCGACGGGCTCGAATCCGACGCTGGTGTAGAACGGCAGGTTCGACGCGCGGTCCGTTTCCAGGTAGGCAGGCATCCGGCTGCCGTCGACACGTTCGATCCAGGCCTGCAACAGCGCCGCCCCGACGCCCCGGCGCTGCAGCGGAGGATCGACGCCGAGGGTGCCGAGATACCAGTGCGGAGCGGTGGGGTGATGCGCCTCGAGCATCTCGAAGACCTCGCCCCAGCGCATCGCGACGCGGAAGCCCTGGCCCAGCAGGCAACGCAGCTGGCGCAGCGGGCCGGGAGCGGGCAGCGGATACGCGCCGGGCGGTACCGCGATCAGCCCGCCTGCGACGCGGCCGTCGAGGCTGGCCGTGAGCGCCGCCCCGTGGCGAATGGCCGCAGCGAGCGAGGCGCGCATGCCGTGCAGGTTGCAACGCAGTCGGCGAGCGGACGAGGCCGAGCCGATCACCGCGACGTTCAGCGGATTGTCGCGAAATGCACGCGCGAGCACCCGGGCCGTGCGCTCGCGCCGATCCTCGGACAGCGACGAGATCGCGACTTCCGGCGTCGAAGCCGCTCCACTCAAGGCAGCGCCCCGACTCGCCCCGCGGGATCGGGAGAACGTCGGGTCGACGGTCGGTTCAATCGCCCGGCTGCTCCACCAGCTCGATCAACGCACCGTCCGGGTCGGAAACGAATACGGCCTTCACGTGCGCAGCGGGGATTTCGATCCGCGTACCGTCCCGGACCTCGACGCCGGCTTCGCGCAGCGCCCGGAGTGCGCCGTCGAGGTCGTCGACGCGCAGCGAAAGATGCGTGAACCCCAGCTGATTCATCGGTCGTGGCGTGGCCGCCGCAACCGCTTCCGGCTGCTCGTAATGGAGCAATTCGATCCGCATGCCCTCGCGTTCCAGATAGATCGCTCGCAGCTCGACGTTCTCGAGCTGGAGCAGGCGGCTCGCGGGCTCACCCGAGACATCGAGCTCATGGAGGTGTCGGAAACCCAGAACGTCGCGATAGAAGCGCAACGACCGCCGCCAGTCCGACACGCAGATGCCGAAGTGGCTGGCGCGGAGCTGCGCCACCCGGCTCAGGCTCCTTCGCGGGCCCGTTGGGGCTTCACGCCTTCGAGCGGCGGCAGGTTCAGGACTTCGCGCGGGAAGTACTCGACGAGGAATTGCACCACGTCGCGAACCGAGACCACGAACGCCGGACGCTGCTCGTCGTCGACCACGGGGATGTGGCGGAAGCCGCCGACGGACATCTTGTTCAGCGCGTAGGCGACGGCGGAGCGCACCGAGAGCGTTTCGGGATTCGGCGTCATCACGTCCTGGAGCGGCAGCTGCGCGGGATTGCGGCCGCGGTCGACGATCCGAAACAGCACGTCGCGTTCGGTGAAGATGCCGTTCACCTTGCTGTTGACCGTGCCGTCGTCCGTAATCACGACGCAGCCGGTGTGATCGGCCTGCATCGCTCGCATCGCTTCGGTGACCGTCGACGTCATCGACATCACCAGGGGGTGGCGCGAACGCAGCACGCTCACCGGCTCGTGGAGCAACGAAGCATCGAAGCTGCCGCCGGCCCGCGATTCACGGGGCTCGAAGTAGAGCTCGTCGCCCCGAATTGTGTCTCGCATGCCCGCTACCTCCTGACGATCCGCCGATGCACCAGTCTACAGAGCCCGGCCCGGTGCCGTCCAGCCGCTCGAACCCCTCAGAAATCAACGAGAATTCGACCCGCACCCAGACGTCGAGCGCTTCCTCGACTCGAGATCCCCCGAGGGGACTCGCTATTCGTCGATCGACAGCAGCTCGACTTCGAACTTCAATGCCGCACCCGGCTTGATCAACCCGCCGGGCGCACCGCGATCGCCGTAGGCGATATCGGACGGGCACACGATCGTCGCCTTGCCGCCGACCTTCATCCGCTGGAGAGCCTCGGTCCAGCATGGAATCACCCGGTTCAACGCGAAGCTCGCGGGTTGGCCGCGTTTGCGACTGCTGTCGAAGACACTGCCGTCTCGCAGCGTCCCGGTGTAGTGAACCGTTACGGAATCCGTCACCTGCGGCTTTGCGCCGCTGCCCTCGCTGACGTCGAGATAGATCAGGCCGGATTCCGTGGTGCGCGCACCCTTCACCGCGGCGGCCTGCTTTACGAATTCACTCGAAGCAGCGCGCTCTTCGCTCGCCATCGCCGCGAGTCGGGTTTCCACCAGCGCCTGGACCTTCGGGCCGTATTCGGTCGGTTCGACCGCGAGCTCGCGGCCGGCCAGCTGATCGGACAGGCCCTTGTAGAGGATCTCGATTTCACGCTCGCTCAGGCCCATCGGGGGAACACTGCGACCCATCGCAATTCCCATCACGTAGATGACCTTGTCGTCGTCGGATTTCAGCTCGGGTGCTGCAATCGCAGCCGCCGGCACCGCGAGCGACACGGTGATCAGAAAGTGGATGATGCGTCGCATACAGACTTGGCCTCCGGTTCGTCGGTTGGATGTAGGACACCGCAGAGTAGCGCGTTGTTTGCCCTGTCGGGCACTCGCACCCGAATCGCGCAAGCTGTGTGAAAAAGCCACATATTGGGATGCAATTCCGCGAGATTCGACGAGGCGGTCGCTCGATTCGCGATCGGACACGATCGAACGAGCCTTCCGCCGACCGACGGCGGACGGCAGCGAATAGCCGAATCGACTATTCTCCAAGAGCCCTGCGGACAAGTGCGTCCGTCCCCCCCCGGAGGATGGGCGTGAGACCCGAAGTCGAGACCGCACAGGGCCGCGTCGCCGGCACCGAGGTGCGCGGGATCCGCGTGTTCCGCGGGATTCCGTTCGCCAGCCCACCAGTCGGCGCACGGCGCTTTCACGGTCCCGAGGCGCCGGAGCCCTGGACCGGAACCCTCGAGGCGACCCGAGCCGGGGCGGTTGCCCACCAGGCCAGCCTGCCGCTGATGTCGTTCATGAATGCGGGCGGCACGCGCCAGTCCGAGGACTGCCTTCATCTCAACATCTGGTCGCCCGGCCTCGACGGCGCCAAGCGCCCCGTGCTGGTATGGCTCCACGGCGGCGGCTTCCTGATCGGCGCGGGATCGACGCGCGTCTACGACGGCCACAGCCTCGCGCAACGCGGCGATCTCGTCGTCGTCACCTTCAACTACCGACTCGGTGCATTCGGCTTCCTGCACCTCTCCGGCCTCGGAGGCGACGAATTCGCGGGGGCGTCGAACGCGGGAGTGCGCGACCAGATCGCCGCACTCGAATGGGTCCAGGAGAACATCGAACGATTCGGCGGCGATCCCGACAATGTGACGGTATGCGGTCAATCGGCGGGCGCGATGAGCATCGGCGCGCTGCTCGGTGCGCCCCGCGCGCGCAAGCTGTTCCACCGCGGCATCTGTCAGAGCGGCGCGGCGCACAACGTGATCGAGAGCGAGCGCGCCAACGAAGTCGCCGAAGTCTTCCTCGGCGAACTGGGCGGGCCGCCGCGCACCATCGACGCGCTCGCGCGAATTCCCGCCGAACGCCTGCTCAAGGCGCAGGGGTCGGTCAACCGCCGGCTCGCGAACCTGAAGGACATGATGTCCTTCCTGCCCGTGGTGGACGGCGACGTGATCCCCGAACAGCCGATCAGCGCGATTCGCCGCGGCGCTACGCGCGACATCCCGTTGCTGATCGGAACCACGCTCGACGAGTGGAAGCTCTTCACCGCGATCGACTCCGGTGTACCGGTGATCGGGGAGGTGCCCCTGGCCGAGCGCTTTCGCGAACTGCTGCCCGACGTGGCCGAGTTCGCTCCGGAGCACGAGGCCGCAGCCTGGCAATACCGCGAAGCGGTCCGCCAGCGCGGCGGCAAGACCAGTGCATTCGAAGTCTGGAGCGCATTCCAATCGTCGCGGGTCTTCCACTACCCGGCCTCGGTGCTGGCCGAGAGCCAGAGCAATGCCGGCGGAACCGCGTTCACATATCTCTTCACCTGGCGACCGCCGGCATTGCGCCGGACGCTCGGCGCCTTCCACGGTATCGACATTCCGTTCGTATTCGGGATCACCAGTCACCCCATCGCCGCGCCGCTCACGGGACTGGCGCCGTCGGCGACGCGGCTCTCGCGACGCATGCAGAACGCCTGGGCGGCGTTCGCGCGGACGGGCAGCCCCGCGCACTTGACGCTGCCGGACTGGGAGCCGTACGACGCGAGCACGCGTGCAACGATGGTCTTCGGCCGGGATTGCTACCTCGCCAACGCACCGCTCGAAGCCGAACGTCTGCTGTGGTCGCAGTGGAGCGAAGTCGCGAACCACGACGACCGACAACCCCGACGCGCTCGAGCGCGGAACGAGGACCCCTGATGACCTCCGACATCCCCACGATCGAATCCGTCATGACACCGCTCGTCTACGCCGTCGGAATCGACGATGCCGTCCAGGTCGCGGAAGAATTGATGATCGAACACGGCATCCGTCACCTCGCGGTGATGGAGGCCGGCGAGCTCGTCGGCATCGTCTCCGATCGCGACATCGCATTCACTCCCAACGCCGCGGAGCTCGGCATCCGCTCCAAGATCACGGTGCGCGAGATCTGCTCGCTCGACGTCTATTCGGCCGAAGTCGGCGAGAGACTCGACGGGATACTGCTCACGATGTCGGAGCGCCACCTGGGCGCGACCCTGGTCACCCGGAACGGGGAGATCGCGGGCATCTTCACCACGACCGACGCCTGCCGCTGCTACGCCGAGGAGCTGCGCAGCTCCTGACGAGCCGCGCGGCGGTTTTCCGCAGCCACGTTGCGCGTTTCCCGCGTTTCGGGGAGAATCCCCTACCCGCTGCTGGTGGTCTCGCACCACGGCGGACGGCCGTCCCCGTAGCGCGATGGGACGATCCCGGGACGGGCATCCTGCGCCTACGAACCCTCGAGAAGTCTAGATGGGAATTCCTTCGATGTTTCGCAAAGAGATCAAGGTCCTCGACTGCACGATTCGCGACGGCGGACTGATCAACAACTACCAGTTCGGCAGCGACTTCGTGAAGGCGGTCTACCAGGCCGCCTGCGACTCCGGCGTCGACTACATCGAGCTCGGCAAGAAGCTCGCCGAGAGTGACGACTACACCCGCGACAAGTGGGGCCCGTGGAACTTCTGCGATGACGACGACCTGCGCAGTGTGATCGACTCCTACCCGACCGAGAACCCGCCCGCAGTCGCCGTGATGTACGACGTCGGGCGGGTCGACGTCTCGGCCCTGCAGCCCGCGGACGCAAGCCCGGTCGACATGATCCGCACGGCTTGTTACGTGGCCGACATCGACAAGGGCCTCGATCTCGTGAAGCGCACCAAGGATCTCGGCTACGAAACGACCCTCAACATCATGGCGCCCTCGGTCGCGATCGAAACCGACCTCGTCGAGGGATTGAAGCAGGTAGACGACGTGCCGGAAGTGGATTTCCTGTACCTCGTCGACAGCTATGGAGCGTTCTATTCCGAACAGGTGACCGCCTACGTGGAGATGTATCGCAAGCACGCTCCCTCGAAGGAGCTCGGCTTCCACGCTCACAACAACCAGCAGCTCGCCTTCGCGAACACCCAGCAGGCGATCATCGACGGAGTGAACCTGCTCGATGCAACCATCAACGGTATCGGGCGAGGCGCGGGAAACTGCAATCTCGAGCTGCTGCTCAACTTCCTGAAGAATCCCAAGTTCGACGTTCGCCCGATCTACAGGGCGATCCAGGAGTGCTTCGTGCCGTTGCGGAAGGAAATCGAGTGGGGCTACAACGACATCTACGGGATCAGCGGGACGCTCAACCAGCACCCCCGTGATGCGATGAAGCAGCGAGCAAACGAGAAGATCCAGGACGATTGCTACGACTTCTACGTCGAGTCGAAGCGGATCGACGACGCCGGAGTTTCTTGACACCGGACCAGGATGCGGCGAACCGGGAGAAGCTTGGAAGTTCGACCCGAAAGCATCGACGCTGCGGACGCTGCCGCGAACGACCCCTGGTGCGGAGCCAATCCGCTCGACCCGGACTTTCGTCTCGACCCCTACCCGGCGTTGAAGCGGCTGCGTGAAATCCAGCCCGTCCACGAAACACCGCTCGGGATCTGGCGCCTCAGCCGCTACGACGACTGCGTGCGCATGCTCCGCGACCTGCCCGTCGGCGTACGCCGCAGTGACGGCACGCTGCCGGGAGTGGACGAATCGAAGCTCGAGAATCAGCGCAATTTCATGCTGCAGCAGGACCCGCCCAACCACACCCGGCTGCGCAAGCTCGTGAGTCGAGCGTTCACGCCGCGCGCGGTCGCGGCCCTCGAGCCGGCGGTCGATCGCATCGTCACGGAATGCCTCGATCGGATCCAGACGCAGCGCGAATTCGACGTGATCGCCGACCTCGCGCTGCCGGTCCCGGCGACGCTGATCTGCGAGATGCTCGGCGTGCCGGCGGACGATCGCGACCGCTTCACCGTCTGGACCGCGGAGGCGACCCACGGCCTGGCTGCACAGGTTGCACCCCCCGAGGTACTCGATCGCGCCCGTCGAGCCGGCCTCTCGCTCGGCGCCTACTTCGAGAACCTGATCGCGGAGCGACGCAGCTCCCTCGGTGACGACATCCTGTCGGGGATGATCCGCGCCGAGGAGGACGGCGACATGCTGAGCCACCAGGAACTCATCTCGCAATCGATCGGACTCCTGATCGCGGGCTTCGAAACGACGATCGGCCTGATCGGCAACGGCGTGCGCCAGCTGCTGTTGCATCCGGACGAACTCGCCCGCCTGCGCTCGGACCCGAGCCTGATCGAGAGCGCAACCGAAGAATGCCTGCGCTTCGACGGGCCGATTCCGCTCACGTTGCGGATTCCACACCAGGACATCGCATTCGGCGAGCAGATCATCCCGAAGGACAGCACGGTGATGGTGCTGCTGGCCGCAGCGAACCGCGATCCGGCGCGATTCCCCGACCCCGAACGCTTCGACATCGCGCGCGACCCCAATCCCCACATCGCGTTCGGCGGCGGCACGCACCTCTGCCTGGGAACCCATCTCGCGCGCATGGAAGCGCGTGCTGCGATCGGCGGGCTGTTCCGCCGCTTCCCGGGGATCGAACTCGAATCCGGGGAGCTCGAACTCGGCCCGTCGCTGTTCCGCGTTCCGGGGCGGCTGCCGGCCGCGATCGGAAGCTGAGTCCGGACGGCGCTTTGCGAATCAGCCCGGGCGGTCGACCTTCGCCGGCCGATCCTCGGCGCAACAGGAGCAGACGATGTCCACAGAAATCACTCCGTTCCGGATCGGGATCTCCGACGGCGAACTCGACGATCTGAAGCGGCGCCTCGCGGCCACGCGCTGGCCCGACGAAGAACCCGTGTCCGACTGGTCGCAGGGAACTCCGCGCGCCTACCTCCAGGAGGTGGTCGCATACTGGCGCGAAGAGTACGACTGGCGTGCACGCGAAGCGCACCTGAACTCGTTCGCACAATTCAAGACCGAGGTGGACGGCCTGGGCATCCACTTCATCCACGTCCGGTCGCCCGAGCAGGACGCACTGCCGCTCGTGATCACCCACGGCTGGCCGGGCTCGATCGTCGAATTCCACAAGGTGATCGG
>Ga0210064_1000397_pt1 | contig 20979 bp, 19 predicted proteins | sample Muzzi_CordC_D2_FD_185531 | JGI IMG/M metagenome (GOLD analysis project Ga0210064, IMG submission 185531) | Wetland microbial communities from San Francisco Bay, California, USA, that impact long-term carbon sequestration - Muzzi_CordC_D2 (SPAdes) | ecosystem: Environmental > Aquatic > Marine >...
ACACTGGAATTCAGCGAAGTCAGTGCCACTGCCGTGCGCTTTGAGCAACTTGCCGGAGCAAAGGACACCGATGCCGGACCGACCGAACTGCCCGCTATCGCATTGCCACTGGAGCTGCAACTGGATGCCCTGCACGTAGACACCGCCACCATCATCACGGCACCGGATACCGATGCACTGCAGCTGCGGGATATCGCCCTCACCGCCCGCGCCAGCGGCGATCGGCTGGCGCTGACCCGCCTGTCCCTGGCTGCGCCCGGCCTGACGCTGCAGGCAACCGCCGACCTGGAGATGCAGGATGACTATCCCCTGCAGGGAACACTCGACTTGCAGTGGCACAGCGACACGCTGGCGCCGCTCGCCGCCCACACCCGGATCGAAGGCAACCTGCGCCGGATCGCGCTCATCCAGGATATCCTCCCACCCTACAGTCTGCACGCCGAGTTGTCCCTCATCGATGTCCTCGACGCACTGCAGCTCAATGGCACGCTGACCCTGCAGGACAGTGCCCTGGCCAGCATCGACAGCAGCTGGCCGGCGTTGCAGGTCAGCGCTGCGCTCACCCTGGCCGGGCCGCTCGAGCGACTGCGTATCAAGGGGTCCGGCAACAGCCGCGACATCCAGGACAACCGGGTGGATGCCATGCTGGACGCTGAATTGGGCACGACGCAGCTGGTCATCCAGGCATTACAGCTGACACTGCCGGATCAGGCCACCCGGCTGTCGCTGCAGGGACACGTGGATTTCTCCGCGAGCGAAACCGGCCTTGACCTGCAGGCGGACTGGCAGGATCTCGCTTGGCCGCTGTACGCCGAGCCGGTCGCAAGCAGCGCCAGCGGCAAGCTCGCGCTCAAGGGTAGCCTCGACGCCTACCAGCTCAGCGCTAGCGCCTTGCTGGATGCCCCGGAATACACCCCGGTGCAGGTCCAGCTGCAGGGTCAGGGCAACCTCGAGGCACTTGATATCACCAGCCTCACCGCCAGCCTGCTGGACGGCAGCCTGCAGGGCTCCGCGCAGTTCGCCTGGGCACCGCAACTGGCGGCCCGGGTCGAACTCAGCGGCAGGAAACTGAACCCGGGACTGCGCTGGCCGGACTGGCCTGGCGCGCTCGACCTGCAGCTGCAGGCCGGCCTGGAAGCCGGTGATGCGGATGCGTGGCTGCTGCGTTTCGACAAGGCCAGTGTCAGCGGCAGCCTGCGCAAGCAGCCAGTGCAACTGGCGCTGCGTGGCAACTATCGGCCGGGCAGGCTGCAGATCGATTCCGGCGTGCTCACAAGCGGCCCTACCCGCCTGCAGCTGCAGGGCAGTGCGGGTGAGACGCTTGACCTTGCCTGGGAACTGGACAGTCCGGACCTGGCCACACTGGCTCCCGATGCAGCCGGCCGGTTGTCCGGCAAGGGACGCCTGCAGGGGACGCCGCAAACACCGCGGCTGACTGCGCAACTGGCCGGGCATGGCCTGCACTACCAGGCAGACAGCATCGGGGACCTGGAACTCGAGGCGTCTGTCGATGCCGCTGGTGTACAACGGTCACAGCTGCAACTGGTACTCAGCGACAGCCGGTTTGCCGGCACGAGCATCGACAAGCTTAACCTGAACGGTTCGGGATACCCGCAGGCTCATGCACTCACGCTGACAGCCACCGGCGGCGGCCACGCAGCCAGCATCGCCCTTGACGGCAGCTGGCGGCAGGACGCCTGGACCTACACGCTCACGCAGGCAGAAGTCACACCGGCCGGACTCTCTGCCTGGCACCTGCAGCAGGCCGTGACAGGGCGAGTGAACGCGGCCCAGGCAAACCTGCCGGAGACCTGCTGGAGCGACACGACCAGCAGCCTCTGCCTGCAGGGAACCGTGCGGCCAACCGGCCGCGAGGCTACCTTCAGGCTGCAGGCCGTGCCGCTTGCCTCGCTGGCCGGGCTGCTGCCGGAAGGGATTCAGTTGCAGGGTCTGCTGCAGGGCGATGGCCGCTATCAGCAGTCCACCAATGCCGCCGCCATGGCGCATGTGCAGCTGGCAACCAGCGCGGGCGAACTCAGCGTAGTGGAAGAAACCGGCGAACCCGGCACGCTGCTGGCATTTGCACCGGGAAGCATGACGCTGGATCTCGACGCGGAACACGCCCGCCTTGAACTCAGGCTGCCGCTGCAGGCAAATGCAGGCAGCCTGGAAGGCCAGGCCAGTGTCAGCGCAAGCAGGCAGGGCTGGACCGAGGGCCGCCTGACGGGAGAGGTGATCGCCAGGCTACCCGATATCGCGTTTGCCGGCCGCTTCCTGCCCGATGTCAGTGAACTGCAGGGACGACTTGACGGGCAAATCACGCTGGCCGGCACACCGGCTGCACCCCGGCTGCAGGGCAACCTGCTGCTGTCCGGCGCCCGCGCCCTGCTCGACACGCCCAACGTACAACTGGAGGATGCGCGCATCGAACTGAGCGGACAGCCGGACGGTGATATCCGGCTGGACGCACGCGCCCGCTCCGGCGACGGCGAGTTGCAGATTCGAGGCAAGGCAAACCTGACGGGCGCGACGCCGAATGCGCAGCTGCGTATCGAGGGCAACAATGTCCGCGTACTGAATACGCTGGAGGCGGAAATCGACGCCTCGCCGCAACTCGATGTCTCCCTGAGCGGCACGCGCATCGACGTCAGCGGCAAGGTCGTGGTGCCACGCGCCGACATTCAACCCCGAAAGTTGCCGGTCTCCGCGGTCACGGTCTCTCCGGACCAGGTCATTATCGAGGATGGCGAACCGGTGGAAGCAGGCACCGACTATCCGGTTTACGCAACCGTACGCTTTACCCTGGGCAAGGAGGTCAGATTCGACGGACTGGGCCTGACCGGGCAGCTTGGCGGCAGTGTACTGGCTGTGGATGAACCCGGCCAGCCGACCCGGGCCAGCGGTGAAATGAACATCAGCGACGGCAAGTACAAGGCATATGGCCAGGACCTGGAGATCCGCCGTGGCAGGCTGCTGTTCGCCGGTGGCCCGCTGACCAATCCCGGTCTCGACATTGAGGCCGTGCGCCAGCCGGCACCCGATATCCTGGCGGGGGTGAAGGTACGCGGCAACCTGCAAAAGCCCGTGATGACGACGTTCTCTGAACCGGACATGCCGCAATCCGAGCAACTCTCTTGGCTGGTGCTGGGACGCTCGATGCAGGGGAATACCAGTGACTCGGAACAGTCCGCGCTGAACAATGCCGCGCTAATGCTGGGTCTCAGCGGCGGCGAGTCCCTGGGGAAGGAGCTGGGTGAAAAAATCGGTGTGGACGAGATCGAGGTCAGTTCGGATGCCGGTGATACCACCTCGGCGTCACTGCTGGTCGGCAAGTACCTGACACCGAAGCTGCTCGTCAGCTACGGTGTCGGTCTGTTCGAACCAGTCTCCACCCTGCGACTGCGCTACACGCTCAGCAGCAAGTGGAAACTGGTGGGCCAGGCGTCAGACCTGAGCTCGAGCGCCGACCTGTTCTACGTCATCGAAAGCGGCGATTGAACGCGCATCCAGGACACACTCCGGCAAGCGGGTAGCCTCCCTGCCCTTTCCTGACTCACCGGGGCGGGGATACCATGCCGCGCGCGACACTTATACCTCCCTGTACATCGCGCTCGCAATGACGCCATACATGGGTTAATCAGCGCTTTCCTGATTACAACCCTGGCTGGAGAAGAACGCCGCCACGTTTTCAACATCTGTATCCGATAACGTACCCGCCATCGCCTTCATCGTGGGATCCGTGCGATCACCTGAGCGATAGGCATTGAGCGCCTTCACCAGGTATGCCTCCTTCTGGCCGGCGAGGTTGGGATACATGCCGTTATTGCTTGCTCCATTCATGCCATGACAGCCGGCACAGGTGGACGACTTGACCTGCCCGGCGGTCGCGTCTCCGGCATTAGCCGCCCCGGCAAGGAATATTCCGCACACAGTCAGTGCAAGCAGCAAGGGTGTTTTTACATTCATGATCAGTCTCCAGTGTTTACATCGATATGGAAATACGGCTTCCTTCTGCAGACAGTGGTTGTCTACAGATCACCGTTGGCACCGGCCTGCATGATCTCGCCAAGGCTGTCCCTGACCTTGAGTGCATCCTTTTCCAGTTCCGGAGGAAGACTGGCGGAGCCGATAAACATGTCCAGGTTCATCATGACCAGCCAGACCTTGCCGTTTTCATCCTCGACCATTGCAATACGGCACGGCAGATATGCAGCGAAGTTGATATCGTGACTGACCATGCGGCGTGCGATGCGCGGATCACAGAACTGGAAGATTTCCATCCGCGTTGTCTCGACGCCCATGGATTCCAGTTCCTTCGACAGTGGCTGGTGTGCCACCAGCTTGAAGTTCAGCACATTGGCGCGTAACTTCATCGAATCTATGGCATCTTCAGGACTCACATCATCTGCCAGGGGAATCTTGATCACTGTCCGGGCGATATCGATGGCAGGCGCTGCTGCCGGATCGGCACTGACATTCACTGCCCACAGAAGTGACACTAACAAACAGGCAATACTTTTTTTCATCTAACAAGCCTCCACGAGTTTAATAAAAGCAATTTTTGGTTAAACATGACACCACCGCCTGATTCTTTACCGACTAGTCAGTTGCGGTTGCGCCTTTTCCCGATTCACTGCGGATGTAGCTGAAGCTGCTGAATTGCAATGTGAGTACAGCCAGCGTCAGGATCAGTATGGCTGCGGCTATCATCACAACGGAGTACATCTCGAGCTCCTTCACATCCACGGCCAGGAACCGGGGCAGTGCCGTGATCGCAATGTAGATCAGGAAGGTTACCTGCAGCCTGTGTGTCTTGAAGTAGATGCCGACCATGGCCCCCATCTCCAGGTAGATGAACAACAGCAGGATGTCGTCCAGCGCCGCATGCCCCGACTGCATCAGTGCGATGTATTTGAAAATCGCCGACCAGACGATAGTGGCACCGATGACGAACAGGCCAAGCAGATGGAACCCGTCGACCAGGGAGTCGCCGATTTTCTCGAGCAATGGAAACTTCTTTTCCTGCATGGCGCCAGCCACCTCGACCTGTCATCACGCTGCTGAAAAACCTGCCACCGCCACCGACAGCAACCGGCAAGGTTGCCGTCGTGGCGGCACCGTCTCCTGTCAGGCGCTGTAGTCCATCAGACCCGGATTGCTGCCGATATTCTTCAGCCTCGGTGTATTGATCTTGTCGATCTTTGCCACTTTCTGGACACGCAGATAGTCGGCAACCACGTCCCAGACAGGCGGCCCGGGCGATTTCGAACCCACGGTTGCCCAGCCGGTCACCCGGTATTTCTTGCCGGCATCGACTTTCTTGCCGTCATCGAGCGTCATTTCGGATATCCGGTTGCCGAACGTCCCCGTCGGGTCGCAGACATAATCCAGCCCGCCGACCCGGACCATGTCGCCACCCTGCTGGTAATAGGGATCCGCATTGAACAGATTGTCGCAGACGTCTTCGAGGATGAGCTTGATGTCGGCACCGGTCATTTCGCGCACATAGGTTTCCGGGTAGGTCATGCAGGTCTGGGTCAGCAGATCTTCCATGGTGATCGGATCGCCCGGCAGTACCGAGCAACCCCAGCGGAAGCCCGGCGACAGTGCCACCTGGGCATCGGTCTGGGCGCGCATGGCATCAACGATGATCTGGTCAAACGTCCCGTTGAAGTTGCCACGCCGGTACAGGACCGTATCCGCAATGGCCAGTTCCTCGGTCAACTGGTTCAGGTAGGGTGCGCGAACCTGCTCGATATAGGCAGCCATCTCGCTGTCTGGCGGCAGCAGGTTGGAAAACACCGGCAGGAGGCGGAAGCGGTAATCCTGAACCTTGCCCCCGCGGACATCAAAATCCATCACACCGAGAAATTTTCCGTTGGAGCCGGCATTGGTGACCAGGGTCACGCCGCCGGGATTCTTCACCTTGACGGCGCCGGGCACGCCATCGTGGGTGTGGCCGCCGAAAATGGCGTCTACCCCGGTTACGATGGATGCCATCTTCAGGTCCACGTCCATGCCGTTATGCGAAACCACGATGACCACATCCGGTTTCTCGTTCTCCCGCACCTGGTCCACGATGGCCTGCATGTCTTCATCCCGGATGCCGAAGGTCCAGTCGGGGATAAAGCGCTGCGGGTTTGCAATCGGGGTATAGGGGAACGCCTGCCCGATCACGGCGACCCGCACGCCGCCCAGATCCCTGATGGTATAGGGCTTGAATGCATGTCCGGTGTTGTCATCGAATGCCGGCGAACCCTCGAACAGGGCATCCTCCTTGACCCTGACATTCTGGGCGACGAATTCTCCCTTGAACGCCTTGATATTCTCGAGCACCTCCTTGTCCTGATAGGTGAACTCCCAGTGACCGGTCATCACGTCCACGCCGAGGAGGTTGCAGGCCTGAACCATGTCCTTGCCACGCGTCCAGTAGGCCGTACCCGAACCCTGCCAGGTGTCCCCGCCATCCAGCAGCAGGGTCCTCGCGTGGCCGTACTCTTCGCGCAGACGATTCACCAGCGTCTTCAGGTGGGCGAAACCGCCAACCTTGCCGAACTGCCGCGCCGCGTTCTCGAAATCCAGATACGTGTAGGCATGCGACAGGCGGCCGTCGTCAGGGACACCGTACTGCTGGAGCAATGACTTGCCGACCAGGTGCGGGGTCTTGCCAAGCGCGGCTCCCACACCGATATTGACGTTGGGTTCCCGGAAATACACCGGCAGCAGCTGGGCATGGCAATCGGTCATGTGCAGCAGGCGCACGTTGCCGAATTCAGGCACAGTGTACATTTCTCCCGGCGCCTTTTTTGCTGCGAAAATGCTTCCCGGAACCAGGCCGGCGGCGCCCGCCATGCCCAGTAACCTGAGAAACTCTCTGCGATTCATTGACATTTCTGCTTTACCTCCTGATTTGCAATCGGATCCGTAGCGGGAAGCAGCCCTGTACGACCCGGCACCGATCTGTAATATTGCGAAGCTGGCACGGCTCCCCTCGTGTTTCCCGACTCCCCCACCGGCACCGAACGCTCCCGACGGCCGGCGTGATTCAATTCAGGTGCACGCCAGACCGGACTTCTCTCCGGGATCCCGTGAGAGGACCGGGCTAGAAGCGGACACCGGGAGTTTCAATCTCCAGGCCGTTGCCTCGCGAGTTGACATAAACTTCCAGAGCGACAAAATCGGCACTACCCGGTTCCAGTTTTTCGGCACGGAATTGCGCGTAGCAGCCATTGAAACGACTGTGCAGACCGTTGATTTTCCCGTTCTTGAGCCGGTATGCCGGAAAGCCGTTGCTTTGCCCCTGTGACAGGGTGTTGGCCCTTATCTTCATGCCGGCATAATTCACGTGACACAGGTTGCACGACATATCCAGCTGCCCGGCACGGGTGTGATAGATTTCCTTGCCCTGCTCCCAGAAAGGCTGCAGCGGACCGTCGGTCTGCACGTTCACCTTTTCGCCGCGCGCCAGGTTGCGCACGAACACCTCGAGATCCAGCGCGCCGCTACTGTCGTATTTCATCGGCTCGTTGTTGAGGTTCTCTGTCCAGCAGGTATGTATCTGCTGCTGCAGGGTCACCGGCTTTCCGAGGCTGTCGCTGAACACCGGGTATTTCGCGATATTGCCGGTATCCAGTTTTTCTCCGTCGTCACCGTGACAGGACGCGCAGGATTTGCCGTTCTTGCCGGCAGACCTGAACAGCGCGGCGCCTGACTCCACCGCGCTCATGCCCGGATTCATGAAGTCGTCATCCTGCATTTCCCTGGATTCCAGCTGCAGGTATTCATAACCGGACTTCGGTTCGGCGCCGGCAACGGGCGGCGTCACGAACAGCACGGCAAGCAGCAGCAACATGACGGTTTTTGTAGTATCGGGTTTCATAACGCCGCCACTCACTGTAATGTCTCCAGATAGGCAACCACATCCTCGATTTCCTGCGCGGTCAGCGGTGTCTTGCCCTGGAATTCTTTACTCACCCGGCTCAGCTGGTCGGGATTTTTGTAAAACCCGGGCATGAGTGTCACGGGATTGATCACCTTCATGTCAACCAGCCGCAGGCGCAGCTGCCCCGCGTTGTAGCGTGTTCCGACACCGGCAAGATCCGGACCGATATTGCCGTGAAACTGCTCTTCCGGGATCGGCAGCGTGTGGCAGGCAAGACAGTTTCCCTTCTTCCTTTCGTATGCCAGCACGCGGCCCCGCTCCGGATTGCCGCTGAGCCCGCACAATGGCGCATCGATGGCATAGTTGTCTGCCTGCCACGTGCAGTACGCCTCACCAGCGCCTGCCGCAACAGCCCCCAGCGCGCCCGCAAGCGCGACCACAAGACACGGGAGTCTCTTCATTGATGTTCTCTCCTCAAGGTGTACATGTGCGGCAGGCACTGCCGCACAAACTGTTATTTGATGACAGATTCGGCTGAGTCGGTTTTACCCATATTGTCTTTCCAGCTCATTTTCAGAGTGTCGCCGGCCTTGCCACCCCTGAACCTGAAGGACAGGTACGGATTCTTTGAAATCGCCGTCCCCCACTGTGCCGTCAGCACGGCAACCCCGTTGTGTTCACAGGAAACCTCCTGGATGAAATCCGCAGGAATCACCTTCCCCGCATTGTCCTTGCGCAAACCGGTCTCCATGGGATGACTGATGAGCGCCTTTACCGTGATGACATCGCCTTCTGCATTTGCACGCATTTTTATACTGGACATCGTATTTCCTCGTCGTTCGATTCATGTGGTAATTCCCGTACCTGCCGGCACGGATACAAATCAGCCGCCGCAGCCGCCGATGGTGACCTTGACCTCTTTTTTCGCGCTGTAAAGCTTGCCACCAGCCTTCACAACCGCGACAACATTGGCTGTCTTGCCCATCTTGATGCGGGTGGAAACGTAGGGTTCGGCACCCGGGCCGAGATCAAAGGAGGCGGTCAGCGGCGTGGCGTTCTTCTCCGCCAGGATGCTGATCGACTCCACACCGTCGAGCTCTGCTGTAACGGAGACAGGGACGACAGCACCGTTCTCCGCAATATCCGGCGCCTTGATCTTGATCTTGCCGCTGTCTTCCAGCGAGTCACTGCCCAGCAGTGACTTGAGTGCCTCGGGTGACGTTGTGGCTGTGAAGGCGCTGTCCGACCAGGCGGCAAACACCGCGCGTGGCGAGAGCAGACCCGCACCGGCCACAAAGCCGATGGCGCCGGCAGCCAGCGTCCCCTTCAACATGATTCTGCGTTTGATGCTCATAATTCGACCTACCTCCAATGGTTAGTCCGTCTGCCAGGCCAGGCTGGTTCCGGGCTCTGTTGAATCTGGAAACAACTCACTTTGTCCCTCACTGACAGCAAACAGCATGCCAGACATTTAATCTGTTTATATTCAATGTATTGGAAATATGTTGCGGCATGAACAGTGGTAATTAATTGCATTTTGCAATCCGCATATTGCAATTTACCGCTACCAGAGCGGCGGCAATCCTGCGGTCATGCTGGCAACAGCAAAGGGGCTGCCGGCCAGCAACAATCAGGCAGGCAGGAATGGAATCATGAGGAAGCCGCCCACGGAGGCGGACAAACTGGAGTGGTAGCTTATACGGAATCCGTCCGGGTTCCGGCCTGCGGAACCGGGGGCCCTAGCTGTATTGCTGTATTTTTCGCCACAGGGTCGATTTATCAATGCCCAGTATCCTGGCGGCCTGTGTGCGGTTGCCGTCAGAACGCTCCAGCACCCTGCTAACATAACGCCGCTCCAGTTCGGCCAGCGTCGGCTGGTCTGCATCAATACCGCTATCCGGTGCCAGGCGCCGGGTGGAAATATCCTCCAGCACCAGGACAGGGGCGCTGGCAAGGGCAACATGCTTTTCCACGACGTTGCGAAGCTCGCGCACATTGCCCGGCCAGCCGTAGGCAGACAGGCGTTGCATCGAACTCTCGTCGAATCCCGTCACATCCCGGTTGTATTCTGCCGCGAACTGCGCCACGAAATACTGCACGAGGAGCGGGATATCCCCGGGGCGTTCGCGCAACGGCGGAATGGTGATTTTTACGACATTGAGCCGATGGTAGAGATCCGCACGAAAGCTCCCTTCCTGGACCATTTCCTCCAGGTCGCGGTTGGATGCCGCAAGGAAACGGACATTGATTTTGACGGGGCGGATACTGCCGACACGGGTAACCTGCTGTTCCTGAATCACCCGCAATAACTTCATCTGCATCGCATCAGAGATATTTCCGATCTCGTCGAGGAAAACGGTGCCACCCTTTGCTGCTTCCAGCAGACCCTGCTTGCTGCCAACGGCCCCCGTGAACGCACCTTTCTCGTGGCCAAACAGCTCTGATTCAAGCAGTGTGTCATTAAGCGCCCCGCAATCGATAACAACGAATGGCCGGTCTGCCGCCGGACTGTTTTGGTGGATGGCCTGTGCGACCAGTTCCTTGCCCGTACCCGACTCCCCCTGGATGAGTACATTGCAGCGGATATCGGATATTTTTGAAATGACGCCATATACCTTCTCCATGACCGGTGAACTGCCGATCATCACGTTGCCTTCACGCACATGCTGCAGCTGCCTTCTGAGCAGGCGGTTTTCACGTCGCAGAGAGACGCGTTCCAGGGTCCTGTCCACCAGCAGCAGCAGTTCCTCCATGTCGAACGGCTTTTTCAGAAAGTCCGTGGCGCCGAGGCGCAGGGCATCGATTGCACTGTCCAGCGATGAATGCGCTGTCACGATAATGACCGGCACTTCGGTATCGCGCTCCCTGATTGCGGCCAGCAGCTCGATGCCGTTCATTCCCGGCATCCGCAGGTCGGTGATGATCAGGTCGGCGCCATCCGAGCAGAAATATTCCAGCGCCTTACGGGAGTCACGGAACACATGGCACTCATAGGGGCTGTCTTCGCAGAAACGCAGCAGCAGATCACCCGCCTTCGGATCGTCATCAACGAACAGCAATGATGTTTTATCTGACATACTTCATTCACACTGCCTGTGCCATGCGATCGTTACTGTTGCTGCTGGCCGGCAGCACCATCGTGGCGGTTGCACCACCCTCCGGATTATTATTCAGCTCCAGGGTGCCGCCGTGGTGCTGGACGATCCCCAGACTGATAGAAAGTCCGAGTCCGCTGCCCTGCCCCTCCGGCTTGGTGGTAAAGAAGGGATCGAACACGTTGCCCGCCACTTCCTGGACAATCCCGGGCCCCTGGTCCGCAACCGTCAGCGTCAGGCGGTCTCCGGATACGCTTGCTGCTACCCTGACTGTGCCGCCTTCCGGACTGGCATACAGGGCGTTCAGCAGCAGATTGACCAGCGCCTGCTGCAACAGGTCACGGTCACCTTCCAGAACACTGTCACTGCGGATATCGGCTTGCAGGGTGATATGCCGCTTTGCCGCCTCGGTTTCAACCAGTTCCAGCGTTTCGTGCAACCACGGGGCTGCATCAAAGCGGGTAGGCACCGGGTGGGACTGACGCCCGAAGTTGAGAATGGCATTGACGATCCGGGAAACCCGCTCGGCTTCCTCCTTGATGGCCCTGACATCCTGCCTGAGCACCTCATCCGACCCGCTGAGCCGCCGCTCCACCAGTTTCGTCAGGGAAAGAATATTGGACAGGGGATTGTTGATCTCGTGTCCGATACCCGCCGCCATTTGCCCGATTGATGCAAGCTTTGCACTTTGCAGCATGGCAAACTCCGCCTCATCACGCTCTTTTTCCGCTGCCTCCAGATTTTCAACCATGAGATTGAAGGCGTCGCCTGCCTGACGTAATTCATCAGGGCCCTGCACCTCGATTGGCAACGCGACCTTACCGCGCCGGTAGGATGCCATGCTGGCGGCAAGCTTTCTGACGGGAGCGGCTATCTGCACCGCGCCTGCCTGCGCCAGCAACAGACTTACGAGCAGTGCAATGACGACCCCGGACAGGATCGTGATGTTTCTTCTGAAGAACGGGGACACCGCAGAATCCAGGTCGACCCGCAGGCCGATAACCCACATGGTCAGGCTGCCGGGATAGGGCAGCATTTCGTGATAATAGATCATGGATGATCCATCGGGATCTTTCACAATCCCTGTCGGGGAGGGATAAGTGACCTCCGCGTAGCGTGCCGGCGGGGCCTCCCGGCCGGCAGTGACGGCAAAGGCCGATAGCAGACTAATGCCTTCCCGGTCGTCATACAGCACGAGACCATCGCGCCCCGGCAGCGCAGAATCCAGCTCGGTAATCACGAGTTCTCCGCCGTAGGGGCGCTGCGCCACGCCCAGTATCCGGTTGATCTGGGGGACAGGGGCATCTATCGTAAAGTATCCTGCCACCCTGCCCTGATACACCAGTGGCGTGATCACGTTCATCACCGGGGCATTCCCGACCAGTCCCGAGCTGTCATAGTAACCGTCAGGTAGCAGGATCACCCCGACATCACCCGGTGCAATCTCCCCGAGTGCCTGCAGGAAGCCTGCATCAGCCGGTGCCTCCTCCACATAGGGAACGTCTCCCAGCGTTTCCAGCAGCGCGGGAATCCGGTGGCCGGAGCGGACCATAATATGGGTGTTGCCGGCAGTATCGAGGACGCGGACAGTGTTCAGACTCAGGCGAACGGACTGGAACACCTCCAGGAACCTGTTCAACTGCTCCGCCCTCTCGGGATATCCGGCGTCCGGTTGCCCCTCATCGACCCGGGCCAGAACCGGAACAAATTGCCTGACGTCAGGCACGTTCACCAGGCCCTGTAGAATGTCCTGCTCGACGTGCAGCCGGTTATTCAGTGCAACAGCAATGCTGTTCAGGCTGCTGAAAATCTCCCGATCGATGTCCTGCCGCAGGATCTTCTCGTTATGCGCCATGGTAAACAGCACCAGGCCGGCCACCGGTATGGCAATAGCAGGAAAAATCCAGAAGAAGAGATTGGTTTTCAGTTTCACGGTTGAGAAAATAATAAGCCAGTTGCGATGTCAGGTCATGGCAAAAATTCGCCGTGCGATTCAGCCTGACGGAACACTGCCGTGAGATCAGCAGGTCACACTCTCACACACGGAATCAACACGCACCCGCAGGCATATGGCGAAAAGGGTGTCGCTTGGCAGCCGCCGCTTGACTCCTCAGCAAGTCAGGAAAAAAGTCTTGTATTCTTGCTGGTCGGCAGGGGTGCCGGTCCACCAGGGTCATTCCGCATTGCCGCTGATGTCGGGTGCAAAACCGCGGCGCAGGGTGTTTTCGGTCACGCACACCGTGTCCATGAACTGCAGCAGATAATCCGGACCGCCGGCCTTGCTGCCCGCACCGCTCAGTTTGAAGCCCCCGAAGGGCTGGCGGGAAACCAGTGCGCCGGTAATCCTGCGGTTGAGATACAGGTTACCGACGTGGAATGCCTCGCGAGCACGCTCGAGGTGTGCGGGGTAGCGTGAATACACTCCACCTGTCAGTGCATACGCGGTGGCGTTGGCGATTGTCAGCGCCTCCTCAAAATCATCCGCCCGCAGCACTGCAAGTACCGGCCCGAAGATCTCTTCCTGTGCCAGCGGGTCCTGCGGTGCGACCCCGGTGAAAATCTGCGGCGCCATGAAATGCCCCTCGGGCGGCAAGCGTGCGGTATCACCGCGCAGCAGTTGCGCGTGCTGCCTGCCTTCCTCGATGACTTTTTGGATACGCGCGTACGCCACGGCGTCAATCACCGGTCCCAGAAAATTCCCGGGCTGCTGCGGATCACCGACAGTCAGGCTCTGCGCGGCTTCGACCAGCCGTTTCACGAAGGCAGCGTACAGCTTCCCGACCACGATCACGCGCGAGGCCGCACTGCACTTCTGTCCCTGGTAGCCGAAGGCCGATTGCAGCACACCCGGCACGGCATCATCCAGGTCGGCATCCGCGTCCACGATGATGGCATTCTTGCCACCCATCTCCGCGATAACCCGCTTGATGTGCGTCTGCCCCGGCTGCAGCTGTGCGCCGATACCGAGCAGGCGGGTGCCAACCTCCCGCGAACCGGTGAAGGCGATGATATTGACCCGGGGGCTGGCAGCCAGGTATTCACCCACGTCATTGCCGTGACCGGGCAGATAATTCACCACACCGGGCGGAAGCCCGACGTCACGCAGCAGCTGCATGAAGTGTGCGCCAATCACCGGGGTCAGGGATGACGGTTTTACGATGGCGGTATTGCCGCTCACTATCGTGGCCGAAAGCATGCCGGTCAGGATCGCCAGCGGGAAATTCCACGGGGTTATCACCAGGCCGACGCCCCTGGGTCGGTAGCAGCAGCGGTTGTGCTCACCGCTCAACTCGATAACCTGCAGACCGGCCAGCCGCTCCGCCTGGATTGCGTAATAGATGAGAAAGTCGATCGCCTCGCAGACATCGGCATCCGCCTCCGTCCAGTTCTTGCCCGCCTCCAGGACCTGCCAGGCGGCGAACCGGTCGCGCTGCCGCAGCAGTGCCGTGGCTATCTTCCTGAGCCAGGCGGCGCGCTCGTGTGCCGGCAGCCGGCTCCAGCCAGGGGCCGCCGCATGGGCCGCGGCCAGCGCCTGGTCTGCCAGGCTACGGTCCGCCACTGCCACCCGACCGATGACCTCGGCCGGCAGGGCCGGATTGCTGGAGGTGATCCACCCGGCCCCGGCTGCCGGCTCACCGCCGATGATGAGTGGATAATCCTCATCCAGCCGGCCCCTGACGGCATGCAGGGCAGCCGCAAACGCCGTGCGCTCCTCCTGCCGGACAAAGCGGTGCACGGGCTGGTTGGAAAAGCCGCCATGCGTGTGTCTGGATGTGTGAGTCACAGATGGCCGGGGTTTTTCCAGGCAGGCCTGTCCCATGCCTGTCTTCAGCATGCCGGTATCGAGAATGGACTGCCCGGAGCTGTTCTCCAGCAGCCGGCGCACCAGATAGGCCATGCCATGCAGCGTTTCACCGAAGGGCACATAGACGCGCAGGCGGTAACCCATTCCGACCAGCGCCAGCTTGAGCTCATCCGCCATGCCGTAAAGCATCTGGAATTCAAGGTCCCCTGCAGAGAGCCCCCGGCTTTCCGCCAGAGCCATGGCACAGGCCAGGCTGCGCACATTGTGGCTTGCCACAGCAACCGACACACTGCCGGGCCGGGACATCAGCAGTTCAAGGCAGGCCTCGAAGCCGGCATCTGTCTGCGCCTTCTGTTCCCATACCGGCGCATCCCAGCCATGCTGCCGGGCAATCACGGTTTCGTAGTCCCAGTACGCACCGCGGACAATTCTCACCTGCACCGGCGTCGCACGCCGGTCTGCCCACGCAAGCAATGTCTGCAGGTCATCACGAGCATCCTTCAGGTAGGTCTGAATAGCGATGCCTGCATCCGGCCAGTCGCGGAAATCCGGCTCCGTCAGCACTGTCATGAAACACTGCATGACGATGTGCCTGAAGGCGTACTGTTCCATATCGATGGTGACGGCCGCACCCGCCTCACGTGCCGCGGCCAGTATCGGCCGCAGGCGCGCGGCGATCGCCGCCACACTGCCCCGGGGATCGGCCGGTTGAATCTGTGAATACAGCGAAGACAGCTTTAGAGACACATGCGGGCGCTGCGCCTCCGGACTGGCCGGCACGGCCTGTGCCAGATCCTGCAGCAGTTCAGTACAGGCCTGCTGGTAGCGGTCCGCCTCCTGCTCGCTCAACACGGCCTCCCCCAGCAGATCCAGGGTGTAAGCCATTCCCTTGCGCTGCAGTCGGCTGATGGTCCCGAGTGCCTGCCGGGTATCGCGGCCACCCATGAAGCGCCGCGACAGGCCACGCAGGGTTGCACGTACCAGTGGTGCGGCAATCGGTACTGCCCATGGCGCGTCACTGTGGCGCAGGCTCCAGTGGCTGACTGCCGGCCAGGGCAGTGCCGTGTTGACAAAATATTCCTTCAGGTGGGCAACCAGTTCGGCATCATCCTGCAGCGTCGGCAAGACATCGACGAAGCGCAACGCCTGCACGCGGAACTCCCGGTCCTGGATTGCACGGCTGACGAGCACATCAAGCCAGCCGCCACCAGCCGCCTTCACCTCGCGATCGAGCTGCGTAAGCAACCGGGACCCCAGCACCTGAATACGCGCCTCGAGGTCGGCGATTGCGGCGGCCGACGGCATGGCCGGTTCAGCCTACCCTTGTAAACGTGTACTCGCTGCCCTGGCGCCGGGCCTTGATACCAACGCGTTCAAACACAAGTTCCTGGCCGTCATCGATATCACGGGGATCACCACCAACCGCAATAAAGCCTTCACGGGTGACCCCGCAGTGAATGATGCCGAGCTTGCCATGCTGGGCAGGTGCCAGTGTCAGTGTTGCTGTCGTGTCAGACATGTTCGTCACCTCCCGGGAGATTCGATTACAGACTGCCGTCCGTTAAGGATCTGATGAATTCATGTATCCCGTCATCGAGAGCACGATATACATGGCAGTCGTCGCAATGGCGAATTAATCAGCTTCCTTAACTAACAGACCATGATTTCCCTGTTGCGGTTCGCCCGGACATGGATACCGTTTGCCAGTCGCGGCAACTGCATCCAGCAGCACTGCTTCCGGGACTGCCATACCGCCACCATTGTCCGGGTTCCCGACCGGTATGCTCTGCCTGGACTCAAGGCTGAAATCCTTTGGCCGGCGTTGACCGCCGTTTCCTGCAGCAGTACCTGTCATGGTTTGCACCTCCGGCCATAGCACCGCAGAAAAGAATATCTACCTGATAGCTTAGTTCAAAGCAGGCTGATGTCCGCACAGTAACTGACAGATTCCCGGTGCTCAGACCGCTGATAAAAAACCACATATGGTGTATTGGAAGGTGCATAGCACTGGTCGGTGGTGCAGCGCTGCGTGCAGCAGCAATCCCCACGAGCCTGTCGGACTTAGGATGATTCTACTGCGGCGGTGGGAGAGCGGCCCGAATCGCCCCGATTTCTCGTTGCGCAGGATCCAATATGCGCCTCGAAAGCGTGACAATCTGTTCTCACTCTCCCATCCGCCTCGCTACGAATGCCTAAGTCCGACAGGCTGCTAGACGTTGTACACAGGATTGTCGCCCGGCACATTCCAGACTCTGTGCTACGCTTTTACCAAGGAATTTCTGATTAATTCCTCATTGCGACGACTGCAGGGATGCAGGAGGTAGGGTAACGCATGGAGCAGTTACCGACGACTGCAGGGAGAAGGTGAGACCGGGAACCGGTCGAGAGACTGGCCTGGGCCATGCAGGAGGTAGGGTACCAACAGTAGGCGCCTTAGGCGACGCATGGAGCAGTTACCGACGACTGCAGGGAGAAGGTGAGACCGGGGAACCGGTCGAGATGCTGGCCCGGGCCATGTACGACTGTGGCACTCGTACATCCCTGTACATCGCACTCGCAGTGACTAGGATTCAGTAATTAAGAGTTTCCTTAGTTGTATACCTGTGTTGACCTGAAATAAGGATGATCTTATGGCTGACATCAATACCTACATCAACAGACCAAGTCCTGATGCCCCCGAACGCATGGATCGGCACAATGAACTTGCGCACTGGGACCGTGACTGCGCCCTGGAGTCTGCGGCTCACGAGGGAATCGAGCTGGGTGACGGGCACTGGGAAGTGATTACCTTTCTGCGCCGCTACTACCTTGATCATGGATGGCCAGCCCAGCCCCGCGTTCTTATTCGCGAACTGGACAGGACCTTCCAGGCTAAAGGCGGTACACGCTATCTCTACCGGCTGTTTCCGCAAGGTCCCCTGGCGCAGGGCGCACGTATCGCCGGTTTGCCAGAGCCTGCCAACGTGACGAACAAGTCATTCGGGTACGTGCAATAGCGGCACGTACCCTGCCAGGCCCCGCCATGCCTGCCTGATATGCCCTGACGGGGTATCCCGCCTGATTTCTTGACTATTTTACTCAGGTATTCTAGCTTTAAGTGTGAACCGTATGGCACGCGTGGTCTTCATCAAACCTTGATGGAATTACATTTTCGCCACGGTTTGAGTTGCAATGGCTGCTTCAAACGCACAGATAGACCGCCTGCCGGATCGGGAAAATGCGGCAGGATTTGTCACTGACATCGACGTGGGCAGCGTAAAGCCCGGTCTAAGTGAGAATGTGAACCAGCTCGTTTCCACCAAGAAGCAAGCGTCGGAATTTCTGCTCGACTCGCGTCTATGCCTGATGTTCGACTGGAGCGGGACAAACCGGGTGCAGGTTCGCGAGGCATGTGACGACAGTTGACGAACAAACCAGGCCTCCTGATGTCATTCTTTATAAATGAACTGCATACAGGAACTGCAATCAGTAGCAACAGTGAACCCGGCGCCAGCAGGCTATGAATCCTCAGAGGAAGACAGATCATGAACATAACAGCAGCAACCGTGAAAATTGAAACCCTGCTGGATTCTGATGGATTTATCAGTGATCCGGATGCGTGGAACGACGACATCGCCAGAATAATTGCACACTACGATGGTTTACCGGAACTGACCCGGGATCACTGGGTGATTATCCATGCATTGCGGGATCACTATCACCGCTTCGGTACGGCACTGCCCGCGTTCAGCCACATTTGCAACGCGCATCACCTCGGCAGGCATTGCGTGGAGAACCTGTTTCGCACTGAACTGGAGGCATGGCGTATCGCGGGGCTGCCCGATCCGGGTGAGGAAGCCAAATCCTATATGTAGCAAACGGGGTATCACTCCCCCTCGCAAGGAGGTCAATATGAAAAGACGTCTCTATTTCCTGTTGCCGGATACCGGGCATACCCGGACCGTGGTGGATGAGCTTGAAACAGGCGGCGTCGAACGCAGACACATGCATGTCATGGCCGCGCCGGATGTAGATCTGGAAGGACTGCCCGCCGCCACACGCAATCAGCGCAAGGACCTTGGTGCACGACTGGAAACCTTGCTCTGGGACGGAAACCTGGTCCTGTTCTTTATCGCATTGCTGACACTGATTGTCCTGGCAATACTGCAAGTCAGCTGGTACTGGCTGCTGTTACCGGTAGCCGTCATGCTAACGACATTTTTCTCGGGTGTGGAATTCACCAGACACATCCCCAACGTTCACCTGTCCGAGTTCGCCGATGCCATTCATCACCGGGAAATCCTGCTGATGGTCGACGTGCCCGTGGGGCAGGTGGCACGGGTAGAGGACCTGGTCCGGCGGCACCACCCGGAAGCAGTCGCAGGTGGTGTCGGCTGGTATACAGACGCCTTGCAGATCTAGCAAGGTGCGGCAAGCGGACCAGCTTGGACAGAGCGACTGACACTGCCGCCATGAAACCGGCGGTGGCCATGAGCAAACAACGAAGGAGGTAAATCATCATGAATCATCCAGCACCATCACAACACACACCGGCCATCCGTTTCGAAGAACTGAACTGGGTCGCCACAACGCCGCTACCGCGTGACCGGGAGCAAAGTCACCGGCTGCATGAACCTGATCACCTGACCGGGACCATCGATCCGATCACAGGCAGGGACATCGGTGATCTACGGGGCCATCCATCAGTTGTGGATGGCAACCTGACTATCTACTTCGAGTCCGAGGAGACCAAGGCGGAGTATGAACATACACCGGTGAATCACCCTTTTGAACACTCTATCGGTGAACCCCCGGTTGACAGCGACCGGGGCGGCTGACTTGAAGTAACGGCCCACGTTCCCGGAACGTGGGCTGCTGCTTGTTCCTGCCTGGGTGCATGTTTGCAACGGCCATCAGTTACCGGAATCCGGTTTAACACTCATCATCCCTTGGTCGTAGGTTCAAATCCTACCGGGCCCACCATTAAAATAATAGGTTAGTGAATGTCTTCGCCAAGCATCTTTGCTGTGTAGGCACAGTGTAGGCAGTACAACGCATAATCAACCTTCCACATATTTATTAACAAAGTGCGACACCGAAGGTCTGCAATTGTTAAGGCTTGTCAGACGCCTGCCAGTTGAGTTCGCGTGATGCCTGACAGGTCTGCCGCTGGGGGCAGGCATCTTACAACCCTTAACAACTGTTGCCGTTCATGCCCAGTAACCTGTACTCACACTTTCGGCCACAATGCGACATACCCCCACAAATAAAAACGGCCCCCGAAGGAGCCGTTGTTTACGCAATATAAATCTACTTCGAGTCACTCTCGAGTTGCCCGACGCGCTCTTTCAATTGCTTGATTTCTGCTTCATTGGATTCGGCACCTGGTGCACTGTAAGCGGGAGCGCCGCCATAACCGGGACCACCGCTATAACCGGGACCACCATAGCCATAGCCGGGACCACCGCCATGACCGGGACCACCATAGCCATAGCCGGGACCACCGCCATAACCGGGACCACCATAGCCATAGCCGGGACCACCACGATAATCATCATAACGATCATTATTACCGCCCATCCACCTGGATGGATTCATCATGTTGTTATTACCGTTGTTATTACCGCCTGTCCACTTGGATGGATTCATCATATTGCCCATATCCATCGCACTGGCCTGGTGCGCAAACAGTAAGCTGGCCGCAAAAATAATTACCCTTAATTTCATGTCCTTGTTTTGCACTGTGTATTCCTCTGTATATATATGTATCGGTTTGTCTGATTAAGTCTCGTTTATGCGGTAACGTTAGCTGCCTGGAGGCCCTTGGGTCCTTTTTCTACCTCATAGGTGACCGACTGACCTTCGCTCAGCGTTTTGAAACCCGAACCTTGTATCGCGTTGAAATGTACGAATACGTCGTCACCGCCGCCGTCCTGAGAAATAAAACCAAACCCTTTGGATTCGTTAAACCACTTCACTGTACCTATAGCCATATCACTTTGTACCTTTAATAATTAAATAACTGGGGGTGTTGCATACAGGAAATGAAACGAGGAATTCAGGGGGTCACACGGAGGGAACAACCAAAACTGCCAATAACAATGTCTGTAGCCAGTGCTACTGTATTGGAATCTCTCCGTAATAGCCAGAAATATAATTTATATTTCAGAGCGATAAGCTGGGGACATATCGGAACAGAAAAAAGGGCAGATTTATTT
>Ga0210064_1000399_pt1 | contig 20848 bp, 16 predicted proteins | sample Muzzi_CordC_D2_FD_185531 | JGI IMG/M metagenome (GOLD analysis project Ga0210064, IMG submission 185531) | Wetland microbial communities from San Francisco Bay, California, USA, that impact long-term carbon sequestration - Muzzi_CordC_D2 (SPAdes) | ecosystem: Environmental > Aquatic > Marine >...
GAGAAATCTTTCGGATGAAGGGCGTCAGCAGGCAGCGCACATCGGTGCGCGTTTTCGTGCAAATGGGATTCACACAGCGCGGGTATTCTCAAGCCAATGGTGCCGCTGCCTAGAGACGGCGAGATTACTCGATATGGGCCCGGTCCGGGAGCTTTCCGAGCTCAACTCGTTTTTCCGCCGATACGAGCGTCGCGATGCGCAGACGCGGGGACTCGAAGAGTGGCTTGCGAAACAAGATCCCATTGAGCCCCTCGTCCTGGTTACCCATCAGGTCAATATCACGGCTTTGACCGGCGTCTATCCCGCCGAAGGCACACTGGTGGTCATTCGTCTATCCGACGCCGGCGCACTTTCGGTTGTCGGCACTATCGACGGGGACTGATCAGATAATGCCGCGATTTTCTGGCGCATCGACCAGTAGGCGAGGGCGCTTTTGGTGCCATATGTTCTGTAGGTCCGCTACGCGAAACTGTTGAACACCGCGCTTTGGTTGCTCAATCGAAGCTAGCGATAGAATGCGAGGGTGCAGACCGCGAGGTCGGCATGGAACGCGCGCCCAATCGCAACCAGCCCGATGCGGCGCAGCCGGGTGATATCCAGTGGCACTTCGAGCCGATAAGGTTTGAAGGCATCGAAAGGAAGGTCGATGGTTAGCCAGCTGGCCTCTGCGGTGAAATGCGCGCGGTAGGACTGCCAGGGGCGCACGTTGTCGGGCGTGCGCATATGCAGAGAATATTCCTCGCCGTTACCGCTTGCGACGAGCCTTACCCCGGTGTGCCCGGACGCATCGAGGGTATCGCGCGAAGAAATCCCCCGGGGAGCGCCCTGTGGCTGCAGATCGAGTGCCGCCTGGAGAAAACCACCGTTGTTTTCGAGACGAACATCGCCGCTTAAACGCAAGCACGTACGGCCATCGACCATTGCGTAGGCGATGGATGCTTCAGAGACGCCGCCCATGATCTGGTCGCTGACCGCGCGCCAACGTGTACCCCGCTTCGAGATCAAGTCCTTGTCGGTGAAATCGTCAATCAGCATGCCGACATCTTGCACTCCGACTTCCATAATCGGCAAGACAAACGGGATCGGGTGCCGACAGCTGTTGTCTGGCGGTTGGACTCAAGGTGGTTGATCGTGCAGGGTGAGACTCAATCATCAAAATCGCAAGCGACCGCTCGTCGCTCACTGGTATTCGGCGCCAGCGGCTATATCGGTACAAATCTGGTCCCGCGTCTCGTGGCGCACGGCGACCGGGTGCGCGCGGTTGCGCGTAATCCGAGCGTGCTGGAGTCCAGGCAGTGGCGCGGCGTGGAAACGCGCGCCGCCGATGCGCTTCGCCCGGAGACGCTACCGGCAGCCCTCTCGGGCTGTGACGTCGCCTACTATCTAGTGCACTCCATGGCGTCCGGGCGTCATTTCGGGCGTCTAGACGTCGAGGCGGCGCGCAACTTTACCGTCGCGGCCGAGCGTGCCAAGTTGCAGCGTATTGTTTATCTCGGCGGCCTGATTCCCGAGCTCGCCGAGTCGGAGCATCTAACTTCCCGGCGCGATACCGGCAGAACGTTGCGCGAGGGAAGTGTGCCGGTGACGGAGGTGCGCGCCGGGATGATCATCGGACCTGGCTCCGCCGCCTTCGAGGTCATTCGCGACCTCGTCAACCACCTGCCCGTCATGGTCACGCCGCGATGGGTGTATTCACGCTCTCCGCCCATCGCGCTCGATGACCTGCTCGAGTACTTGGTCCGTATCGCCGACATGGACGAGGCAGCGGGTCAAGTCTATGACGCGGCGGGGCCGGAATCGCTAAGCTACGAGCAACTGATGCGCCAGTACGGTGAGCTGGTGGACAGACGACCCCTGATCGTGCCGGTGCCTTTACTCTCGCCCCGCTTGTCGTCGTATTGGCTGCATCTGGTGACTTCCGTACCCACACGCATTGCCCGTGCGCTGGTGGCCGGTCTCAGTCACGACATCGAAGCCGACGCCGCCGCGCTGCGCTCATTGGTGCCGCAATCGCTGAAGACCTACCGCGAGGCGATTGCGTCGGCACTCGCGGCCGAGCGTGAACACACCGTAGCGGCGCGCTGGGTCGAGGGCTTGCTCATGTTTCGCGGCTTCAAGCCAGAGCATGGTTACTATGCCAAGCGGGCATCGGGAAGCGCACGCGCAAAGGCTGACCCCGCTCGGGTGTGGTGTGTCGTGTCGGCCATAGGCGGGCGCAATCGTTATTACTACATGAATATCCTTTGGACCATCCGTGAGCTGCTGGACTGGCTGCTTGGTGGCACGGGCCGCAAGCGCGAGCGCCGCCACCCGACCGCGCTTCGCATCGGGGACGCGGTGGATTCCTGGCGGGTCGTGGGGTTGGAGCGCGAGCGCCGCCTGACATTGATGATGGGTATGAAGGCGCCCGGGGCGGGTGTGCTCGAGTTCGAACTCCTTCCCATCGCAGGCGGTACGCATATAACAGCCACGGCCTATTGGCACCCGGCCGGTGTTTGGGGCCTGCTGTACTGGTACCTGCTCGCACCCGTCCACGGTTTGATTTTCCGTGGCATGACCCGTGAAATCGCGCGTCGCGCCGAAGGGGGCACAGATAAATCTAGGCTCCCTGGTGGATAGGGTGCTGATTTCCCACAATTGGCATACGATGTCCTCTGCGCCTTAGCATTGGCTGTCGCGCCTCATACAATTGGCAGGGATCGCTCCACCGATCGGGTAACTACGACAGCGGTGCAAGCAAAAGATCGAAAGAAACAGCTGTTCACGCTTGGTGCAATTGTAATCGCGACAGCTATTGCCAGCGTCGCCGCCGGGCGGATGCTGGCGGTCGTGCGGGTGGCGGAAAACTGGTCCCAGGACTTGCGGGTTGCAACTCTGACGCCTGCCGAGCCGCAGTCCGAGCAAATCGTCATCGTCGCTATCACCGAGGACACGCTCGCTGGCTTTCCGTATCGTTCTCCGTTGGACCGCCGTTTCTTAAGTGAGCTGCTGCGCACGCTCGAGGCGAAGGGCGCCAGATTCATTGGTATCGATGTACTTCTGGATCAGCCTTCCGAGGCGAGTAAGGACGGCGAACTCCAGGAGACGTTGCGCACACTTTCGGTACCGATTGTAGTCGTTTCCGCGCAAGCGTCTGATGGTTTGACCGAGCCCCAGGCAGCATTCATGGCGTCATATCTGAACGGTATTCGCACAGGCGCTCCGGTGATCTCGATGGACAGCATCGATGGCACAGTGCGCACTATCATCCTCAGGCGCCAGAGCGAGGGGCGATCCCAGCTTGGCTTTGTCGCGTCAATTGCGGACGCGCTCGGCGTGCGCGTGCCCGAGGGCGATTCGCTGACAGTGCGCTACCGAGGCATGCCCGATGCGGCTACGCCGCCCTTTGCGAGTTATCCGGCGCACGCCGTATCCCTGTTGCCCAACGCATGGTTCGATGATCGAATCGTACTCATCGGTGCCGATTCGAATCTAGTCGATCGCCACCGTACGCCGTTCTCCGTGCTTTCTGACCAGGGGACTGACGACATGCCGGGTGTTGTTCTTCTCGCACACGGACTTTCTCAGATCCTGGATGGAGACGAGAGCCCGAGCAGCCCTGTCTGGCAGAAATACCTGGCGGTGTTGGTGTTTGCGCTGATCGGCGCCAGTATCGTCATTGTCGGCTTATCGGTCGCCACCAGGATCATGGTTCTTATCGCGGCAATTGCCTGTATCTGGGTGGGTGGTGCGATGTTGTTTCAGTACACGGGGCAGCTGGTGCCCCTGGTGACACCAACGCTTGCGCTCGTTTTGGCCGCGGGGCTCAGTTACGCCTGGCGTCTTCGCGAGGAGCAGGCGCACAGACGCTTCATCCACAGCGCGTTTTCAAAATTCGTCGCACCGGCTATCGTCGAGAATTTGATCGAGCACCCGGAGCAACTTCGTCTAGGTGGCGAACGCCGCAACATGACATTTCTGTTCACTGACATTGCCGACTACACGAAGCTTACCGAGAACACCGAAGCCTCGCGCCTCGTCGAGATAATGAACGAGTACTTCGATGGTACCTGTGAGATCATTCTTGACCATGGCGGCACGATCGAGAAGTTTGTCGGCGATGCTCTGCACGTCATGTTCAACGCCCCGCTCGACCAACCCAATCATCAGCAGCAGGCCGTCGCCTGTGCGTTGGCGCTCGATGTTTTTTGTCAGACATTCGCCGTCCGGCAGAGAAGTCGCAAGATCAATTTCGGTGTGACGCGAATTGGCGTTAACACTGGTGTTACGGTCGTCGGCAACTTCGGCGGAGCAAATCGTTTCGACTATTCGGCAACTGGTGACGCCATCAATACGGCGGCGCGTCTCGAAAGTGTGAATAAGCAAATCGGTACCCGGGTGTGCGTGAGCGGCACAACGGTGGAGCACTGCGAGGGCGTGTCGTTTCGACCCGTGGGCGAGCTCGTTCTAAAGGGGAAATCCGAGAGTGTTGCGGCGTTCGAGCCCGTGTCGAGCAGTGAAGATTCCCAGACCATTGTCAAAGAGTACATGGCCGCCTATCGTCTGTTATCCGCAAAGGACCCGAAGGTGGAGGAAGCATTTCGTGGACTCGCCGAGCGCTATCCCGAGGATGCGTTGGTTCGCTTTCATCTCGAGCGCCTGGCTGCGGGTGAATCGGGAAGCGTGATCGTCATGAAGGAGAAGTAGTCATGAGGCTTCGACAGGCACTGCTCGCGCTCGTGATTCTTGGGGGATGGGCGGCGCCGGGCCGGGCCAATGACTTGGTCGTCATTGCCTCGAGCGATCCTTCGGTTGAACTCGGCGCCGTAATCGACGGCAGTCGATCCATGAGCGTTGCAGCCAACGCCTCCGTCGTTTTGGTCTCATCGGCTGGCAGAACCATAAAGGTGACCGGCCCCTATCGCGGCGCCCCGGACCCATCGGACTCGGGCTCCGAGGGCAGGCTCACCGGGTCGCTGTCGCGACTCATCGCGACGGATATAGCCTCGACTACAAGGCTCGCGGCTTCTCGCGGCGGCGCCAAGAGAGCACCCGCGAGCAGGCCGGATATCTGGGGGATCGACGTCGCGCATGCAGGCACCTACTGCCTTCGACCGGATCGCTCGGCCATGCTCTGGTGGGACGCGGCACGTTCCGGCGCCATCGTGAGCATATCCCGGGCCGGGCATACCTCCAGCAGCGTGCGAATCCGTTGGCCAAGCGGCAAACGGCACCTGCCCTGGCCGGAGGAGCTGGCGCTTTCAGATCGTGCCACCTATGTGGCCCGCTTCCGGTCGAACGACACCGGCGAAGAACTCGTTACGATAATGATGCCGGACCTGAATACGGATGCGCACCGCGCAGCCTGGATGAGCGAGCACGGATGTAACTCGCAAGCACTTGGGGTACTCGATGCCATGGCGACGGACGCGCTTCGTCCCCAGCCATGAATCACCCGCGTTTGAGCAGCTCGCCCAACAGCTGCAAGGTGAGTATTTTCGCCTGGCCAGCAGCGGGCGGGGCGAACGACAGGTCGCGTTTAAGAAGCTTGCCACTGCTTATGTCGATCAAATAGGCCGCAACATAGGCCTGGCCTCTGGTACGCCTGAAGAAATATGTGAGCACGAGGTCGGCATCGAGCTGCCGGCCAGCAGCGAGTATTTCGTCGAGCTTAGGCGTCTTGTCGAGCATCGCGCCTTCCCAGTAGTGTTCCGCAGCACCCGAAGGCCCGGGATTGCTTGAATCACGGTGGTATGCGTACACCAGCTCGAGCCGCGTATCGCCCTGGATCAAATCCGATACGCCCTTTTCCATGTTCTCGAGGGCAGCGGATAGCTTGCCGCCGCCGTGCCAGCCATCGAAAGGCAGTAGCGCGACTTTCAGGCGTCCACCACCGGTGCTGCGTGGCTCGGTGCGACGGGTGCTCTCTTCCAGCGCGGAGACACGTATGTGCGCAAGGCTCGTGAACGCGCCGTGCGGATACTGGCGGAGATAGGCGCGAAAATCCTCTGGATTCTTACTCTCTTTGATGGTTTCCCAGAACAGCGCTTCGTAGCCACCGTCGGACCGCGACGCGGGCGTTGCGGCTACCCCCTGTACAGACTTGCCGGGATGGAACACGAAGTCACCGGTAAGCGAGGAAGACTCCCAGGGTATTTGAGCGCCGTGGGTGCGCTCGCTGACTGCCACGCGCACCCGCTTGAAGACTTCTTCCGCCTTCAGATCGGGCACCTCGAGCGCAGTCAGCAGCTCGGACGTATACAAGCCATTGTCGCCTTTACCATCAGCCGCCACCGCGCCGGGCGCGGTGGCATAGGCGATGAGGGTGCCGCCGGCCGCATCGATGGCGGCAAGACCCCTGGTGCCGCCGCGGAATCGCCGCTCGAACGGGTTGTTACGGCAGGCATCGAGTATGACGATGTTGATGCGGTTGGCGGCGAACGCCATCTCTTCGAGAACCGTCTGCACGTCGATGGCCTCGAATCTGAGCGCTCGCTCGCTGTCCACGTCGGCGTCCACGGGCAGCAAATAGTTACGGCCGTGCGATTGAAGGCCGTGGCCTGCATAATAAAAAAGACCCATGGTCTCGCCCTGGAGTCTGGACGCAAAGTCCAGAATGGCATGCTCCATGGCGTCCCGACTGGCGTTCTCCACGGTGATCACTTCAAAACCGAGCTTGGTGAGGCGCTCACTCATGGAGCGGGCGTCGCTGACGGGATTGCGAAGCGGGGCTTCGTGGTAAGCGCCGTTTCCGATGACCAGTGCGACGCGAGCCGGGTCTCCATCCTGGCCCGCCGCGGGCGCGACCGCAAGCCACGCTAAAAGCGTACTCGCCAGTATCAGGATGCGCGGCACGGTCAGTGCTCTCCGGTAGAAATCCTCGTGAACAATCGAACGCTTGGAGCTGCGGGTCGGCCCGGGAACAATGTTGTCCATTATTGGCTACAACGCGAAGCAGCGACAGCGCTCTTAGTCTAGCAAGGGCGGTCGTCCGGCGTCAGTGCATCGGCGTGGAACAAACTTCCAGGGAACGCCTGCATCGTATCCCTATCTCCAGTGCCACGGCCGCGTTTGGATCCCGTACGCTCAAGTCAGCCCACGGGCCCGCGCTTTGTCAGTCCTCGACCTCTCGCCACGTCAGCCGAGGCCCATTGCAGTCCGCTGGCAAAACGATGCGGACGCTACTGAGGTTCTGGAGAGGTTGGAGGTTCTGGGAGGTTCGGGAGGTTCGGGAGGTTCCGGAGGTTCTGGAAACCCACAATCCACCAGAATTGTGGATGTCCATAAATAGTGCGATCGGGTAGATTGGATGCCTGTTCGCGGGTCCCGTCGAATGCCGGGTCGCGAGATGGCCCAAGTAGACCGAATGGCCCAAACACGGCAATCGAGTTTCCTTCTTTTCGCTTACCTGACACCATAGGATGCTAACTCCTGCACTTCCCGATACCTGTCTCAAACACCTGGAGTGCTCCCAGACAGCCAAACCAGCCGATGCGGACACGCTTCAGAATCTGAGTCCAGCGGGTGCACCACTATTGGCGCGCTACTATGAGCAACAAGCCGCCAAGACCTTGCGCCGAAGCGATAGAGCCGGCCGCCCGCACTCACTTTGGCGCTACGCAGAAATGTTGCCGCCGCCCGGTGATGCCGGGCCGGTTACCCTGGACGAAGGCATGACACCACTCCTGGCCGCACCGCGGCTTGGCGCGCGGCTGGGTGTGCCGGGGCTGCTGGTTAAGGACGAGGGTCGCAATCCGCTGGGGAGCTTCAAGGATCGGGGCATGTCCGTCGCCGTGAGCATGGCACGCGCGCTGGGCGCGCGCGCCCTGGCCATACCGACCGCGGGTAATGCGGGCGGATCGGCGGCAGCCTATGCCGCGCGAGCTGGGCTCGAAGCGCACGTCTTCATGCCGGCCGATGCAGAAGCCGCCAACATTGCCGAATGTCGGCGCGCGGGCGCGACGCTCACTCTTGTGGATGGCTACCTCAACGATTGTGCACGATTGGTTGCCGAGCGGGCACCCGAGGCCGGCTGGTTCGAACTCTCGACATTCAAGGAGCCTTATCGGGTCGAGGGCAAGAAGACCCTGGCCTACGAGATCGTCGAGCAACTGGACGGCGGTATTCCGGATGTGATTCTTTATCCGACGGGCGGCGGTACGGGTCTCGTCGGAATGTGGAAAGCGTTCGATGAACTCGAGCGCCTCGGCTGGATCGCCGAGGCGCGACCTCGGATGATTTGCGTGCAAGCCGAAGGTTGCGCGCCGCTGGTGCGCGCCTTTGAAGCGCACGCGGCGACCGCCGAGACCTGGGAGAATCCAACGACCAAGGTTCACGGTCTGCGGGCGCCGCGAGTGCTGGCCGATCGCCTGTGCCTGAGTGCTATTCGCGAAAGCGGCGGCACCGCCATCGCGGTGGCGGACTCAGAGATGCGCGCTATGCAGGACTTCGCGGGCGCTACGGAGGGCTTGTCGATCTGCCCCGAGGGCGCGGCCTGTTTTGCCGCAATCCCCGAGCTTTTAGCCCGGGGAGATCTCGATGCCGATGAGCGCGTGGCGGTATTCAATACGGCTACTGCGTTAAAGTATCTTACGTGAGCACGCGCGTATCCGTGCTTTGGCGAAACTTCTTTGAGCCGAGGATGAGCGCGGCGTTTCCAGCGAGAGAAATCACTACCGCACTCGATTGGAAGCATCTGGTGCTGCGGGAAGGCGTGCTCGCGCAGGTGCAGGCAATTCGCAACTGGCTCGACCACAATGAAGTCGTGATGCACGGACTCGGCATGCGCGCCAAGCTGAAGCCGGGGTACCGATGTCTGTTTCACGGAGCCCCGGGTACCGGAAAGACGCTGACGGCGACACTGCTGGGCAAGTACACGGAGCGCTGCGTACTTCGTATCGATCTCTCCATGGTGACGTCGAAGTACATCGGCGAGACCGAGAAGAATCTAGCCGCACTGTTTGAGCGTGCGGAGAGTCGGGACTGGATCTTGTTCTTCGATGAGGCGGACGCGCTGTTCACCAGGAGGACGGACGTGAAGGACTCCCACGACAGGTATGCAAATCAGGATATATCCTATCTGTTACAGCGCGTTGAGGCGTTCGCTGGCCTCGCTATTCTTGCCTCCAATTTGCAGGTAAATATCGACGAGGCGCTCCTGCGTCGGTTCAATCAGGTGATCTGCTTCCCGTTTCCGAGCCAGGAGGAGCGGGAGAAGATTTGGCGGACGCTGCTTCCCGAGGCCATCAGGTTTGAAGACAATATTGACTTTGCTCGGGTGTTTTCCGCCTACGAACTCGCCGGAGGCAGCATTGTGAATGTTGTCCACCATACTTGCTTGAAGGCCGTGGCGCGGGGCGCAGAGGCGACCATGCTCATCGAGGACGTGCAGGACAGCATCCGAATGGAAATGGAGAAAGAGGGGCAGGTTTTCAAAGCCATACCCCTCGCTGGAGCGTGACGAGAATCGATCGGGAGGACCGAGAGCGTGGCGAAGCACGCTCCCGGAGCAGGTGCCGAATGAAACTGTCTTGCTTATCTGCGGCGCGGAGTTGTGCGTCACGACGTCGCCAACCCGGATGAGACTCGGGACCGATTATTGACGGATCACTCGGCGTGAAGTTCACGGGAAATTCCGGACACACACAAAAATCCGGAGTTCGATTGAATTCACAGTGTCCAGGCAGTGACCCACTGTCAGGCTGAGGCTACGCAACAACTGTTTGAACGCTTACACACGTCTACGGGAACACCGACTTCGAATTGGAATCTTTGGTGTGACGATCGCCGAGATTACCGAGACCGTGAATCTCCAGTAATGCCGCCGGCTGCGAACATGGTAATGTCCCTCTGAATGCAGGTTCAATTTCGACGCAGCTCTCCGGCTGAGTCAATCAAGTAGGATCCATCGTTGCCTTCCATACTTGCCGGCGTGCTGGCCATGACCATCATCGTTACCGCATCGAATTTCCTGGTGCAGTATCCGCTTAACGACTGGCTCACCTGGGGCGCGCTTACCTATCCTGTCGCTTTCCTGGTTACCGATCTCACCAATCGCCACCTTGGCCCGGGCGCGGCGCGGCGGGTCGTGTACGTGGGTTTCGCTTTTGCGGTGCTGCTCTCGGCGGTGCTCGCAACGCCGAGAATCGCCATCGCGTCTGGCAGCGCTTTCCTGACCGCCCAACTGCTGGATATTTACGTTTTCAATCGAGTGCGAAAGGCGCGTTGGTGGCTACCGCCGTTGCTGTCGTCGCTGCTCGCTTCGGTGGTGGATACGGTGTTGTTCTTCAGCCTGGCTTTCGCCGCAACGGGCAGTCCATGGATAACATGGGCGTTCGGCGATCTCGGCGTTAAGTTGGCCGTAGCGCTGCTCATGCTCGTTCCCTTCCGGCTGCTTCTCGCTCTTACAGCCCCGATTAAGGGAAGCAAAGCGACGCCGTAGCCGCAACTCCGGCCAGTGCCGCCCCACGGGCGTTCCATTAACTGCGCCGGGGATTGGGGCCAACTTCTGCACCAAATTCTGGACACCCACAAAATCCCAAAATCCGGCTAAGGCTCGGGTACCGGGGCAGCGATTTAATGGTCAGCCGGAGACTACGTGGTAGCCGCCCGAATGCTTACGGACGGGTACGACAACACCGACATCGGATTGGAAGCTTTGGCCATGTTGGCGCCGATATTACTGGGATTGTGGGTGTCCAGAATTATCATCGCGTGGTGTCACGACACCTGGATACAAGAACACTGAATTCTCACCGGGATACTGAACGCCTCGCCGATCAAATTCGATCAAAAAGCGAGGCAACTATTTGATGCTATTTGTGCTTATCGACAGATAGCTTACAGACTATTCCGAGCACATGGTTTACACATTTCGGCATTTGGGGAGAGCCCAGATGCCCGGGAAAGGCCTGATAACCGCCGTTCCAAATGGACGACGTCAGGGAAGCCCTTCGATGAACTGTTTATTTTCGAGAATAGACTGAAGCGCTTGTAGTGTTTTTAGAACGTGTCCACCATCTTCGCGGCCAGTCGCCAGGCAAGCCTGCCATCAGGATGAGTCCTCTCGAGTCGCTGCGACGCGGAACACTTCGACCGGTTCATGAAATCCCTTAAGCGTGAGCTCCACCGCAGCCCCCACCTGGACGCGATCCTCCAGTGCGGCGCAGGCGCGGTTGCTGAGCAAAATTTCCCCATCGCCCGCCTCGTCGCAGAGGCGAGCGGCGAGGTTCACTACGCTGCCGTTGGCGGTGTAGTCGTAGCGCCCCTCGAAGCCCACCATACCGACCGTTGCGTAGCCGAGCGAGATACCGACGCCGAAGCCGAGTCGGTGGCCGAGCTTGCGCCACCCCGCGCCGAGCTCGTCCATCCGCGTACGCATCGAGAGCGCCATCGACAGCGCCGCCCCGGCCGGGTCGTCGCAGGGTAGCGGGTCGTTGAAGATGATCATGATGCCGTCACCGGCGCGGTGGTCGATGGTGCCGTCGTATTCGTGGATGAGCTTGCCCATCGCCTCGTGGTAGGCCTGCAGGACCTCGATGGCTTCTTCGGGCTCGGCAGACTCGCAGAATCGGGTGAATCCGCGGAGATCGCAAAACACCGTCGCGATCAGCGCACGATGGCTGTCCAGCAATGCCCCGTCGGCGCTCGCGACCACCGCATCGGCCACCTGCGGGGAAAGAAAGCGGCGCAGGCGCCCGAGCCTGTCGAGTTCGTCGACCTGCGCCGCCACGCGTGTCTCGAGCTCGGCGTTCCAGCGCGCGAGCTCGGCAGCCTGGACCTGCACCTCGTCGTGCAGCATCTTGATGCGCAGCAGCGAGCGCACCCGCGCGATTAGCTCGGGCTGGTTGACCGGCTTGGTGAGGAAGTCGTCGGCGCCGGCCTCCAATCCCTTGACGCGCTCCTTGTCCGGATCCAGCGCCGTGACCAGGATTACCGGCAGCGCCGCGGTCGCGGGCTCCGCGCGCAGCTTCTCGCAGACCTCGTAACCGCTCATGCCGGGCATCATGACGTCCAGCAGCACCAGATCCGGATGCCAGTCGGCGACCTTGGTGAGCCCTTCCTCGCCCGAACCCGCCGTCTCGACGGCGTAGCCGCGCACTTCCAGCAGGTCGTGCAGGAGCTTCACGTTCATCGGCGTGTCGTCCACGACGAGGATGCGCGATGGATCGCTCATGTCTGCGTGCCCCGCGAGAGCACCTCTTCCAGCGCCGCCATGAACTCCTTGAGCCTGATGGGCTTCGGTTGATAGCCAGCGAATCCGACCGCCTCGATCCGGGCGCGCTCATCCTGCATGGCCGATGCCGTAACGGCAATGACGGGGATGTCTTTGGTCGCCGTGTCGGCCGCCAGCTGCTCGAAGGCCTCGATGCCGTCAATGCCGGGAAGCTGGATGTCCATGAGGATCAGCGCCGGCAGATGCTCGCGTGCCAGCGCCACGCCCTGCTCACCGGTCACGGCTTCCAGCGTTCGATAACCGCGATGCCCGAGCACGTCGCGCAGCAGCTTCATGTTCTTGTCGTTGTCTTCGACTATGAGGATCAGCTCTCCGGCCATGGTGGTCTTTCCCCCTCAGCTCAATTCCGCGGCCGCCACCGGCGGCGGCTCCAGGGGCAGGGTGATGCGGAACTCCGATCCTGCGCCCAGCGCACTCTCGACCACGATTTCGCCGCCGTGCAGCTCGACGAAGCGACGGGTCAGCGTAAGGCCCAGCCCGGTGCCCTCGACTTTACGCGCGTAGTCGGTGCCCACCTGGCGAAACTCCTCGAAGATGCGTTCCTGGTCTTCCGCGGAGATGCCAACGCCGGTGTCGCGCACCGAGATCACTACGCTGGAGCCGGCGCCGCGGGCCGTCAGCGTCACGCTGCCGCCCTCCGGCGTGAACTTGATGGCGTTGGAGAGCAGGTTGAGCAGGATCTGCTTCAGTTTGCGTTCGTCGCCGGTCATGTCGCCCAACGACTCGTCTATCTCGGACCCCAGCGCGATACCACGGCGTGCTGCACGCTCGCTGACCAGCGTCAGGGCATTGCCGAGCGCCGGTCGGATACCGAATTTCGCCAGGTCCAGCTCCATGCGTCCCGCTTCAACCTTGGCCAGATCCAGAATGTCGTTGATGAGCGAGAGCAGGTGCCGGCCCGAGCTGTGGATGTCGTCGACATACTCGCTCTGCTTCTCGTTCAACTCGCCAAACATCTTCTCGCCCAGCACCTCGGAAAAGCCGATGACGGCGTTTAACGGTGTGCGCAGCTCGTGAGACATGTTTGCGAGGAACTCGGACTTGTGCTGGTTGGCTAGCGCGAGCTCGCGTCCCTTCTCCTCGAGCTCGCGAAACAGGCGTGCGTTGTGGATCGCGAGGGCGGACTGGGCGGCGAAGGTACCGAGGAGCTCGACGGTCCCGGGCGGAAACTCGCCGGGCGTTTTGCGCGCCACCGCCAGCGCGCCGAGGACGCGATCCTCGCGCAACAGCGGCACCGCGAGGAGCGCCTTGAGGCCCGCGCGATCGAGCAGCCCGCGCAGCCGGCCGGTGTATACCCCCGGGGCATCGATGTCGGGAATCTGGACCGGCGCCCGGCTCTCTGCCGCACGCCCCATGGCGCCCTCGCCGAAGCGCACCGGGTCCGCGCCCTCGAGCACCTCCTCGAATCCGGGCGCGGCACGGGCCGGCAGCGTGCCGGTGGCCTCGTCGTACTCGCTAATCAGCCCACCGTCGGTGCCGGTGAGCGTGACCGCCTGGTTGATGATCGTGGTGAGCACGGTCTCCGGATCCAGCGTCGAGTTCACCACCTGCCCGATCTCGCCGAGCGCGCGCAGCTCCTCGACCGAGCGCGCGAGCTCACGGGTGCGCTCGTCGAGAGCCCGGAAAAGGCGCACATTCTCGATGGCAATGACCGCCTGGTCGGCGAAGGTCGTGACGAGATCAATCTGCCTTTCCGTGAACGGGCTGCCCTCGTCTTCCTTCCATATGGTAATCACTCCAACGAGGGTACCCTCCCTGAGCAGGGGGACCCCCAACGTCGTTCGCTGATCCACTATCTCTCGATCGACGTAGGTGTACTCGAGGTCGGCTTGGACGTCGGGAACATGAACCGTCCGTCGCTCCAGCGCGACCCGCCCGGTCACGCTCTCTCGCCCGGGACGCATCGGATGTTTCTGAAGAAAATCCCAGAACTCCGGTGAGGCACCGTACGCGGCCGCTACGGGGTAAAGGTCACCATCCGGTCTGAAGATCGCCCCCTTGTCGGCACCGCAGAGCTTGGTGGCATTCTCGACGAGGGTCTCGAGAACCGGCTGCAGATCGAAGGTCGAGCGGCTGATTATCTTGAGCACTTCGGTGGTCGCGGTTTGCTGCTCGAGCGCCTCCGTGACGTCCTTGTTGCGTGCCTCGAGCGCCTGAAAAAGCCGCACGTTGTCGATGGCGATCACCGCCTGGTCGGCGAAGGTGGAAACGAGCGTGATGTGGCTCTCGTCGAAGGGCCGCACCTCACGTCGGTACACTGCGATCACGCCTACGCATTCGTCGCCCTTCATCATCGGGACGAAGAGCACGCAGCGCACGCCTTCCAGATCGGCCGCGGCAACCCTGTGCGTGAGCTGGCCGTCCCGGTAGGCGTCGGTATCGGTGATATCGGTCAGCTGGCGCGGCACACCCTCGGCCGCGGCACGTGCGAGGACCAGAGGTGAGTCCACGGAGATGGGGTTCGCGGTCGTCCACTCGACAAACTCCGGCCGCGAGCCTTTGTGCGCGACGAGCTTGAACTGGTCGTCCTCGCGCATCGTCAGGAAGGCGAGCGGCGCGTCGCAGAGTCGGGTTGCACTGTCGAGGATGGCGTCGAACACGGGTCCATAGTCGGTGGGCGAGCGGCTGATGGTGCGCAGGATGTCGCTGGTGGCGGTCTGGCGCTCGAGGGCCTCGCCGAGCTCGTGGGTGCGGACCTCGACGGCCTGGAAGAGCTGCACATTGTCGATGGCGATCACGGCCTGGTCGGCGAAGGTGGAGATCAGCGCGATGTGGCTCGCGTCAAAAGGCCGTACTTCGCGGCGATATATCGCGATGACGCCGATGCAATCGTCGCCCTTACGCATCGGAACGCAGAGCATGGTTCGGATGTTTTCGACATCCACCGAGGCGACGCTGTGCGCAAGTTTACGGTTGCGGTAGTTGTCGGTGTCGGTAATGTCCGCGAGTTGTAATGGCTCGCCCTCTGCGGCGGCGCGCGCGACGAGCAACGGCGAATCCACGGATACGGGATTTGCCATCAGCCATTCGACGAACTCCGTTCGCGAGCCCCTGTGAGCGACGAGCTGAAAGTGTTCTCCCTCGCGCATCAGCAGGAAGGCCAGGGGCGCGTCGCAAAGTCGGGTGGAGTTTTCGAGAATGGCGTCGAAGACCGGGCCGTAGTCGGTGGGCGAGCGGCTGATAGTGCGCAGGATATCGCTGGTGGCGGTCTGGCGCTCAAGGGCCTCGCCGAGTGCCCTGGAATGGCGCACGCTGTCGACGGCGATGGCCGCCTGCTCGGCGAAGGTGGTGAGCAGCTCCACGTGGCTCGCCTGGAAGCTTCGAACCTCGCGGCGGTAGATCACGATCCCACCCACTGCCTCATCGCCGCGCAACATGGGAACGGCGAGCAGACTCCGTACGCCCTCCAGTTCCACCAAATGCTGGCGTGCCGAATGATCCGCGCCATGGGCGTGCTCGTCGGCGGCATCGAGCAACTCTACCGGTCGGCGCTCTGCGACGGCCTTCGCCGTGGCACTCTGCTCGGGATCCGGCGGCAACACCACGCTCCGCAGACGCTCGTTGAGCTCCGGCCTGACTCCTCGACCGGCCACGTAGCGGAAGCCCTCGTCCTCGCGGAGAAAGAGCAGTCCGAGCGACGCATCACAGAGCCTGGTCGCGTGCTCGAGAATCGCTTCGAATACGGGCTGGTAGTCGTCCGGCGACCGGTTGATGACCCGCAGGATCTCGCTGGTCGCGGCCTCGCGGGCCCGCGCATCGCGGAGTTCTTGTGCGAGATCTACCACGTCTTCCCCTGGAGACTGTGCGGTTGCACCCAAGCCGCCGAAGAGCCTAACACAGGGACGATTGCGCGCCGACTCGGCCTGTTCTTGGCCCGGGCCGCTGACGGGATGAGTATTTGGTGGGCCCGGTAGGACTTGAACCTACGACCAACGGATTATGAGTCCGTCGCTCTAACCAACTGAGCTACAGGCCCTTTTGGGGTGAGGGGGGATCTTATGGGATTACAGCGCAAATATGTAGGAGCGAGCTTGGCGCTTGGTTTCCCGGCCTCTCCCCCGTCTGGGGGAGAGGCCGGGAGAGCCGGGGAGGCGGCCTACTGCGTTAGTCCAGAAAGCTGCGCAGCTGCTCGGAGCGGCTCGGGTGGCGCAGCTTGCGCAGTGCCTTCGCTTCGATCTGACGAATACGCTCGCGGGTGACGTCGAATTGCTTGCCGACCTCCTCGAGGGTGTGATCGGTATTCATTTCGATGCCGAAACGCATGCGCAGCACCTTTGCTTCCCGGGGAGTGAGGCCCGCGAGAATATTCTGCGTCGATTCGCGCAAGCCCTCGAAGGTCGCCGAATCGTTGGGCGATACGATGGTCTGGTCCTCGATGAAATCACCCAGGTGCGAATCTTCGTCGTCACCAATGGGCGTCTCCATGGAGATGGGCTCTTTGGCAATCTTGAGTACCTTGCGGACCTTGTCTTCCGGCATTTCCATGCGCTCGGCAAGCTCTTCCGGCGTCGGCTCGCGGCCCTTCTCCTGCAGGATTTGGCGCGAGATGCGGTTGAGCTTATTGATGGTCTCGATCATGTGCACCGGAATACGGATGGTGCGCGCCTGATCCGCGATGGAGCGCGTGATCGCCTGGCGAATCCACCAGGTCGCGTAGGTCGAGAACTTGTAGCCACGCCGGTACTCGAACTTGTCTACCGCCTTCATGAGGCCGATGTTGCCCTCCTGGATGAGATCCAGGAACTGCAGGCCGCGGTTGGTGTACTTTTTAGCGATGGAAATCACCAGGCGCAAATTGGCCTCGACCATTTCCTTTTTCGCGCGCCGTGCCTTGGCCTCGCCGATGGACATACGCCGGTTGATGTCCTTGATCTCAGCGATGGTGAGACCGCTCTCCTCTTCGATGCCGGAGAGTTTGGTCTGCAGGCGCTTGATATCCGGCGCGAGTGGCTTCAGTGCTTCGGCGTACTTGTTCGATGCGCGCAGGTGCGGGCGCAGCCAGTTCAGATCGGTTTCGTTGACCAGGAAGCTGGCGACAAAATCCTTGCGCGGCATCTTCGCCTCGCGAACGCACATGGTCATGATTTGACGCTCGTGGGTTCGGATGCGCTCGATGACCCCGCGCAACTGAACGGTGAGCCGGTCCACCAGCTTCGGCATGAGCTTGAGCTCGAAGAACATCGCCGCGCACTCGTCACGAATCTTGACGGACTGCTTGGATGCCGAGCCATGCTTGGCGGTCGCCCGGGATACGCGGGCGAGGGTCCGTTTGAGTTTCTTGAAAAGCTCTTTCGCCTCGTCCGGATCGGGACCCAGATCCACCAGCGCTTCCAGCTCGTCCTCTTGATCGTCCTTGTTGTTGCCGTTTTTGGCGTCTTTGCCGGCCAGCGGCTTGGGACCCGGCGTCGCCGGTTCGTCGGACAGATTCGGATCGACGAAGGCCGAGAAGATATCGGTCAGCTTGATCTCTTCGTTCTCGTGGCGGTCGTACTCAGCCACCAGCATCTCGATGGTCGGGGGATAAACGGCGAGCGCCCCCAATGCCTGATTGAGGCCCTTCTCGATGCGTTTGGCGATTTTGATCTCGCCTTCGCGGGTGAGCAGATCCACCGTACCCATTTCGCGCATGTACATGCGCACCGGATCGGTGGTGCGGCCGAATTCGCTGTCCAGGGTGGCGAGCGCTGCCGCCGCCTCCTCGGTATCGTCCTCGTCGGCGTTGACCGCGGTCTCCATCATCAGCAGGGTGTCGGCGTCGGGGGCCACCTCGTGAACGGCAATCCCCATGTCGTTGATCATGCTGATGATATCTTCGATCTGCTCCGGGTCGACGATACCTTCCGGCAGGTGATCGTTGACCTCGTGGTAAGTCAGGTAACCCTGGTCCTTTCCCTTTGCGATCAATAACTTAAGTTGTGATTGTTGTTTGTTCAAATCCATTGTTTTCGTCTATCACACTGTCGTGTGGAAATGCGGGCGTAAACGCCGATTATACCAAATAACGCTTTCTCCTACCGGAGATCCGAGGTCATATTTCCATCGTTTTACTGCTGCGCAACTCCTCCAGAGAGTCGGGCAAATTCCCGCTTTTCAGCGTCGCTCAACTGCCCCTGCCGCCCCTTGCGGGCGAGCTCGGCAAAACGCTGATCCTCGGCCAATCGCTGAAGCTTTTCCAGGGAGTCCTCGAACTCCCGTTCGAGGCCCTCGCCGAGGGCCGTCATGTCGTCCGCAGCCAGCTTCGCCAGGTGGCGTCCGGACTCGTGGTCCCGGAAGCGCTCCAATAGCGCACCTGTCGTTAGATTGGGATTCTCGGCAAGAGTTTCAATAAGCTCCAACAACAAAGGCACGCCGGGGAGCTCCAAAGATCGCAATTGCGCGGTCGCCGTGATTCCCGAGCCCAACGATGGGTAGTGAACGAGCCACGAGATCACCTTCCGCACCAGTGACGGCGATTGTCGTTTGGTCTTAATTGGGGGGCGCGGCGGCGTCGATACCGTCGTATTCCCCCTCCCCGTCCTGAGTGTAGACGAATTCTCCGCAGCGAGTCCTGTGAGTTCAGCGAGGCGTTTCTCCGACAGCTCGCGGAAGCTGCCGGTAGGCAATTTTGCCAGCAGCGGGCGCGACAGGGCCGCCAGGCGCGCGCGGCCATCGATGGTGTCCAGGTCGACGCCATCGGCCAGGTGATCGAAGAGCACGGTGCCGAGGCTGTCGGCGTCGGCGGCGGCGGATGAAAAGGCGGATGCCCCCTGGCTGCGCACCAGGCTGTCCGGATCCTGGCCGTCGGAAAGAAACATGAAAAAGGCCTGCCGGCCATCCTGCATGGCCGGCAGGGCCGTTTCCAGGGCCTTCCAGGCCGCGCGGCGTCCGGCCTCGTCGCCGTCGAAGCAAAACACCACATCCTGACTGACGCGGAACAGCTGCTCCAGGTGGGCCTCGGTGGCGGCGGTGCCAAGGGTTGCCACGGCATTCTGGATGCCGTGCTGAGCGAGCGCGACCACGTCCATATAACCTTCGACGACAATCAGCCGTTGCGGCTTGCCAGCCGCTTTACGTGCCTGGTAGAGGCCGTAGAGCTCACGTCCCTTATGGAATACCGGGGTCTCCGGGGAATTCAGGTACTTGGGAGTATCGTCGCCGAGCACCCGCGCGCCAAAGCCGATGGTGCGCCCGCGGCGGTCGAGAATCGGAAACGTGATGCGCCCGCGGAAGCGGTCGTAAAAGCCGCCGCCGCCTTTGTCCACCAACAAGCCGGCGCGCGCCATGACGGCCCGATCGGCCTCGCTGCGCCCGAGGGCATTGAGCATGTTGTCCCAGCCGGGCGGTGCGAATCCCAAACCGAATGCGGCGGCGACCTCACCGGAAAGCCCCCGCTTGCGAAGATACTCCACCGCCTGCCCGGCCTCGCTGTGCTGGCGTAATTGCAGCTGTAAGTAAGCGTTCGCTTTCTCCAGCATGTCGTAAACGGGCTGCAGGCTTTCGCTGCGTGCCTCGTTGCCGGTTTCCCGGGGAACTTGCAGGCCGGCCCGGCTAGCCAAATCCTCCACCGCCTCGACGAAATCCATGTGCGCGTATTCCATCAAAAAGCCGATGGCCGAGCCGTGGGCGCCACAGCCGAAGCAGTGGTAGAACTGCTTGTCGGCGCTAACCGTGAATGACGGACTCTTCTCATTGTGAAAAGGACAGCAGGCCTTATGGTCTTTTCCGCCCTTTTTGAGCGGCACGTACTCGTCCACCACGTCGACGATGTCAACGCGTGATAGCACCTCGTCGATGAACTCACGGGGAATGAGTCCGGCCACTTCTGCCTCCGCCTCAAGACGCGGTCGTTACGGCCGCGAGTGTCGGCAGAGTCTAACCTGCTATGGTCTGCGGCTCACGGTCGAGGGATATGGGATCCAATCTGCTGCGCGAACGGGATTCTCGAGCGGCGGAGACGAGTCGCGGGCAGGCGTGTGCCCGCGGGCGCGGGAAGCGCGGGTGTTATGCGCCCGCCAGCTTCTGTTTGAGGGTGGCGCTGACGGCGCCGAGGTCGGCGCGGCCCTGAACTCGGGGCTTCAACAACCCCATGACCTTGCCCATGTCGCGCATGCTGGTGGCGCCGGCTTCGGCGATGGCGGCGTCGATGAGGGCTTCGAGCTCTTCGGCGGGGAGGGCTTCCGGCATATAGGCTTCTATGATGCCGATTTCGTAGCGTTCCTGGTCCGCCAGATCGTCGCGCCCGGCATCGGAATACTGCTGCAGGGAGTCCCGTCTCTGCTTGAGCATTTTCTCCAACACCGACAACACGCCGGCGTCATCTAGCTCCTTGCGCGAGTCCACCTCTATCTGCTTCATGGCGGCGGTGACCAGCCGCAGGGTCCCCAGGCGTGCCTTGTCCTTGGCGCGCATGGTGGCGGTGACATCGTCCAGAATGCGTTGTTTGAGTTGGGAAGCCATGGGTGGACACGGATCCGGCTAAGGCCCTGCGCTGCGGGGCCCATGCCGGCATGGGATCGGCCTCAATACAGGCGGCGGCGTTTGATGTTCTCGCGGGCGAGCTTCTTGAGATGACGCTTGACGGCGGCGGCGGCCTTGCGCTTGCGCACCGAGGTGGGTTTCTCGTAATACTCGCGGCGGCGGATCTCGGTGAGGGTT
>Ga0210064_1000400_pt1 | contig 20824 bp, 10 predicted proteins | sample Muzzi_CordC_D2_FD_185531 | JGI IMG/M metagenome (GOLD analysis project Ga0210064, IMG submission 185531) | Wetland microbial communities from San Francisco Bay, California, USA, that impact long-term carbon sequestration - Muzzi_CordC_D2 (SPAdes) | ecosystem: Environmental > Aquatic > Marine >...
GACTCCCAGACGTCGCCATCGTCGAGCATCTGGTCGACGGCTTCCATTCCGGGCCACAGCACCAGACGCACCTGCGCGAGGCCGGTACGCACCATCAGCGGCAACAGCCGAAGCAGCGCCCGTGTGGTGTAGCCGCTTTGCGCCGTCGTGACGCCGGCCGCAACGCAACGCCGCGACGCTTCGCGAACGATGCGAATGCCGTCGATCAAGCCCGGTGTCGGCACCACGTCCGCGAGCAGTTCCAGCGCACTCTCTTCGAGCACACCATCCGGCTCGCCGGTCGCCGCGTCCCGGCGAATCACGCCGCCCTCCGGATCGGAGCTCTGGGCATCGATCCCGGCCAACTCGAGTCCGCGGCTGTTCAACACCGCCAGGTGAGCCGAAATGTGCGAGATCACGATCGGGTGCTCGCTCGAAGCGCGGTCCAGGTCGTCGCGCGTCGGATGTCGACCCTCGGCGAGCAGAGTGTCGTCGTACCCCATCCCGACGACCCACTCGCCGGCGCGCTTCCCGGCCGCCCGCTCGCGGAGACGCGCGACCAGCTCATCCATGTTGCGAATCGTGCCGATCGGGGGGCTGTTCAGGTCGACCATGACCGCGAACACGCCCTCCCCCGGAAAGTGACCGTGGGCGTCGATGAAGCCCGGCAGCATCGCACGGCCTGCAAGATCGACCCGGCGCGCGTTCCGGCCCGCCCGCCCGCTCAGCTCCGTCTCAGCGCCGACCGCGAGGATCCGATCGCCCTCCACGAGCACCGCTGACGCAACGCCATCCCGTTCGTCCATGGTGACGACCGGACCACCGAAATAGAGCGTGCGCGCCGGCGGCCGCAGATCCAGCCACAGCAGCCACCCCAGCGCGACCAGCAACGCCGATGCGAGAATTCGCTTCATCGCCCAATCCTAGCCGTAGCCGCGCGTCGGCCGCATTGCGACCGGAGCTTCCGCCCGGCGTCACGCTCACGCGGGCACGCCGAGCAGCGCGTTGACACCGGAGAGCGCGCCGCCGAAGCTGCGACGGGTATGGCGAAACTCGCTCGGCTGCTCGAAGGCCGTCACCACCGGCGCACGCTGATCGCGGTGCTGTCGCTCGGCTTCGCGTTGCGGGTGTGCTGGATCTTCGCGGTCGACGTCGATCCGCGCAGGGACTTCCATTTCGACATGACCTTCTACGAGCTCGCGGCTTTGCAGCTGACCGAGGGGGCGCTGCTGCGCGACTTCGACGGCACGCCGACCGCGAAGTGGTCACCCGGCTATCCGCTGCTGCTCGGCACGGCCTACCTCGCGTTCGGCAAGCAGCTGATCGTGGGCAAGCTGTTGAATGCCCTGTTCGCGACGCTGAGCGGCTGGTTCTGTTACGCGCTCGGGCGGCGATTGTTCCGACCGGCCGTCGGGCTGGTGGGGGCGGCGCTGCTCGCGGTGCTGCCGGGCGACATCTTCTACTCCGCGCTGTTGCTGTCCGAGCCCGCGTTCTCCGCTCTCTTCACCGGCGCAGTCTGGCTGTTCGTGATTCTCGAGGAACGCAAGCCGCAGCGATCGTTCCCGCGTTGGTTCGGCTTCGGCATGTTGATCGGCGCCGCGATCCTGGTTCGCGGTACCGCGAGCCTCTTCCTCGTCGTGCCGGTCGCAATCTGGTGGATCTCGCGGTCGTTCGGCAGTGCGTTCCGGATGGGCGCGATCGCGGCCGCGGGGCTCGTCTTCGTGGTCGCGCCGTGGACCCTGCGCAACCTGGTCGTGCTCGGCGTTCCGGTGATCGTGAGCACGCAGCAGGTCGGCATGGCGATGACCTTCGCCCACTCGGAAGTCGCAGACGGCGGCTACTCGCAGCGCCTCGTGAATTTTCGCGACGAACTCGTCGCACCGTTCGCCCGGCTGCCGAACCCGGAACGCGAGATCGCCGAGTGGCGCTTCGAGATGCGGCGCGCCTTCGACTATGCGCGAACGCATCCGGGCCGCGAACTCGGCCTGGTCCCGCGGCGGCTCGCGAATCTCTACGCACACGACCACGCGGCGCTGCCATGGTTGACGCCGAAGCCGCCTCGAGGCCGGAAGAAGTCCGCGATCTTCGGTCCGCGACGCGATCGCTTGCTCGAGATCGCAGCCGATTGGAGCTTCTACGCATTGTTCGTGCTCGCGCTGTTCGCGATTCCGCGCACGCTCGACCGGAAGCGCCCGGCGGCCTGGATCGTGCCGGGATCGCTCGCATACGTGACGCTGCTGCACGGGGTGCTGTTCGCGGGCGATCCGCGCTTCCACGCACCGGTCGCCCCGCTGCTCGCGCTGTTGGCCGCCGCCAGCTTGCTGCGCGCCGAAGTCACCCCCTTCGAGCAGCGCTCGATCGCGTTACCTTCGACGTCGAGCGGGTCCGATGCACCGACTCGCACAGATCCGCGGAGGTCCACATGAAATACCTGCACACGATGGTGCGCGTCAGCAGCCTGGACGAATCGATCGAGTTCTATTGCACGCATCTCGGCCTGAACGAGATTGCGCGCTTCGACAACGAGGCCGGCCGCTTCACGCTCGCATTCCTGGCCGCCGACGAATCCCCCGATGCGCAGGTCGAGCTCACCTACAACTGGGATCCCGAGCCCTACGACGTCGGTCGCAACTTCGGTCACCTGGCCTTCGAGGTCGAGGACATCTACGCGACCTGTCGACGCCTGATGGACAACGGCATCGCGATCCTGCGCCCGCCGCGCGACGGCCGGATGGCGTTCATCCGCTCGCCCGACCGGATTTCGATCGAGCTGCTGCAACGCGGGACACCGCTGCGGATCGAAGAGCCCTGGGCCTCGATGCCCAACTCGGGCGAGTGGTAGCGGACCGGCCCGGTCAGATGTTCGTGTCGCGCCCCTGCCAATAGCGGTCGCGGAGGCGGCGGGTGTAGAGCTTGCCGGTCGGGTGGCGTGGAAGTTCGGCTTCGAAGTCGATCGACCGCGGCACCTTGTAGCCGGCCAGCCGCTCGCGCGCGAAGGCGATGATCTCGGCTGCGAGCTCGGGAGATTCCGAGAAGCCGGGCGCGAGCTCGACCGCGGCCTTGACGCTCTCGCCCCATTCGTCGTCGGGAATGCCGAAGACCGCCACGTCCGCGACCGCGGGGTGTTCGTGAACGACCTGCTCGACTTCGACCGGGTAGATGTTCACGCCGCCCGAGATGATCGTGCTCGACTTGCGATCGGCCAGGTAGACGTATCCGTCCGCCTCGACGCGGCCGATGTCGCCGATCGTGAATACGTGGGGTTCGAGATAGGCCGCCGCGGTCTTTTCGGGATCGCCGTGATACTCGAACGGCCGCGCGCTGGTCCGGTGTCGACAGTAGAGGTCACCGGTCTCACCGGCGTCGAGTCGTCGGCCCGAAGCGTCGGCCGCGAAGATCTCGAATGCGGGCAAGGCGCGCCCCACGCTGCCGGGGTGCGCGAGCCAGTCCGCGGAATCGATCAGGGTGTTCACGCCGCCTTCGGTGGCGCCCCAGTACTCCACGAAGCACTCGCCCCACCACTCGATCATGCGCCGCTTGACCGCCACCGAGACCGGCGCTGCGCCATGCAGCACCAGGTCCAGCTTCGGTGCTCGAAACGCCGCTCGGCGTGCGTCGGGCAACCGCAGCAGCCGAACGAACATCGTCGGAACCAGGTGCGTGTGAACGATCGCGCGCTCCGCGATCACGTCGAGCGCTTCGGCTGCGTCGAAGCGCGGCAGGATCACGATCGGAGCGCCGTTCGCGTTGTCGTAGATCGCGAACATCAGCGGCGCCGCGTGGTACATCGGGCCCGTCACGAGGTGTGGCCCACTGCCGTCGAGACCGATGTTGCGGCCGAGCGTCTCGAGGTTCGCCATGCCGGCGGCGAGTGTGGCGGGCCGAGCGCGTTTCACCCCCTTGGGTCGGCCCGTCGTTCCGCTGGTGTAGATCATGTTGCCGCCCGCGGGCCCATCGGGCTCGAGCGGCTCGTCCGAGGCCGCGGCGAGCGCCACATCGAGGTCACCGCCGGCGAGCAGCACCGGAGCAGCGCTCACCGCGCGCGCGACCTCGGCATGGTCGGGATCGCTGAACAGCAGCTTGGCGCCGGAATCCGCGACCACGTATTCGATTTCGGCACGACTCAGGTGCCAGTTGATCGGAGTGATCCAGACCCCGGCCATGATGGCGCCCAGGATCAACTCGACGTACTCGACGCGGTTCTGCATCAGCACCGCGACGTGATCTTCGGGTCCGACCCCGGCCTCCTCGCGCAGGAAGCGCGCGACGCGGATGCTGCGATCGCGCAGCTCGGCCCAGCCGCGCCGACGGCTGCCGTCGTCGACCGCCAGGCCGTGCGGGTCGGCCGCTGCGAGAGCGTCGATCATCGCGACATCACGCCGCACACGGCGCGGCGGACCTGCTCGACGACATCAGCATCCGCCTCCAGGCTCCACCAGCCGCGGATCGACGGCGAACGTTGCGGGTGTGTCCACGCCTTGTCGCGAACACACCCGCCGAAATCTCTTCTCAGCCGTAGAGGATCACGCCGCGCGCATTCTTGCCGGACTCCATGTCCCGGAATGCCTGCGGTGCCTCGTCGATGCTGTAGGTCGTCGTGACCATGTCGTCGAGGTTCAGCTTGCCGGCCTCGTACAGGTCGAGCAGCATCGGAAAGTCGGCGTGGAAGTTCAGGTCGCCGTAGTAGCTCCCCTTCACGGTCTTGCCGTCCATCGACAGCAACAGGGCGTTGAACGGAACATTGTCGGTCAACTTTCCGACGCCCACGATCGTGGCGGTTCCGCCGCGGCGAATCGCATTGTAGGAGTCGGCCATCAGCTGGGGAATGCCGACCGCTTCGAAGGAGAAGTCCGGGCCGTGTCCGCCCGTCAGCTCCTTGCACTTCAGCACCGCCATGCCGTCGCTGCCGTTCACCGTGTGCGTGGCGCCGAAGTTCTTGGCCATCTCGAGCTTGTTGTCCGCGACGTCGACCGCGATGATCTGCAAAGCGCCGGCAATGCGGGCGCCCTGGATGATCGACAGGCCGATGCCTCCGGCGCCGAAGACCACCACGCTCGAACCCGGCGTCACCTTCGCCGTATTGATGGCCGCACCGACTCCCGTCGTCACGCCACAGCCGATCAGCGACGCCTTGTCGAGCGGAAAGCGCTTGTCGATCTTCTGGGCGCTGATCGCCGGAACGACGGCTTCTTCGGCCATGCATCCGAGAAACTGCATCACACCGAGGTCGGAGCCGTCCTGGCGGTGAACGCGCGACGTGCCGTCGAGCATCAGGCCGTTCGGTTGGCCGATATTGCAGAACTGCGGCTCCTGCTTGTCGCAGAAGAAACAATGACCGCACGCGGGCTGGAACGACAGCACGACGTGGTCGCCCTTCTCGAAGCCCGTGACTCCGTCACCGATCTCGTCGACGATGCCCGCACCTTCGTGCCCGAGCACCATCGGCTTCGGGAGCGGCAAGCCGCCGTTGATCACGGAGAGATCGGATCGGCACACGCCCGTGGCCGCCATCTTGATCTTGAGCTCGCCCGCCTTGGGAGGGTCGAGCCGAACTTCCTCGACCGAGCATTTTTCATTTTCCGAAGTGACGAGAGCCTTCATGGCGTCTTTCTCCAATGATTCGCGGTGGTTTCTAGAGCCGCGGGGGCGCGGCGCCGGCGCGACAGCATTACGATGCGCGCTCATTATAGAGGGCGGGCGCGGTTTCGCGCATCCCGAACCACATCGCGGTCCGCGAAACGATCTCCCGCGAAATCGAAGCCGAATGGCCTAGACTAGCGCGCTATGTCGCGCCGGATCGTGTGGATCGGAGTTGCCTCCGTCGGCCTCTGTCTGCTGATCGCGTTGCTGATACGGGTGGCCTTCCAGAGCCCGGACCGCTCCGCAGGCACGATCGAAGGCCCCGCCCGTCCGGAATCCCAGTTCCGCGCGTCGGCGCGGGCTTCGCTGGAAGCCGCCTCGACGCTCGCGGGCGCGAGCGCCGTTCCGGCGAAGCCGATCCTGTTCGGCGATCTCCACGTCCACTCGACCTTCTCGATCGACGCCTTCGCATTCGCGCTGCCGATCTTCGGCGGCGAAGGCGCCCACCCGCCCGCCGACGCCTGCGACTTCGCGCGCTACTGCTCGTCGGTCGACTTCTTCTCCCTCAACGACCACGCCGAGGGTCTGACCCCCGCGCGCTGGCGGGAATCGATCGACAGCATCCGGCAGTGCAACGCCCTCGCCGGAGATCCCGCGAATCCGGACCTGGTGGCCTTCGTGGGCTGGGAGTGGACCCAGGTCGGCGATCGGCCCGAATCTCACTACGGTCACCGGAACGTGATCTTCCGCGGCCTCGCGGACGCCGACCTGCCGGCGCGGCCGATCAGCGCGCTTCCCGATGGAATCACCAAACGCGCGCGGGCGTTGTGGTTGGTTCGCGCGATCGAGAAGCTCGGCCCGGTCGGACTCGGCGAATACGCGGACTTCCTCTGGTTGACGCGGCAGATCGCCGAGACGCCCGACTGTCCGAGCGGAATCGATACCCTCGACCTGCCGACGGACTGCCGCGAGAACGCCGCAACACCCGCGGAGCTGTTCGCCAAGCTCGACCGCTGGGACTCCGATTACCTGGTGATCCCCCACGGCCTCGCATGGGGAATCCACGCGCCGCCCGGCTCGAGCCTCGACACCCTGCTCCGCGACGGCAACCACGATCCCTCCCGCGAGCGACTGATCGAGACCTTCTCCGGTCACGGCAACAGCGAGGAGTACCGCGAGACGCTTCCGGACGCCGAGGCCGGCGACGTCTGCCCCGCCCCGACGGCGGCCCACCTCCCCTGTTGCTGGCGGGCGGGCGAAATCATGCGCGCACGTTGCGGCGACCTGCCCGCTGCCGAGTGCGAGCGGCGGGTCGAAGAAGCCAAGCGTCTCGCGCTCGAGGCCGCGGAGACGCCGCATCGAATCTTTCCCGACACGACTCCCGAAGACTGGCTCGACTGCGACCAGTGCCGCGATTGTTTCAAACCGGCGATGAATTTGCGTCCGCGCCAGACCGCACAGTACAGCCTCGCGATATCGCGTTTCGCGACAGACGACGCAGCGGATGCGACTCCCGAACGCTTCCACTGGGGCTTCATCGCCTCCACCGACAACCACACCGCGCGACCGGCGACCGGCTACAAGCAGTACGCGCGCCACGAGATGACGGACGCCCGCGGGATCGCGTCGCCCGTCATCGACCGGCTCACCCGGCCGTTCATCGCCGGGCGTTCTCGCGACGCGCAGCGCGCGCAGAGCGGACGCGCGGAGCGGCGCAGCTTCCAGGGGCTGTTCGATGTCGAACGGCAGGCGAGCTTCATGTACCCCGGCGGCCTGGTCGCAGTACACGCGGAATCGCGCGATCGGCATTCGATCTGGAACGCGCTCGGAAGGCGCGAGGTCTACGGCACCAGCGGACCGCGCATCCTGCTGTGGTTCGACCTGCTGAACGCTCCGGGCGGCTCCGCACCGATGGGCAGCGAAGTATCACTCGGCGACGCACCCGAGTTCGAGGTACGCGCCGCGGGTGCATTCGAGCAACGCCCAGGCTGCCCCGAAACGAGTCGCAATGCGCTATCGCCGGAGCGACTCGAGCGACTCTGCCGTGGCGAATGCTATCACCCGGACGACACGCGCCACCCGATCGACGCGATCGAAATCGTCCGGGTGCGGCCGCAGACGCGACCGGGGGAGCCGATCGCGTCGTTGATCGACGACCCCTGGCGGCGCTTCGATTGCCCGGCCGACCCGGCCGGCTGCCGCGTTCGCTTCTCCGACCCCGACTTCGTCGCGTCGGGTCGCAGCACGGTGTACTACGCGCGCGCCCTCCAGGCCGCGACCCCCGCGATCAATGCCGAAAATCTGCGCGGTGAATTCGATGCGGCCGGCAACGCGGTCTCCGTCGATCCCTGCTACGGAAGCCATCGCACCTCATTCGACGACGACTGTCTGGCTCCCGCACAGGAGCGCGCGTGGTCGTCCCCGATCTTCGTCGAGCCGGCCGGTTCGGTCGGCGGGGACCTCAGCGCTCGACACGACATTGCATCCCCACGGCCTCCCAGCCGCGCCCGCAGTTCGACCGCTCGACGAAGCGGCGGCTGACTCCCGGCGAACGGGCGCACCGCCTCGAACCCGCGAACCGGAGGCGCCCCGACTTCGCGCCCGCCCTGCTCCGGACACAGACACAGGCATCCGGATGAAATGCAGCCCGGGCGAACCGGAAGCCGTCGATCACTTCGATCGACTCGGGAGCGTCGACTTCGAACGCCTGCGATTCCGGAACGAATCGTATCGGGATCGGCTCTCCGAACGACGACTCGGCGGTCTGGCCGCCATCACCGGCGATCTGCGTGCGGCGCGGACGCGCGATTACTCCCGAGCGGGCCGCTGTCGGCCGCGCGGCCCCGCGAAATCGACGAAGATCGGGGACGACCAGGCCCGCTCTTCGGTCTCGGCGAGGCAATCGTCCTCGTAGGGGGTGCGGAAGTCGCCGTAACACGGATTCGATTCGCGGCACTCCCCGTTCGACTCCCGGCTGCAGCGAAGGTTGTCGGCGTTGACCGCAACGCTCGGCGCCTCGATCGCGCGCACGTAGTAGAGCGCGTCGCGACCGGCGCTCTCGAACTCCGGGTCCGAGAAGGAAACCGAGCAGCCCGCGCGATCTGCGGCGCAGGGAAGCACACGCCACGGATCTTCGATCAGCGGACCGATCGGTTCGCCCGGCCGGATCTGGGGACGGATGCGAACGACCTCGACGCGCGTGATCGGACGGCGTTCGTCGCTCGGGTTGTAGCATTCGCCCCGGCACAGGTGATGGATGCGTTCGGGCGAGAGCGAGGCGGCGGTGTATTCCGGGCAGCCGGGCTTCTGCTCGAACGAGCCCACGGCGCGCACGCGGAATTCGGGAGTGCGCGCCATCCGGGTCTTGGAGCCCATCGGCAACGCTCCACCGGACTCGGACGGGGCGTTCAGCAGGTCGAACCAGAGCAGGATGCGCGGGCCGCTGGTTCCGTAGACCTCGCGCCGCCCCATCGCGTTCCAGATCGAGTCGCGATCGCGGCCGGTCGCATGCGCGGCGATCAACCCGCCCGTGAGAAAGAAGCTCGACTGACGCTCGGCCTCGAGCGCATTGAAGACCATCAAGGGCATCCGGGTGCGATCGTACGCAACCGACTCCGGAATCGGCTCGCCCGGCTCCCTCGACAATGGCCCGAGGGCCCCGGCCGCCACCTCGCCGGCCGCCTCGGTGTTTTCTCGCCGGTCGATCTCCTTGTAGCCGGTTCCGGGCCGGGCCGTGTGGTTGTCGCTCGACGCCATGAAGCCGAATTCGAATCGCCCGGGTTCCTCGGGATCGTCGAAGTTCCGCAGCGCCAGGATGTACTGGGCTGCGCCGCCGGGTCGATAGTTGAATGCGGGCGCAAAGCAGTCGCGACACTGACCGGCGTCGAGCCAATCGCTCACCTCGGCACCCGGAACGGTGAGGAAGCCCTGGATCCCCGCATCGACGGCGTTCTGACGCGCGGTCGCTGCACGCGCATCGCACTCCGCAGCGGCCTCGCCCGCTGCGGAGCAGCGTTCGCGGATGATCTGCCCGGCCCGCCAGCAGGTGGGCAGATAGCCGGGGCTCGGCTCGGGACAACGCGCGCGGCCGTCGGCCGAGATCGTCACGCCGCGGAAATCCCGGTACTCCTCGGAGTTTCCATGGCCCGAGAAGACCTCGATCAGCGTCTGGCGGGCGGGATCGTGCTGAGCCCGAGTGAGCTGTTTGTCCCAGGTCGAGCCCGCTGGCGTGTAGAAACCCCAGGTGGTGCCGTGCGGAATCACGATCGAATCATGGCCCCAGTCGTCGAGCTTCTCGAAGAGCTCCCCGGGAGTTTCAGTCGATTCGAAGCAGTCGTCCGGGAGGTCGCGCACAGGGGTCCCCGTCGCGCAATCGTCCATCTTCTTGCGCTCGGCCAGCAGCCGGACGAGATCGTGCACCCGCGGCTCGCCGGAGAACAGCGCCACGGCTCCCAGACCCAGGCCGCCCGGAATCGACATCGCGCGCGCCGCCATTCCGCGCGAGGCGATCGGACGCGTTGGAATGCGATCGGCGTCGGTGTGGTGGAGGATCACGTTCTTGTGGCCGTAGTGATCCTCCGGCGTGCTGCCCACCTGCGTCCATTCCCAACCCAGGAAGGCGACGACGTCCGGGTTCTCCGGGTCTCCCGCGACCGAGTTGCACTGGCGGATCGAATCGATCGTTTCGTGCCAGTGTTCGGAGGTCAGGCCCTCGGCGTGGTCGTTGATCGACCAGAAATCGAGCGCCGAGCAGAAGCGCGCGTAATCACATGCGTCGGCGGGCGGGTGCGCCCCCTCGCCCGCGAGCATCGGCAAACTGGTCGCGAATGCGTCCACCGAAAACGTCGTGTGAACGTGCAGATCGCCGAACAGGATCTGCTTGCTCGGGTTTGCGCCGAGCGAAGCCGCGGCAGCCTTCCCGATGCGAACGCGATTCGCGACGACTTCCTCGGGAATCCGCTTTGCGGTGACCGCTCCCGGCATCTCGTGCGCGCCGAACCAACCCTCCGACGCCCCATAGACGACTGCGACGACCGCGATCAGGCCCGCAGCCAGTCCCAGAACGAGAAACCTTGCGAAGTTCACTGCACCTCCGGCCGAGCGGCTCGTGCGGCGCACCCGGAGCGTCACGACTCTACCGAACCGGACCCGCGGAAACCCGGTCGGTATACTCCGGCTGCCGAGCGGGGGGCGAGCGCGGTGGAAGGATCGATGCAGTGAACCAGCCGACGGCGAGCCGCGTTCAGACGGTCTGCCTGGTCAGCCTGACCGTCGTCACGATCGGAGCGGTACTCAAATGGCTCGCTCCGGTGATGGTTCCGTTCGTGCTCGCGTTCTTCTTCTCCCAGATCCTCTCCCCGCTGGTTCGCGTGTTGGTGGAGCGCTTGCGGATGCCGCGCATCGCAGCCGTCGTCGCGGCGCTCACGCTCGCATTCCTCGTCTTCGTCGGAACCGCGAGCCTGATCACGACCTCGATCGGTCAGCTCGGAGCGAATGCGGCGGGTTACCAGCAGAAGGCGGTCCGCCTGATCAACTCGATCACGGAATGGCTGCCGTTCGAACTTTTCGGCATCGACGACACGATGGTGACCGAACCGCTCAAGCGCTACTCGATCGGGACGCTCGGAAACCTGCTGCTCGGAACCACGAACGCAATTCTCGATCTTCTCTCCAACGGGCTGTTGGTGCTCATCTTTCTCGTCTTCCTGCTACTCGGCCCGAACAGCCTGTCGCGGCCTGCCGACGGTTTCTGGGAGAAGGTCGACCGCCCGGTCAAGCGCTACCTCATCGCCAAGGGCCTCTTGTCCGCTGCGACCGGGCTGCTGGTCGGCCTGGTGCTGAGCCTGCTGAACGTCGACCTCGCGCTGCTGTTCGGATTGTTCGCATTCCTGTTGAACTTCATCCCCAACATCGGCTCGGTCATTGCGACTCTTCTGCCGATACCCGTCGTGGTTGCGAGCCCCGACTTTGCGGCCACGACCGCGGTGCTCGCGATCCTCGTTCCAGGCGCGATCCAATTCACGATCGGCAACTTCATCGAGCCCATGCTGGTGGGAAGCTCGCTCGACCTGAGTCCGGTCGCGATCCTGTTGAACCTGATCATCTGGGGAATGCTCTGGGGAATCGTCGGCATGCTGCTGTCCACTCCGATCCTGGTGATACTCAAGATCCTCTGCGAGCAGTTCGAGGACACCAGACCGCTGGCTCGCCTGGTATCGGCGTCGGCCGAGCCGGCGCGGCCGGGCTAGCCGGCCGAGCCCCGAGCCGCGGGATCGTCGCTCGCGAAACTGGTACCCTTTGGCCGCGTCCGAATCGCCCGGCTGCGGGAATCCGGCCCGCGGGTCGAGGCTTCGTACGCAACCCGGCGCTGCCCGCCCCGACCGTGGGGCCGACCGACGAACTCGCAAAACGCGGAGAGGAATCGATTGGATGTCGTCCCAGGACGCCGACATCGCCGTTGGTGGGAACTGGAGCAGCACGTTCGAAGAGGTCTTCGACGAGCACGTCGAATTGCGCGACATCCTCACCGAACTCATGGAGACCCGCGACCGTGGTCTGCTTTCCCAGCTCCTCGGAAAGCTGTTCGAACGACTCCAGACCCACTTCGAGAACGAAGAGCGGGACGAGGACATGGTCCGGACGATCGCCGAGGCCCAGCCGAAGCACCGCGCGAAGAACGCGGAACTCATCGCCGAGCACCCCGGAATCCTCGCGACGGTGCTCGAACTCATCGATCGTGTCGACGCCGACGACGGACTACCGGCCGACGAGATCATCCGCGAAGTCGGCCTCATCCTCGAGCGACTGAACGCGCACGACGCGCGAGAGACCGAGCTGCTTCGCCAGATCACCAGCATGGACTCGAGCGCGGCGCGACGCGCTCGCCAGACGCATTCGAAGGCACTCGAGGTCAACCTTCGCCGCACCGCAGTCAACGTCGTCATTCCCGAAGAGCAGAAGGTGCTGCTCGACGTCACGCGAGAGTACGCGGGCGTGTACGAAAACACCAAGAAGCTGCTCTGGGAAATCAACCACCGCTACATCGGCTGGGAGCAGACCATCGACGACCTCCACCGCCGTGCAATGGGGGACTTCTCTCACCACATCGAGCACGAACGCGCTCCCGAGGCCATCGGCGTGCTGTGCGAGCTCTACGTGCGGGCCGCCGAAGCAGCGTCTCCGGCGGAGCTCGGCGAGACGGCGATCCGGAAGTTCCAGTACTACCTCGAAAAGCTGACACACGAGGCCGGTGATCGTCTGACGTCGCTGCTGCCCGTTCTCGATCACACCATCGAGCGCCTGCAGCAGCTGTTCCTCGACTCTCCGCGATTGGGCGCCATTGCATCACCGCGCCTGAAGCGCTTCAGCGCGGCGCTTCTGGGCGCGAGCGAAGCAGCCGCGGCAACCGCCGAGCGGAGTCTCGAGCTGCTCGCAGCGGCGCTGCGCCAGACCTACTCGCAGTGGCTCGAACAACCCGACCCCGAGATCTGGTGGCGCGAGCAGACGGGCGCCGACGACGACGCCGAGATTCCGGTGCGCCTGCGCCAGGTCACGCACGCGCACCTGCGAGAGTGCCGCGCGCGCCTCGAATCACTGACGGATCGGCCGCTCCGTCAGAGCGCCGACGAACTGCTCGGACTGCCCGACGACGCACAGATCGAGCGCGGAATCCTCGATGCGGCGGCGTGCGTCGCGATGCCCGAGAGCGAAGGCTGGCAGAACCGCCTGGCGCGAATCCACTGGTTGATCCGTGTATTGTCGGTCGCAGCCCTGGGAGCGGTCCACCAACAGGCACTCAGCGAAATCAGTCACTCCTACACGGACGTGCTGCGCAGCGCCGATCGCGAACGCCTCGAACAGGTCATCCGCGAGACCTTCGCAGGCCTGCGTCGCAGCCGTCTGGCGGAGTCCCAGACCACCCTCGACCTGATCTCGAAGATCGGACTCGAAGTGCTCGCGACCGGCGACCCGGAGTGGTTCGATGTGGTGGTCGACGAGATCCTCGACTGGGACTTCCCCGGTCCGGATTTTTCGGGCTTCACCGATGACTGGCAGGTCCAGGTGAACCCCGCCCACCTGCGAGCGATTCGCACCTACCTGAGCCTGATCGAGGGCGACCCCGAGTTCGCCCGACCCTTGATCGCCGCCCTCGTCGTCCATCTGAAGATCGGCGGAGTCTTCATCGCCGACACCGACCTCTTCCAGAAGGACATCTCCCGGCTTCTCAACAGCGAGATCGGACCGGCCTACAACCAGATCAAGCATCTTCTCAAGATCTTTCCGGTCTATTTCAACGACATCGGAGCCGAAGGCGAGCTGCGCGACGTCTCCTCCCACCTCGACGAGATTCGCGGACGCAAGGATCCCCTCTGCCATTTCCTGCGCAAGCAGTGCCACGTCGAGAGCAACCCGCTGCTGGTCCGCGTCACGCACGAGGTCGCCCGCTACTTCGCCACCGGCGATCGCGAGGGATTGCGCTCCTACGTACCGGCCTCGCTCTACGAACGTCTCGACATCACGAACCCCGAACACGCCGGCCTGCACGCGGTCTTCTCGGAGCTGACCCGCGACGACGACATCGACGCCCTGTTCGGGCTCGATCCGTCCGAAGTCCTGATCCGCCTCGCGGGAATGAGCGAAGGCAGCGCGATCGACCGCGAGAAGGCCGGCCTGCTGTTCCAGCTGCGCCAATTGATCGGCCGGAAGTACGAGATCGACCACCGCGACCTGCTCGAGCGGATGTCGGCGGAAAACGTCGTGTCGTCGGAACAGGTCGAATCCCTGCGAGTGGCGCTCGAGGACAGCCGGATCGAATCCGCGCTCGAGATCCTGCTCGACATCCTCGAGCACCTCCAGTCCATCGCGATGAGCGAGGAGAAGACCGAAGGCTATGAGGACGTCTACCGCAAGCGACATATCGCCGCGGGCATTCCGAGCATGTACGGCCGCTACCGGGAAGAGAAGTTCGAGGCCATCGGCCTGTCCTTCCGGATCGAATCGATGGCGAAGGCGCTCTTCGATCGCCTGATTTCCGAACAGAGCTTCGAATTCGTCACCCGCAATACGCTGATGAAATTCTCACGCTGGCTGAAGCTGATCCTGCGCGCGTTGCGCGTGGACGGTTTCCGGGGGCGCGGCCTCGCCACCGGCACCGACATGCTCGACCAGGCCCTGCACGCCGAAGGTCTCCGCGTCGACCAGTACATCAACATCCTACAGCTGCTCTCTCGCAGCATGGAGAACCAGATCCGGATCCGCTTCCTCGATGTCTACGAGGACGTCCTCGAACGGATCCTGCTGCGGATGTTCGAACGCGGCAGCCTCGAGCTCGAAGCCGGCGCCGACCCCCACGAGAAGGTGCTGACGATTTCCGAGATGTTCTTCCGCGACCTGATCGCACAGAGCTTCGGGATGCAGCAGCTCGACAACCTGCTCGGGCGCGTGCTGCGCGGGATGGTGCACTGGCGCGAACGCCTCGACCGCACCACGTTGAGCCTGCTCATGACCTACGACGACGAACGCGCTTTCGTCGAAATCGGCCCGGAGATGGGTCCCAACGACGGCGCGATCTATCTCGGCAACAAGGGCTACGCAATCAAACGGCTCGCACACGACGGCATCCCGGTTCCCGACGGCTTCATCCTGACCACCGAGATCTTCCGTTGCCGCGACGCGATGCGGCGCTGTGCGGAACTCGAACGCGAGGTGCGATCGAAGATCCTGGAGCAGGTGGGTCGACTCGAGCGTTTGTCGGGCCATCGCTTCGGAGATCCCGACAACCCGCTGCTGTTGTCGGTGCGCTCGGGCTCCGCAATCAGCATGCCGGGCATCCTCGACACGTTCCTGAACGTCGGCATCAACCCCGAAGTCGCAGCGGGGTTCGCCCGGCGAACCGGCAGCAGCTGGGCCGCCTGGGACGCCTACCGACGCTTCGTGCAGAGCTGGGGCATGGCGCACGGAATCGAGCGCGACCCGTTCGACGGCCTGATGCGTCGGAACAAGCGAACCTTTGGTGTCGCGAAGAAGTCCGACATGACACCGGACCAGATGCGCGAGCTCGCGCTGCAATACCGCAATTTCGTATTCGAGCGCGGCGTTCGGATCGCCGAAGAGCCGTACGAACAACTCGCCATCGCAATCGACCTGGTGTTGGCCTCCTGGCACTCGGCAACCGCCCAGAGCTACCGCAGTGCCGTGCAGATCGCCGAGGAGTGGGGCACCGCGGTGGTGGTGCAGAGCATGGTCTACGGCAACCTGAACGACCGCTCGGGAACCGGAGTTGCGCTGACCTGCGACCCGCGTCACGCCATGGGCAGCGTCCGCCTCTACGGCGACTTCATCGTGCAGGGCCAGGGGGACGACGTCGTGAGCGGCCTCGTCGAGACCTTCCCGATCAGCGAGAGGCAGCGACTCGGCAAGGCCGAGAACGCGAACTTCTCGCTCGAGAAGGACTTCCCGCAGGTCTACGAAGCACTCTCCGCGCACGCGCACTCGCTGATTCACGATCACGGCATGTTCCACCAGGAGATCGAATTCACTTTCGAGAGCGACGAACCCTCCGGCTTGTTCATTCTGCAGACGCGCGACGCGGTGATCTCACAGAGCACCATGGTGCCCGCATTCGTGCCCGGCGAGGAGCTGGAACGAGCCAAGGTCGCGAACGGCATCGGCGTCGCGGGCGGGGCGCTGTCCGGGCGGGTCGCACATACGGCTGCGGACATCGAAGAGATCCGGCTGCGTTATCCTGAGGATGCGATCCTGCTGCTGCGACCGGATACGGTTCCGGACGACATCCCGCTGATCCTGAAAGCGGACGGCATGGTGACGGCCATCGGGGGAGCGACGAGCCACGCGGCATTGGTGGCGCAGCGACTCGGCCGCACCTGCGTCGTAGGGTGTCGACAGCTGGAAGTAAACGACGAGAGGAACCAATCGGAGCTCGCGGGGCGCACGATCGCGACCGGAGACTTCATTTCGATCAACGGCAGTGACGGATCGGTCTATCTCGGGAAACATCCCTCGACGATCGTCCGAAGACAGCGACTGGTCTGAAGTCACGATCAGGAAGGATGCAAACGAACATGGCAGACATCGAATCAGCGGAGCGCACGCTCGGAATCAACGGTCTGGGGCGGATCGGAAAACTCAGCCTCTGGCACCACGTCGAACGGAAGTACTTTTCGAAGATCGTGGTGAACGTCGGTCGCGAGGTCGGGCGCGACCTCGAGACCGTTTGCAGTGTCATCGAGAAGGACTCGACCTACGGCAGCATGCACCGCTTCTTGTTCGGCGCGAACGCCGCCCCGTGCGTGCGGATCGTCGACCGCGACAAGCGACGGCTCGAGGTCGCCGACGTGCCCGTCAGCGTGCTCCAGACCGCCCGCAACCCGCGCGACATCGGCTGGAGAGACCACGCCGCGCGCGTGGTCGTCGACACGACCGGAGCATTCGGCGACCCGACGGCTTCGGCGGACGACGAGCGAGGCGCTCTCCGCGGCCACCTCGACGCCGGAGCCGAGGTCGTGATCAACAGCGCGGCCTTCAAGATCAAGGACAAGAGCAAGTCACTGCCCGACGACGCGATCACGCTGATCTACGGCTGCAATCACGATCTGTTCGACCCGGCGCGCCAGCGGGTCGTTTCCGCCGCCTCGTGCACCACGACGGCGCTGGCCCACATGGTGAAGCCCCTGCTCGACCATCTGCGCGACTCGACGGTCATGACCGCATCGATGAGCACGGTTCACGCCGCAACCAACAGCCAGACGCTGCTCGACACGGTGCCGAAAGCGGGAGCGAGCGACCTGCGCCGCAGCCGCAGCTCGCTCAACAGCATCATCCTCACGTCGAGCAACGCCGCTCACGCGCTCGAGGAAGTGATCCCCGAGATTCGCGAAATCGGCTTCATGGCGGACTCGGTCCGGATCCCGATCCCGACCGAGTCCTTGATCATCCTGAATCTCACCTTCCAGACCCAGATCGGAACCGACGGCCGCGCCTCGGTGACCAACACCCTGGTGAACGATATCTACCGCGCCGCCGCGGCGGGCCCCCAGAAGGGGCAACTGGTCTACAGCGAAGAGCAGAACGTGCCCGCAGACGTCACGGGCATGCGCGCGGCGGTCGTGATCGAAGCCCATGAAACCCACACTCGCACCGGCTTCGTCAACTTCGACCTCGCACACGTTCCCGATGTCGATCCGCGTCTGCTCGCCGAGCTCGACGATCCGATGATCCGTGTGCCGGTCACGCACGCGAAGATCTTCGGCTGGTACGACAACGAATACGGCAGCTACACGAACATGCTCGGCGACCTGACGGTCCACGTGCACCGCTCGCTCAACTGATTCGTCGCGGCGGACGGGGACTACGGGCCGGAAAGGGGCGGTAGAAGTTGAACGCAGCCGGTTCGCTCGCCGCAAAGCTGGCGCTCGGCCTCGCCTCCGCGCTCGCGACGCTGATCCTGCTGGAGTTCGTGCTGTCGGCGTTGTTCGAGCCCGTGCTCAGGGTCTGGCAGGTACAGGAACTCTTCCAGCTCGACGACGAACTGATCTACTCGCTCCGACCGAATCGCACGCGGGTGGCGAAGAACGAGGAGTTCACCGAACGCGCCTCGACGAACTCCGTCGGCCTGCGCGACGATCCGATCCGGCCGCGCGCCGATTTCGACCAGCGAATCGTCGTGCTGGGCGATTCGATGATCTTCGGCCACGGAGTCGACGACGATGAGAGCTTCCCCAATCAGCTCGAAGCAGTGCTGAGCGAAGCCGGTCGGAACGTCGATGTCATCAACGCCGGAATCAAGGGATACGGCACCGACGGAGCCTACAAGCTCTGGACTTCCCGCCTGGCTCCGCTCGGTCTCGAGCCGGATCTCGTGATCTTCGCGGTCTACAGCAACGATCTGCACGACAACATCGGCCAGCCGCTGTACTCGATCGAGCGGGGCGCCCTCGTTCCGCTCGACCCCACGAAGAACTGGATCTACTTCCTCGGCAACATCGAGCGGCAAACCCCCGAATTCCTCCGCAATCGGATCCTCTACGGCCTGGTGCTGTCGCGATTCGTCGGTCGCGATGTCTACCACGTCCTGCCCGATCTGGACGAAACCGAGCTGATCGACTGGGCGGCTCACAAGGCGCTGCTCCAAATCCGAAATCTCGCGGCCGTCGGCGAACGCGAGGGATTCCGCGTGTTGGTCCTCGGCGTTCCCTACCGCGACGGTCCGCCGCACTTCTACGACTGGCTCGAACCGGTTACGAAGCTCGGCGCGCAGTTCTTCGATCCGAGCCTCGATCCATCGTGGGCGGAGGAGAAGGAGCGTCTCTTCTTCGCGAAGGACTACCACTTCACGGCCGCGGGCAACCGGCTGCTGGCGGAAATGGTCGCGGAAGCGCTTCCTTCGGGAGCAGCCGATCGCTAGCCCCCCGGCCTCGAAGCGGGCGGAGATGCTCAGCGATTCGCCGGCAGCTCTCCGATCACGGCGTCTTCCTGCAGTCGATCGATTTCTTCGGATCCGAGCCCCAGTAGACCGCCGAGGATTTCGCGGTTGTGTTGCCCGAGTGTCGGCGCCGCATTGCGGAGCCAGCGATCGACGCTCGCATAGCGAAACGGCAGCGTCGGCGTCGGATGCGTCCCCGCCACCGGGTGGTCGACCGGTTCGTAGAAGTCGCGCGCAGCGAGTTGCGGGTTGCGCCCGGTCGCGCGCGGGTCCGCGAGCGCCGCCGCCGGCACGCCCGCCGCCGCGAGTTCGTCGGCGAGCGCGACGACTTCCCGCTCTCCGAACGCGGCCCGCAACCGGAAGTCGATTCGATCGTGGGCTTCGCGCCGGCCCGCGTGCGTCTGCAAGCTGCGATCGCGCGCCCATTCGGGGTCGCCGAGCACCCGCCGGAGCGCCAGCCACTGCGCGTCCTGCGCGACCGAGAGCGCGAGCCAGCGCGGATTCGCCGCTGCGTCGTGGCCGCGACACGAGTAGAGGCCCTGCGGCGCAGCGTCGGGGCTGCGATTGCCCTCGCGCTCCAACACGACTCCGTGAGCGCTCCACTCGAGCGACTGCTCCGCAGCCGCGTTGAGCGCGCCTTCCACCATCGTGCACTCGACCAGGGCGCCCTGCCCGGTCGCGTCGCGCTCCGCCAGGGCCACGAGCAGCGAGAAGGCTGCATGCATGCCCGCGAGCGGATCGCAGGGCCCGCGCTGGATGCGCGGCTGGTCGTCCACCAGGCCGGTGCGCCAGGCCAGACCCGTGAGCTGCTCCATCGTCTGCGCGAAGCCGGTGTTGTCGCGCCAGGGTCCGTCGAGCCCGAACGCGGGCATTCGCACGAAGATCGCCCGGGGGTTCGCCGCCCGAATGGCGTCGCGGTCGAGCCCCAGGTTGTGCATCACGCGCGGTGTGAAGTTCTCGACCACCGCGTCGGAGACCGACACCAGCTGCAACAGCAGCTCGCGACCGCGCGGCGTCGTGAGGTCCAGCGTGAGCCCGCGCTTGTTCGCGTTCGCCGCCAGGAAGAACGCGCTGTACTCCCACCAGCGCTCCCGCCCCTGGAAGGCTCCGCCCATCATCCGCATCCCGTCCATTCGCTGGATCGCCTCGACGTGAACCACGTCGGCGCCGAGGCAGGCGAGCATGTGGGTCGCCGACGGGCCGGCCCACCAGGCGGTGAGGTCGACGATCCGCAGACCCGCGAGCGGCAGCGCGCGCTCCCCTTTCGGCTCGATCACCCGCCTCGCGCGCGGCTCGACACGGCCGGTGTGCTCCCCGAGTCGCGGCGCGGGCCGCGGTGGCGGCGGACTCTCACCGTCGATCTTGTACGGCGGGCGCGGCTGTCGAAAACGTCCGCGCGGCTCCATCTGGAACACGCCGCGCTCGACCAGCTGCTCGTGGTCGAAGACGCTGCGTCCATCGTTCACCGGCGCCACCGGGATCCGCAGCAGCGTCGCCTGCTCGATGATCTCGGCGGTGGTGTGCGCGCGGGTATAGGTGTGGACGATCTCGTTCCATTCGTCGAGTCGCTTCAGGCGATTCTGCACCAGGAACAGCTCCCGATCTTCGCGCAGATCCGGCCGGCCGATCAGCAACAGGAAATCGGAGAACTGCTGGGCCGTATTGGTGCAGAAGCCGACGAAACCATCGCGTGTCGGTTCGATCGACGGGGTCTCGATGCTCTGAACCGATCCGGTGAGCTCGGGCCGGCCCAGCAGGCTGAAGACCAGATCGAGATAGTTGCTGCCCGCGATGTTGATGCCCTCCAGCAGCGAGAAATCGACG
>Ga0210064_1000401_pt1 | contig 20762 bp, 16 predicted proteins | sample Muzzi_CordC_D2_FD_185531 | JGI IMG/M metagenome (GOLD analysis project Ga0210064, IMG submission 185531) | Wetland microbial communities from San Francisco Bay, California, USA, that impact long-term carbon sequestration - Muzzi_CordC_D2 (SPAdes) | ecosystem: Environmental > Aquatic > Marine >...
TCGAGCTGCCGAATTGAAAACAGTCACTTTTCCTTTTTCATTCACCGCAAGGATGCCGTCCATAGACGTTGAAATGATGGTATTCAGATACGTATTCGCAAATTTCAATCCATCCTGCAGTTTCATTGTTTCTGTAACGTCAACCGCCATTTCCATTACAACATCAAAACTGCCGTCTTTGCGTTTCAGCGGTACAGTGATCACATGCAAATGAAGGGGCTGTTCTTCTTTGGATTTCCAAGCGTGATACCCGGTGTGTATTTGGCCGTCTTCGAAGGTTTGTTTGGCCGTACATTCACTGCATTTGTGTTTCAATCCTTTGAGCGTTTCGAAACAGCGCTTGCCCTCCGGATTGCCGAGGGAACTCTGAAGTCGTTTATTCGCTTTTACGATTCGAAAATTTCTGTCAATGAGCAAAATATTACACGGAACCTGGTCAAAGAGAATCTGATGCTCATCTCGAATCTGGGTTTCTTCGGTAATGTTGGTGAAAATATGGACGATGTAAGGAAAATTACCATCTTCGTCCACAATAGGCGTTGTGTGCTGTAAGTAATTTATATGCCTGCCGTTTATGTCATATCCTACTTCCTCGTTTACCCGGGGAGTGCCGTCTGTAAAGGTTAAGGTACTTTCACAGTGAGCACACATTTCATTTTCGCCTTTGTAGGCGTTGTAACATTTACGGTTTTTCCAATCGCCGAACAACTGTTCAAAAGTGTTGTTGGCATAAACCAGATTATACTCCGGATCGATTATGGCGATTCCCAATGGGATGGTATCAATCAATCGTAAGTTGACCCATCTTTCAAGATCGGTTGCCGGTGCATTTTTGGCTGTTTTTTTTGTCATTTGAATGGCCGATAAATATGTTTTTATCCCTAACGAACGGTTGTTCAAATGGATTTTTTAAGTGCTTATGGAAATGGATTTTATTTATATTCATTTATAACAAAACAATTTAAAAACACAAGAAATACTTTTAACTAATTGATATTTAATTGTATTTATATTGAAATGTAATCCATCGAAAATTTTTTGCTTGACAAGATATCTTTTTTTAAATTATATCATACTAAAACTATATATAATAGATTAATCTATAATTCAACTATTATTTTGGGCATATGAAACTCACCAAAAAAACCCGCTATGGAGCGCGATTGTTGCTTGATTTGGCCCAACATCAGGACAAAGGTGCTGTCCAAATGAGTGGGATTTCAATTAGACAAAACATTTCGGTTAAATATCTTGAGCAGATCATCCGTCCTCTCAAAAAAGCCAAGTTTGTCACGAGTATCCGTGGGCCTAAAGGTGGTCATATGCTGGCAAAAGAACCGGATAAAATCACCTTGGGCGACATCACACGACTGTTTGAGGAACAGTATGAACTTGTTGACTGTATCAGTGAACCCGAAAATTGCCCAAAGAGTGATGATTGCGTGGTTCGACTGGCTTGGCAAAAAGCCTCTATGGCACTTTACAATGAATTAGACGCCATTTCCATTGCAAATCTGTTGGAGAGCAAAAAATCAATCACTTAATTTTTCCTATCCGAGGTTGACTGACAATTGCGATGATTTGGGCTTTGATCAACAAATAAATATAATTTGAGGAGGTGTATATGAAGAAAATTGTTATTTTAGGTTCAGGTGCCGGTGGAACGATGATCGCCACCAAGTTGCGCAAAGAGCTAATTAATGGGGAATGGCAGATTACGGTCATCGACAAGGACCCGCTCCACCATTATCAGCCGGGATGGCTGTTCATTCCTTTTGGGATTTATCGGCCTGAGGAATGTGTCAAGCCTAAAGCTGATTTCATCCCGTCTGACATCAATTTTGTTGTGGACGAAATCGTCAATGTCGACCACGATAAAAAGCAGGTTAAGACAAAATTGGGGCACTACGATTACGACTGGCTGGTCATTGCAACAGGTTGCAGGACCGTGCCGGAAGAAACCGACGGCCTTATGGATGACTGGAGAGGTGACGTCCATGATTACTACTCGCTGGATGGTGCCATAGCACTTTACAAGAGATGGAAGTTCTTCAAAAAAGGGAGGGTCGTGCTCAACATCGCCGATATGCCCATAAAATGCCCTGTCGCGCCCCTGGAGTTCGTGTATCTCGCGGACTGGTTTTTTAGAGACAAAGGCGTTCGTGACAACATCGAAATAGAACTGGTCACGCCTTTGGATGGTGCTTTTACCAAACCCGTGGCGTCAAAAGTCCTTGGGGATGTCTGCGATCAAAAGAACATCAAGATCACGCCCAACTGGGCGATTGACCATGTGAACGCCGGTAAAAAGACCATCGAATCCGTGACGGGCGATGAGGTTCCCTATGATCTTCTTATTTCCATCCCGCTGCACTCCGGCGCACAGACCATCTTAGACAGCGGTCTCGGCGACCCCATGGGATTTGTCAATACCGATAAAGGCACCTTGAAGGCCGCAGACTTCGACAATATCTATGTGATCGGTGACGCAACCAATGTGCCTACCTCCAAGTCCGGTGCGGTAGCACACTACCAATCCGACATTGTTGTAGAAAACATCCTCCTTGAGATAGAGGGGCAAGAACCAAGACCCGCCTATGACGGGCATTCAACGTGATTTATAGTCTCGAGCCATGGTATGGCTTATCTGATCGATTTCAGTTATGACATGGAGCCCCTTGCCGGAAAGTTTCCCTTCCCGGGTCTCGGCCCTTTTTCTCTTCTCGGTGAAAGTCAATCGAACTATATGGGCAAAATGATGTTCAAGTGGGTATACTGGAACATGATGTTGAAGGGTTTTGAATTGCCACTTGAACCCCAATTCAACATGGCCGGCAAGTTACGTCAGAGTTTCTAAAAAAGGAGGCACCATGACGAATGAAGAATTGATTCTTGAGCGACTGGATCGCATTGAAAGCCGGATTGCCCCTTTGTCTGAAACCGCCATGAGTATGACGGAATTTAAAAATGATTTGATGACAATGGCGCAACCGATTTCCAAATCGTTAATCAAAGATCTTGAAAGTGTAGAGTCCGCTTTTCAGTTGGAAGATCTGGGGGTTCTGTCCAAGCGGATGCTCAGAAGTGTCAAACACATTATTTATGCCTTGGATCAACTGGAAAATATTATCGACTTTGTCACAACCATAGAACCCGTGCTCAGACTGACGGTTCCTCAACTCATCGCGTATCTGAATGGATTGGAAGAAAGTGGTGTCTTCCGCATCATTAAGGCGACGTATGATATTCGGGCCAAGATAGCGACAGCTTATACCGCTGAGGACATCGAGCAGATCGGAGACGGTCTTGTCGCTTTGCTCGGTGTCGCCAAAAAGCTTTCCGATCCCCAGCTCGCAACGCTGCTTGAAAACCTCGCCGAAGTGGGCGCTAGCGTGGATCTGACCAAAAGTAAAGATGTCGGTCCATTCGGGTTTTTCTCTGCCTGCTCAGGACCGGAAAGCAAAAGAGGGCTGGGAGTTTTAATGGAATTGACCAAGGCAATGGGTGATCTGAAAACCAGTAGCCTTATATCTCAGCCTGAGCAGTAAAAGGCGTAAACAGATGATCCTTGGATCAAGATTCATCATACTATTGGATCTATTGGGTTGAAATGCTGTACCAGATTAGCTCATAGTAAAGAATCCCCTACAATGCGGGGCAGGACCCGGTTTTTCATTACAAAATAAAAACCGTCAATGAATGTAAAACGTGCAAACTGGATATGGGCCATTGGTGTAGAATTTGTGGTATAGTTATGCCTAATGAAAAATTTTCTGGGAAAGGCTAAGGATGTCTCATAATACTTTTTCACAGTAAGGATTCAAAATTTTATTTGCGGACAATGCAAAGAATACAATTATAGTTGATGAATCAAAGTTAGTCCAATAAATGACATTTATTGCATAACTGTCTTTGGTATAGTCCAAATTCGGAAACCATATCTCTGCCGTAATAGCTGTTCCGCGCATCATTTCCTGTAGCATCCCCGTCACCAGGTTTGGGGTGAGAGTCAGCTATAAATTTGGTCTTAAAATCCCACCTGCCGCTGTTTTCGAATGCCGAAGCGTGTGCTCTGTGGCATGTCAGACACATCACATTTGCGCCATAATCCGGACCTGAGGTGCTTGAAGGATCGAGAGACCATATATCTGCTGTGCCCACTTCAAAAGGCAGCAGCGCCAGGTAGGCATCAGCTTGAGTTCCGGCGATGTCACCGGTCTTCACATAAGAATTGTAATTGAAAATAATGGTGCTGGTTAGCGTTGCATTCTTGCCTGCAGGATGCCTACTTTTTCCGGATAAAAAATCAGAATGGCAGTTACTGCACCACTCCGACATTCCAGAGGCATATGCCGTATGATTGGCGTCGGTTTCAGTCCAATTTTCAGAATCGGCTACTGCAACCGGCGCGGGATGTTTGAAGGTAACACTGCTTGACTGAGAGACGCCGGAATACCCTATTCCTCCCAGCAGCCTGTAACTGTCAACAATGGTTCCCATATTGAGGTTATCGCCATTAGGGTCGAAGGCCGGGATGTCACCGGTTCGATCGTCTTTTATCATCCTGCTGTGAGGGTCATGACAACTGGTACAACCAAGCGCCATGGAAGAATAAATACCGCCCGGGGCTGAACTCAGCGTATTTTCTTGATACAAACCATATTCGACTGCAACCACATTGTGACCATGATTGTCACCCAAACTCTGACATAACTTGCCATTTTCAGTCCAGGTAAACGTCCTTGTTAGCCAGTAAAAATCTCCCCCGGCACTGTACGTTGATCCGTCGTTGCTTAACACGTTGTAAAACTTGCCTTTCTCAGCATGACATCTCAGGCAGGTGGAGCTTGGATCTAAACCTTTTAACTCTCCTGGGCTTGTAGTTTTATATCCATCCTGATTCTGATCGTTTTGGGATTCATGTATAACGTGGCAGCCTCGACAACTATCCACGCCGCCCTCGTGAAATGCGTAACCAGGCACAGACAGAGTAAAAGTTGTCAAAACGGCAAGCACAAAAAGCAATATCGGTGTTCCTATGGGTTTAGGCTTTCCTTTTGTTTTTTTTATCATAAGAGATTTCAACTATCTTAATTCGGTTTTTTGAGAGGTGTATTTTTTAGAAACTAAAATTTGAGTTATTATCGGCACTAAGGCAGGAAAACTTTAGAGGTTTGATTCAAAGCTATAATCATATTAAATAGTTGAATATATTGTGGTGTTGCATATACTAAATGAATTTACGGAGAGGAAATTTGATGCGAAATTTATTTTTTTTAAATTTGAATTCCATCAAAAAAGGGGCCGCTGATTTAGCGAACCCCTTGTAATTTCTACTGGAGCTGGTCGGGACCGAGCCGACGACTTCATGACTGCCGGCAACTGTCTCCGAATTTCTCAACCTCTTAAATTTTATAACTTTTTACAAATACATTGATTAATTTTTTACATTTTGGTTGCGTCCATTAAACATTCGAGATGGTTTTATACCGACTACCATTATCCATTATGATGTTCCATAGCTATGTAAACCTGGCAGATAATTAACTCCGAAATATGTAAAGAGTACCGCCATAAATCCAAGAATGGAAAGATAGGCTATGCGTTTACCACTCCAGCCTCTCATCATCCTGGCATGCAGCACGGTCGCATAAATGAACCAAGTAATCAAAGACCAGGTTTCTTTGGGATCCCAGCCCCAATAACGGCCCCAAGCTGAATTGGCCCAGACCGACCCGGTTATGATGCCGATGGTTAAAAATAGAAACCCGAACATTATCATTTGATGGTTCAGTTCATCTAAGATCCTGGCATTCGGGAAGTGTGCAAGTAAACTGCTTTTGCCCTCGGTATCTTTTTGTTTGAAAAGGTACATACAGCTGATACCAAAAGCAATGGCAAAAGCAGAGTATCCGACAAAACAGGTCATAACATGGGCAATCAGCCAGTTGCTTTTCAATGCCGGAAGCAGCGGCTGTATGCGATCACTGATATTTGGGTTCAACGAGGCGTAAGCCATTGCCAAAAAAGCAATCGGCGTTGTAAATGCACCGATAACACGGTTTTTGTATTTTCTTTCAATGACCAGATAAACAATAATGATCGTTAATGAAAAAAAGACCATGGATTCATACAGGTTCGATAGCGGGGCATGAGCAATTCCAAGACTGTAAGATTCCACCCATCGCATGATTAAGCCTGATAGATTACAAACCGCACCGATTATTGCCGTCCAGGTTGCCAGACGACCCGGCAATGGTTTTTTGAAAATCCAGAAGGCAATATATAAAATAGCCGCGAAACCGTATATAAATGTTGTGATTGATAGTAGGAGTGAACTGTTCATTGTTTTTCCTCTCTATTTGTATTGCCGCCTCATGTTAAATTTAGATTTTAGAGCTATGAGCGATGTTTCAAATCGATCAATTTTTCAGAAATTCTCTTTATCTTGTTCTGCATGCCAAATTTATTCTTATTAGCGGTACCTGAAACCATGACGCTGCATTTTTTCCCTTTCTTTTCGATATTGATGCAAAGCCGTTGATGTGACATGAAAAAAGTTATGTAACACCCGATAATCAACAAAATAAAACCGGAGTAAACGCCCCAAACACCGGGATCTTTTGTAACCTGAAGACCGGTATAATAACGCTGGGCGTATTCTGCCACTGAAACAACCATATCCCCCTTTTGCATCCGGTTAAAATCCGGAAAACGCAAGGAGAGAACGATTCCAGCGGATGATCCATCATTATGGGTAAGAATCCCGGTAAAGGCTTCTCCAATGGGTTGGCCTCTGAATTTATAGGAATTGACATAATCTTTAAGAACAAACTTCCCCCCGTTTTCCGGGACATCAATCGGCTGACCGACCACCACCTTTTTCTTAAACACTTCCCCTGTTTTTCTGCTTGTAAAACTCAGCGTAACCTCTTTTGGAGGAAGAGGGCCGAAACTCGACTGAAATATATTGATTCCTTTGTAACGAAGGGGATCGTTTACAACAATATCTTTTTTATATACCGGTTTGCCCTGCTCAATGATGGCTAAACTGGAGCGAAACTCTTTAGGTGTTCCTGAATCATAATAAGTGACGTTAAAATCCTCACACAAGATCCCAAAATCTAAAGATTGTGTCCGTTCGGGATTATGTATTCTGATGCTGTTTACCACCTCGCCTTCCGGGATGTTGACATAACCGTCAAAACCGAAAAAAGATCCGATAAGTGATCCGATTAACAGCAAAATAATACTCAGGTGCACCCCGTAAACACCCAGACGGGTCCATCGCCATTTCTCAGCGAAAATGCTATACCCGTTGTCCGTCTGCTCGGTCCTGATATAGCCAAAGCCTTTGGATACAAAGGGTTCGTATATATCTTTCAACTGTTCAGCCGAACGGCTGTCATCAAAATATTCATTGTCGGCGTTGTTCTTGAACCTTGAAAGAATAAAAGGCGGCTTTTTAATAGAAACGATCTTCCATGTCGTGGAAAGCCGATCGATTGAGCAGACAACGATGTTTAAAGTCAGCAAAACAATCAGCAGCTGAAACCAATAGGAATGATACATATCGAACAGGTCAAAAACTTTAAATAACCTGTAAAGAAACTCACCATATGCCTGAAAGTACGCCGCCGGGTTTTCGTTCTGCGGTATGACCGTTCCGATAATCGAAGTGGCTGCCAGAGACAGCAGAAGAACTACAGAGAGCTTAACTGATGTAAAAAACTTCCATAATGTATTTGAATTATTCAGAAGATACCTCCATTATTTTGATCATCAATTCCAAAAACCCTTATCTTTTTATCTTAAATTTAGTGCAAACCCTCTCTAATTGTCTTATTTAATGGCATTTCGGTTTATATAATCGCAAATCCTTTTAACCGTCAATTCTGAATTTTTTACACAATCCCCCACGGAAATTCCTCCTCGGTAATTACCGCCCAAAAAAATACCGGGGTTGTTTGACTCAAACTGTTCAAAGTATCTTTCGTGTTCAATATATCCAAGACGATATTGTGGAATGGCTTTTGGCCACATTTTTTCTTTGATAAATATGGGTTCTTCGTCAATATTCATTATTTCCTTGAACTCTTTGATCACGCTATTGATATGTTTATCATTCCCATTATTAAACAGTTCGGGAGATCGTGCGCCTCCTACAAACAGTGTAAATGCTGTCATATCATCCGTTGCCCGGTAAGGGAATATGGCTGAACTCCATATTGCTCCCAAAAAAGTTTTATTTTCTTTTTCTGGAATTAAAAATCCAAATCCGTCGAGAACCTGACCCACAGCCTCTTTCCTAAATCCTAAATACAGCACTTTTACCGGGGGATAATAAATGTTATTCAAATGGTTAACCAATTTGTCTTCCCAATCGTCAAAAATAGATGCGGCATGATATGCCGGAACCGTAGATAGTACAATATCCGCAATAATTTCTTCTGATCTATCGTTATAACTGTATAATACTTTAAATTTAGACCCTGATTTTACGACCCTTTCAACCTTACAGTTGTATCTGACGTTACCGCCTAATTTGGCGGCAATGGCCTCGGGGAAACTTTGCATCCCTTTCTTAAATGAAAACATCCTTGCGCTTTGTTTGGATTGCTCTGCCCGTTTTTTCCTTTCTTTTGCTCCGAATACAAATCCTTTGAACAAACCGCCATATAATTCTTCCAATTGATATAATTTGGGCAACGCAGATTTAACGCTAAGATTGTCGGGATTTCCTGCAAATATCCCGGCAACAAAAGGATTTACTGCATAATCAAGAAATTCCTGTCCCAATCGTCTTTTTACAAATTCAGAAATGCTTTGGTAATATCCTTCATGAGATTTTCTCGAAAACGGTTCAGCCAAAAGACGCAATTTAGCTTTAGGTGAAAACAGTTTTGTTTTTAAAAAAGCAACCGGATGCGTCGGCAGGGCATGAAGTTGATTATTTTTTAAAATATATCTTTTGTTCGCTCTCTTTAAAGCATAAATCATTTCGCCTTTAAGACCCACATGCTCAACAATCTGTCCGATCAATGGTGTCGTTTCCAATCCGCTGTTTGGTCCATAATCAATCAGAAACCCATCCTCACACCTGGTGACCATCGACCCGCCAGGCGCTTTTTTTGACTCAAGAACGGTTATCTCAAATCCCTGCTTATTTAACCAAAAAGCTGTTGCAAGCCCTGATATGCCTGCACCAAGAACCGCAATGTTAATTGTATTTTTATCCATTTATTTCAAAAGGTTCTGATTCTGTCACGCTTTGTATTTGAAGCGCTTGAACGGATAGCTCTTTAAGCGCAGCAACAAATGTTTTCGAATTGTTTAATCCTTTCATGACAATATAGTTTTCGATGCCAACTTCATCGGCAATCACCCTGTATTCAATGTCGAGTTCAAACAAGGTTTCAATATGATCGGATACAAAACTAATCGGAATAACGAGTAGTTGTTTTTTTCTTTTTTCAGCCAGCCCTCTAATCATTTCATCGGTTGAGGGTTTAAGCCATTTGGCAGGTCCGACCTTGCTTTGAAAGCACAAATGGTATTCATGCGAGAAATTGCGAGCTTTCATCACACACGCAATGGTTTTATCGATTTGCTTTGGATATGGATCTCCTTGTTTGGCTAAACTTTCAGGCAGACCATGAGCACTGAACAATAATTGAATATCGTCCCGGACATTTTCAGGAAATCGTAAGATGGTTTCATTGATCCTTTCATTTAACGCATCAATATATCGGCGGTTATCAAAATAGTCATAAATATATGTCAACTTTCCGACATCTCCTTTATACATTCGCTTCCACTCATTAAATGAAGATCCGGTGGTGGTTATTGAGTAATGCGGATAGAGAGGAAGCAGTACTATCTTATCAAATGCTTTTTCCAACACCTTTTGCGCGATATCTTTTATTGTTGGATACCAATATCTCATTGCTGTATATACTTCGGTACCGGGAGCCACTTTTTGCAGTTCTTGCTGAAGCATTGACCGCTGCAATTGTGTCCAATCATTGATGGGAGATTTCCCGCCGATTCGTTCATATTTTTTCTTTACTTCCGGTGTGCGAAAAACAGACATTATTTTTGCAAAAAATTTTTGTCCAACCGGTATTTTAAATATATCGCGATCACTAAATAGATTGAACAAAAAAGGTTTTATGGCCTCCAAAGAATCCGGTCCGCCCAGGTTAAAAAGAACCACCGCGTATCTTTTCATATGGATATTTGCTTTTTTGAAAATATATGGCGATGGGCCGGCATTATTGAAATTTTATACGGTTCTGGAGTATCGAGCATGATCCTCCTTTCTTTGAATATAACCGTCAAAATTCATGGCGATATTTCTAACCAAGAGCCTGCCCATCTTGGTTATCTTCAGCGTTCTGTTTTCGATGGATATGAGGTTATCGGCCATCATCTCATCAAAGTTGTTGAGCCCCCATTCAAAGTAGGTTTCGAAATCTATGTTAAATTTATTTTCAATTGAAGCAAAATCGAGTTCGAAATCACACATAAGTTTAATAATAACATGCCGCCGCAACAGATCATCGTCATCCAAATAACATCCCTTGGCTATCGGCAAAATTCCCTTATCAAGTGCCGCATGATATTCTTTTTCTTTTTTTATGTTTTGAGCGTAAATGCGTCCAAACTGACTAATGCTGGTAATGCCCATGGCATAAAGATCCGCACCCGCATGGGTGCTGTAACCCTGAAAATTTCTGTAAAGTTTTTTTTCTTTCAGCGCCAGCGTGAGTTCATCATCGGGTTTGGCAAAATGATCCATACCGATAAACACATAACCTGCCTGGGTGAGTTTACGGGTTGACATTTTGAGAATGTTAAGTTTTTCTTCAGGAACAGGTAGATCTTCCGGACGAATTACTTTTTGATGTTTTTTCATCCAAGGAACGTAAGCAAAATTAAACAAAGCGATTCTGTCAGGATCAATATCAATAACGGTATCCACTGTCTCTTCAAAAGTTTTTGCAGATTGAAAAGGGAGCCCATACATTAAATCGAGATTAATGCTCTCGAATCCCAATTCACGCACCCAATCGACAACCTGTCTTGTCAGCGCTTCCGGCTGTATCCGGTTAACCGCTTTTTGAACCTTTTCGTTGACGTCCTGCACGCCCATGCTGATGCGATTAAAGCCTCCGTTTCTCAAAGCCTCAAGATGTTCCTTGGTTAATTCTCTGGGATCAATTTCACAGCCAGCCTCAACATCAGCTTTAAAATCAAACCTGTCATGAATATAGGAACTCAAATCAGCAATTTCATCCGGTTTCAAATGCGTAGGTGTGCCTCCGCCCCAATGGAGTTGGGATGTTTTTCTATTCTTCGACATGTGGGCCGTTATTTGGTCTATCTCGCGTTTTAGATAATCGACATATCTTTTGATCCTGTCTCTGTTTCTGGTTACAATCATATTACAGCCACAAAAGTAACAGAGCGTGTCGCAAAATGGCAGATGGAAATATAACGATAAATCCGGCAAAACCTGCCCCCGATTGGTCTTGATGATCTCATCAAGAAAATCTTTGTGGGTAAATGATTCATTAAAATGAGGTGCTGTGGGATAGCTTGTGTAGCGCGGCCCTGGCTTGTCATACTTTTTAATTAAATCAATATCTATATCAAACACGATTTTCCCCTCAGTGTGCTCCTTTTACGGTCGTCAATGCATAAACAGCATTTACTAGAAGCCGTCTCAAAATAAAGGTTTTGGTTCAAGATTAAGGCGGAGCCGAGTTTTAACCCACAGGCATACTCAAGTATGTCGAGGACTTAAAACGAGACTCCAACGCATAGGTTGGGCCAAAAGATTATTTTGAGATAGCTTCTACAGACTTTAGTGACAATGTCACCAAGTTAATCATTAACGCTGTGGTTTTAAACATCCGTGTGATAAAAAACACTCTCTTTTTTAACAAAATCCACTAAGGCCTTAAGGTTTTCCGGTGGAACATCAGGCAATATACCGTGACCAAGATTGAAAATATGCCCGTTTCCCTTACCGAATGATTGTAATATTTTCCTTGCTTCATGTTTTATCTTTTCATGGTCGGCATAAAGAATCGTGGGATCAAGGTTCCCTTGAAGGGCCACTTTATCTCCAACCTGTTTTCTGACGTCACCGATATTCATTGTCCAATCAAGACCCAATACATCAGCGCCGCTTTCAGCAAGTTTGTTTAAATGATAGTGCACGCCTTTAGCAAACATAATGACAGGCACGTCTTTTCCTTTGACCTCGGAGATTATTTTTCTAATGTAATTCAAAGAAAATTCTTCAAAATCATCTTGGGAAAGAATACCGCCCCAGGTATCAAATATTTGAACAGCATCTACACCAGCTTCAATCTTCGCGCTTAAATAGATTGCAACGGCATCCGCAATTTTATCCAAAATGCGATGGGCCAGTTTTGGATTATTGTAAATCAAATATTTAACTTTTGAAAATGTCTTGGATCCCTGGCCTTCGACCATATATGCCAATAAAGTCCATGGAGAACCGCTGAAACCGATCAATGGAACACGTCGGTTTAATTCTTTTTTTGTCAAGGTTACCGCATCAAGCACATATTTTAAATCGATTGTCGGGTCAATTTTCTTAAGGTTTAGGGCATCGCTTTCATTTCTAATTGGATGTGGAAACACCGGACCTATGCCTTCATGCATTTCAAGATGCATGCCCATTGCTTCAGGAATTACCAGGATATCGGAAAAGATGATAGCAGCATCAACTCCGATCAAGTTGATGGGCTGTAATGTGACTTCGGTCGCAAGATCAGGCGTTTTGCACATGGTAAGAAAATCAGCTTTTTGGCGAACCGCTCTATATTCCGGCAAATACCGTCCTGCCTGGCGCATCACCCATATCGGAGTTCTTTCAACCGGCAAGCGTTTGCAAGCGCGCAAAAACAAATCATTTTGAAGCTCGGTCACCATGCCCCCCTTTGGTTTACAAATTAAATGTTTTATTCAAGATTCAGGTAGTAACTCACAGCACTGAATGAGGAGTTCCATATATCTCATCCAGTATTTCTTTTGCCCCGGCATTCAATAAAATGTTTGCCAGAACCCGGCCTGTTTCTTCGGGTTCATTTTTACTCCCTCTTATTTTCCTTTTTAACTGAATTTTTCCATCTACAGAGCCAACTATTCCCGAAAGGTATAATCCGTTTGATTTAATTTCAGCATGAGCCCCTATCGGGACCTGGCAACCACCTTCTAGGGTCCGTAAAAAAGATCGTTCTGCAGATACAGCCAAGAATGTTTTCTCATCATGAATCGACTGAACAGTTTCATCTGCAAATCTGTTGTCTTCCTTTATCTCAATTCCTAAAGCACCTTGCCCAACTGCCGGAATCATTTCATCAGTATCGATATATGAAGAAATATGCTTGCTCATTTTCAATCGTTCAATACCCGCTCGCGCCAGAATAATGGCATCCCAATCGGAATCAATAAATTTTTGAACCCGCGTAGGAACGTTTCCACGCAGATCAACAACAGTGATATCCGGACGAATATATTTGAGTTGTGATCTCCTTCTTAATGAGCCGGTGGCAACAACAGCCCCATTTCTTAACGTTTTAATTGTCGCCCCCTGGGTTCTTGCAATTAAAACGTCTTCAACATCATGTCGTTTAGTAACCGCCGCAAGTTTTAACCCTTCGGGTATAGCGGTTTGCAGATCCTTTAAACTATGGACGGCTATGTCAATGCTCCCATGAATTAACTCGATTTCAAGTTCTTTGGTAAAAAGTCCCTTATCTCCGATCTTGGAAAGGGCAACATCAAGAATCTTATCTCCTTTGGTATTTATCAGTTTGGTTACGACTTCAATATGAGGATTGTTTCTCTCAATTTCCCTTTTAACATAATTTGTCTGCCATAACGCCAAATCACTTGAACGCGAGCCTATAATCAGTTTTTTTTTCATATTAACATTAAATCCTAATTTTAACAATGCATTAAAAGGCTTATGTAAAAAAAAAGTAGTATCGGTTATTTATTTTTCGATGGTTTCGCCCCTTTTATCCGGATCATGAAAATATTCATATTTTATAAGCGCGTCAAGTCCATGACAGTCCATACAAACCATTTTATAACTTGAGGTCCTTAAAAACTTACCCGTAAGATTCCCTTCCGGATCATCCTTGGCGATACGATTTTCAGGGTTCCATTGATGGACATTATGGCAGGAAGGGCAGGAAAGATTACCGACATTTACCTCTCTACCGTCTTTATCAAATATAAGTGTATAGTTCTTGTTATCTTTGTTAACCTGCATAATATTATTTATCAACTTTTTTTCGGGATGGGTTGCGATGCGCGGAATTTTTTTCCCTGCATCGTTCCCCTTGGAATGGCAACTGGTGCATAATGCGTTCATGATGCTTTCTTTCTCTGAAATCGAACCGAAAGGTCTTGCCCAAAGTTTAAGCTTGTTGGGGCCGTTATGGACCAGATGGCAGACACCGCATGGTCCCGACGCCGCTACCGTCTGGCCCAGCAGATTTTTGGATTGCGTAGCCGTTATGATGAAGTCGTGAGCTGTTCCTTCCACCAGTGCTTTATCGGGATGGCATATTTTGCAAAGATCCGGTGACGGAAAATTCGCCTTTCTCAAAAAGCTATTGTTAGCATCCCCCTCCATGTTTTTGAAGGTATAATTCAATAAAGGTTCCGTATTTTTCGGGTCCCAAGCATGGGGCTCATGACAGGTCAAACAGACAATTTTCATAGCGTCCTTTTTATCCTTGTCACCGTCATATAAAGGGAGCGGAAAGGCCTCCTTTTTCTCGGTTGCGTCGATATTCAACAGTTGAAAAACCACATTGACAGGGTGATTGTTGTCGCCGATAAGTTTTGTTTTAGCGGCCCCGTTCTTGTTGTGGCAACCGATACATAATTGGGACACAACATCTCTATCGGCGGACAGCCGTTTACCCCATAGCCGCTGGCCCGATGCATTATGGGGTACGTGGCATGAACCGCACGGCCCTGAAGCCGCAGCGGTCAATTTTTGCAAATTTTTCTCTTCCGGTGCGGTTACACTGAGGTTGTGGTCGGAAGTGATGAGCTGTTTCTTGTCACCGTGGCACTCGATACACAAATCCGACGCCGGACGATTGGCTATCCTTAAAAAACTGTTCGAGGCGTCGCCTTCAACATTTTGAACGCCCCGGTTGTCCGCAGTATTTGGATCCCATTGATGAACCTCATGGCATGTGAAACACTGAATCCGCCCCTTGGCATTTTTTGCCAAAGAAGGCGAATATAACGGCAGCCGGCCCGTATCCGGGATCTTTGAATCCGGTTCAATATCCATCGGGTGCGAGTACTCTCCGATATGTTTTGTTGGGTAACCGCTCTTTTCGCCATGACACGACAGACACATCTGCTTTGATAGGTTGCCGGGTGCGAGTTTTTTTGCCCACAATCTTCTATTGCCCGCATTATGGGGAATATGGCATGCTCCGCAAGGGCCGGACTGGGATGAATTCTGCTGCTTGATATTCACTGCTTCCGGCAAGGTCAGCCGAAGGTCGTGTTTGGAACCGACCAGGGTTTTCTTAATTTGATGGCAAATAAGACAAAGCGTTGAATTATTCGATGGCGCTAGCAGGGCCTTTTTTCCGTGCGCATTGTGGCAGGATTGACAGATTATTTCCTGATGGGGTCCGAATTTTAGTTTTTGGGGGAGGCGTTCCAGAATGGAGATATCTTTCACCTTCTTTAAAACAGGATGGTTGGCAATACCTTTCCGATTTGTTTTGTCGACATGGCAGGCCATACACATTTGGGATCGCTCGTTGTCCAGTCGGAGAAACGGCGTGCTTCCCACGGCTTCACCGCCCCTGAGGTCGTGAAGGGTATGGCAGGTGCCGCAGTATATTTCGTTGTTCATATCGAGACGAAAGCCCTTTGGCAATTGGAGCCAATCCGGAGGTTTTTTTAGCTGATGATGCGGATTTCCGTTGACAATTTTAACTCTGCTGTCGACGAGATATCCGTCATGGCATGATTCGCACATCTCCCGGGATGAAGCCAGCCCAATGGAACCTGCAATCACAATGGATGAGTCTTTTTGTTTAAGAAGGGTCTTTTTGTCGGTTTGAAAAACATCAAACCAAAGGACATGACACAGGAGGCATTCTTTGGAGGAACGCTTGGTTATCGCCAGCGAAGGACTGGCTTGGAAAAAAATAGATAATATGACGATTAAAATCAATCTTGCGATGATCATTTGTCCCTTAATACAAAAACACTGACTTTGTTCAGTGTCGACTGGACGACATACAATCGGCCGAGGGTATCAAAAGCCAAACCCAGCGGAGTTGTCAGACGAAGAAAAGTTTTGGCCCCTGTGGATAAAATGCCATGAAATTTTCGGGATTTGTCGAACACCTGAATAATTCCTGTATAACTGTCGGAAACATAAATGAGAAAACGATGATCAACCGCAATCCCTTTGGGGCGGAAAAGTTGACCGGGTGAAACCCCCAATTCGCTGATCGGTTTAGGATGTTTACCCTGGGCACTGAATACCTGAACGCGTCCGTTGAGAATATCGACAACATAAAAATCCCCGTTTGGATCAATGGCCGTCATTCCCGGAAACCTGAATTCACCGGGCTGTTCCCCTATATCACCCCAGGAAAATTTGAAAGTGCCGTCTTTATTGAAACAAAGTATTTGGTGATTGTTTGCATCGGTCACGTAAATATAATGCGTCGGCCTATACACCTTTACCGCAACAGGACGTGCATGCCAGCGGGACAGGTCAATTTTGCGCAGATAATTTCCATTGGGGTCCAACACCTGAATTCGCCGGTTCCCTGTATCGGCGATATAGATATTACTCTGCGCGTCGATATCCATGCCGACAGGATAATCAAATTCTCCCTCCCCTTTGCCGGATTTCCCGACGGACCGGACAAACTCTCCTTTCCGGGTGAAAATTTTTACTTTGTTGTTGACCCCGTCCAAAACATATACGCTTCCGTTCACCCCAACGGCAACCTCCGTGGGCTTGTTGAAATCACCGTAAATGTCCATAACATGCTCAACGCGTATCGGATTTATTTCCTGACAAAAAAGTGTTCCAGGAAGAGACAGCGCTCCGAAAAGGTATATAAAAATCAGTTTGGCGTAGGGAATCCGTTTAATAGGTAATACGGTTTCCTGTATCGGTTGGGGCTGGGTCATTCCGCTGAACCTGCAGGCAGAAGGGGTTTTTTCTGCAAGGTTTTGCTCCCGTTGAGACCGGCTTGACTGTGAATTTTGTTTGTCAAAAGAATGATGACCGGCTTACCGGGTCCTTCAGTCAAAGAAGAGTCCTTGTTTAATACAGCCATAATCTTCTCTCTGACTTGATTGTTACGCACCCCGAAGATCAAAGCGTTGGTGACCGTATTTATGGTCTGCGCATCTCTGATTGCCAAAGTTTCAGCAAGTTCCTTGGGCCTCATTAAAAACATATCCACGAACATATGGGAGAGATGCTCCGCTGGAAATCCATAGGCCCTCGATGAGTATGTGATCAAACCGTTTAAAATGCGCCGGTCACCTTTATAAACAAAAAGATCTGCCAGGTAGGACAAACAATTCGTCACATCGATGATGGTTATGTAGGATTCTTCTTTGTCCATTCTTTCCACATCGCGACCGAACTGATTCAAAATACCCAAAAGATAATCGATATTCTCAGGATACCGAATACTTCTCTTGGCGGCCATGAAGGACAATAACGTGTTTTCCCTTGCTTCCCATCCTTGTTGAAGGTTTAACTCGCCGATCAGCTTCCTGGCAACAGGGATATCAAGCTCATCCAACAGGCGCAAAGCATCACAAATCGACTCTGTCCTGGTAAAATAATCGACCTGCTCACGGCTGTGGATAACATCGCGATCCTTTAATATTTTTTCCAACACCGTGATCCTGTTCATGGAATTAAATCTCATTTCAACCTTATCCAGCGCGAGGACGTCTTCCTTGGTCAGGGGGTATCCCATCTTGAGCAGATTTTTTGTCATGTGAGTGATATCGTTTTGAGCATGTCCTTCCCCCAAAAGGCCGAGAAACAGGACAAAGGCAACCATGGCTATTGTTTTTTTCACCGTCATCGATTACAGGTACCCCGGTGGAGAGAAAAACGCTTAAATAAAGTTTGTTCGGCTCCGGTGGTTATTTCTTTGAAGCCGGTTCAGTATAACCATATTTTTTTAGAAACTTGTCTGCTTTCCTACCGACTATTCTCTTAACTTCGGGAATGAATTCCAGATAGAAGCGTTCCGCAACTTTTTGCATGCCTTGCTGCCAGGCATAAACCGGTCCGACCATGGCCGTCCCCTGCCTGGCTCGACGCCCCTCACTCTGCAGCAGCTTCCAGTAGATTTGGTCCAGCTTGTCATCATAATTTTCCTTTGAAAGCTCCCCGGATTTCATGAGTGCATCGCGCATACGTGTGGCCGGGATGCCGAATTTTTGATTGTATAATTCAACGAGCCCATCAAACTGGGCGTAAAACTGTTTTACGAAATTTTCCGAATGGCATTGTGTGCATACGCTTTGCATCATCAGTCTATTATTTTGCCAATTGTATTTCTTTTTTGAGATAGAGGGGCTTAACGTCCATGAGAGTCTCAGGCCGACGTCGTGAGAAGCCCCATAATCAATTTTTTGGGGTCCCGGAGGAGGTAAGAGCGCCTTATATTCTTTCGCTTCACCGGAAAGAAGCGACTTAAGGGCCTCCTCCAGTCTTTGATCGGCATCTTTGATCACCATTTGGGGTGGTACGGCACTCATGTGACAGGTCGCACAGGTCGGCGCTTGAAAATTATCCTGGCCCGCCAGCCATCTTTGTTGGTCTATATTCATCTTATTTTTGTAGGCGCGAAACATGACGCCGTGCTTACTCCTGTAATAAACTTCGATCTGGGGACTGTCGGGTCCCGTATGGCATCTGCCGCAGGTTTCAGGTCTTCTGGCCTGTTCCCGGGAAAAAATATGACGGGTGTGGCAGGCAGCGCAGGAACCTTTGCTTTTGTCCGGATTGATCCGGCCGATGCCCGTATTGGGCCAAGTGGCTGCATCGAGCCTGCCTTTTTTCTGTACTTTCAATACAGATCCGTGGCATGGATTGCATCCAATTCGATCCGCACCGGCGCCCCAGACAGCCCGCCCAAAGAAATTGTCAAATGAATCCAATACATGTACAGCATCTGCGTGATGAGAAGACTCAAATTCCTTGTATTCCCTTTCATGGCATTTTGAGCAGTCTTTGGGGGTCACCACAATAGAGATGAACTCTTTGTGCTCAAAAGCATCCGGATCGGTTTGTTCCGCCTTGTGGCAATCATAGCAGTTGACCCCTGCCTGCCCCATGGCGCTTTGCCTCCATTGGTAATAAATGCCGGGAGTGGCTTCGCGGTGGCAGATAACGCAAACCTCTCCGGCAGGCGAACCATATTTTTTGGAATCAACATAGAATGATTCGGCCGTAGCGGCAAAAAAGACGATAACAAAAAATACCGATAAAATAATTTTAGTTATATTTCCCATTCGCAGCATAAAGGCTCCTTTCCTATTTAGCTTAGGGGTCGGGGAGTTTCACTTCTAAATCCATGAAGCGGCTTTTTAAAAAAACATCCCGAGTGCTCATTTAACGATTTTTCCGGCTTCGATTGATTCTTTATCTTCTTCATAAAATTCTGGGCAGATCGGAAACAGACACCTTTGGCAATGTTTCTAAACCTTCTTCGATTGTTTCTCTATCCTCTTCATAGGGTCTTCGAAATGCGATCGGGACGGCAATTTTGCTGAATATCGTAAAAATGAATGCGCCGATTCCGGCTATCCCGATACTGATCATCACCTCAACAAGCGAGGGGTCGTACGCGTACACTTCGCCGAGTGTGCCCGGGGTCAAGCCTGGCAGGACCAGGCCGATTCCCTTTTCGATGAACACGCCTACAATGATTAAAAGGCAGCCGAAATTCAATGTGATATGGTTCATGCGTGTTTTGGGAGTCAGGAGCAAAAAGAAGGCCGTGACATTGCAGGCGGCACCTAACCATGCCCAGGGCACCACCTGCATTTGTTCTCCCAATCCCTGGAAATAAAACCGGATATGCACCGTATGCATAGTGGCGGACCTAAATTCGGTCACCACCTCGGCCAGAAACAATAGAAGATTGACAAACATCACGATGACCATGATCTCCCCGATTTTAAAAAGAGCCTCGTCCTTGATGTCGATATTGGCTGCTTTTCTGAGAATCTTGAATGCGAGAATCATGATCGCCGGTCCTGCGCACAGGGCTGTGGAGATGAATCGCGGGACCAGAATCGCCGAGTTCCAGTACGGCCTGGCCGGCAGGACGTTGAAGATAAATGCGGTCACCGCATGAATGCTGATTGCCGCTGGAATCGAAGTATACATCAGCAGCATAAAAAAGGTCTTATTATAGGGCCGGCCGATGAAGGAGCAGTAAAGAAAGTACGTTACGATAACTAAATTTAAGACCAGATATCCATTGAGTACCATGATGTTGAGGGCAATCATCGAAAGGGGAAGGTTGGGTGTTCCTAAAATGGGGAGTGCGTGAAAGATGCGTTCGGGATGACCGAGATCCACCGTCACGTTCAAGACAGCCATCACCACAGCGCTGATTGCAACGATTTCACCGAGAATCACGATTTCTTTGATAGGCTCCCAATGGTACACGTAG
>Ga0210064_1000402_pt1 | contig 20759 bp, 17 predicted proteins | sample Muzzi_CordC_D2_FD_185531 | JGI IMG/M metagenome (GOLD analysis project Ga0210064, IMG submission 185531) | Wetland microbial communities from San Francisco Bay, California, USA, that impact long-term carbon sequestration - Muzzi_CordC_D2 (SPAdes) | ecosystem: Environmental > Aquatic > Marine >...
GGAGCGATGTTGGCCCGCCCGCCGCGGTGTCGCAAGCGCGCTGGTTCCGGTTCGGATCGCGCCTCCGAGAGCCCGACCCCATCGCGTTCCAGGCGACGGCGCGAAGACAGACGGCGCGTCGGAGGAAGGCTGCAACGAGAGCGGAACGATCGCGTGCGCTTGTATCCCGATGCGAAACGAGACCGCAGCAGGCATCGCCGTGTGTTCTGCGTCGTTTCGCTCTTCAAGGCGAATTCGGCTGGTCTAGAATCTCGTTCCGATCACGATTTCACGGCTCGGACCGATACGTCGCACAGGAAGAGTGCGATGCATCGAACGCGAGCCGCACCGTCGCCCGCACCACGGTCCGAGTACAGCCGCCAATGGTCTTCAGCACCTACATCTTCATCTTCTGGTTCCTGCCGCTCACGCTGCTGGTCTACTACTGCCTTCCCTTCCGCTGGAAATCCGCCTGGCTGCTCGTCACGAGCTACGTCTTCTACGGCTGGTGGAAGCCCGAATACTGCGCGCTGCTGCTCGGCGTGACCGCACTCAATTATTGGGGCGCCCGGCGCATCGCTCGAGCCGCCTCGCACGGCCAGAAACGCTTCTGGGTCGGTCTGTGCGTCATTTCGAGCCTGGGGATCCTGGGCTTCTGGAAGTACGCCGGGATGCTTTCGGGTTGGCTGGACTCCGCGATCCAGCTGTTCGTCTCGCCCGCCCAGGGTGCCGAAAGCGTGATTCCGATCCTGGACATCGTTCTCCCGATCGGGATCTCCTTCTACACCTTCCAGGCCATGAGCTATTCGATCGACATCTACCGCGGTGAAGCGCGCGAAGCTTCCGACTTCGTCTCGTTTGCCGCCTACATCGCGATGTTCCCGCAGCTGATCGCCGGACCGATCGTGCGCTACCACTGGATCGCCGACGAGCTGCGGTCGCGCAGCCACACCACCGCGAAGTTCTTCGTCGGCACTCGTTTCCTCGCCATCGGCCTGGCCAAGAAGGTCCTGCTCGCCGATCTGTTCGCGCTCGCCGTTCCGGCGGCATTCGGCCCCCACCAACCGGATGCAATCGGGGCCTGGGTGGGCACGCTCGCGTATTCGCTGCAGATCTACTTCGACTTCTCGGCCTATAGCGACATGGCGGTGGGGCTGGGGCTGATGCTCGGGTTCACCTTTCCGCCCAACTTCGACTCGCCGTACAAGTCGGCCTCGATCACGGAGTTCTGGCGGCGCTGGCACATTTCACTTTCCAGCTGGTTGCGCGACTACCTGTACCTGCCGCTGGGCGGGAACCGACATGGACGCAACCGCACCTACGTCAACCTGATGATCGTGATGGTGCTGGGCGGGCTGTGGCACGGTGCCAGCGCGCTATTCCTGATCTGGGGCCTCTGGCACGGCGTTCTGTTGGCTCTCGAACGAGCCCTGGGAGATCGCCATCCGATCCGACGACTGCCCCGCGGAGCGGCAGTGCTCGTGACCAACCTCCTGGTGCTGCTGGGTTGGGTCGTGTTCCGAGCCGCCGACACCGGCTCCGCCGTCCGGATCTTCGAGGCCATGTTCCTGATGGCCGACGGCAGCGCATCGACGATCGCTGCGCCCGCCATCGCCCCCGTCCTGCCCTGGCTGCTGATTCCGGGCTACGGAATCTGCCTGTTCCTGCGCAACACCTGGGAGATGTCGTACGAGCCTCGCCCGCTCGACATCCTGTGGACCACGATCCTGTTGGCCGTCTCGATTCTCGTGGTGCTCGCCGCGGAATCGAGTCCATTCCTGTATTTCCAGTTCTAGGAGAGTCCCGGCAGTGACGACAGATCGCTCCGAAAAGCTGAAGCAGGTCGAAGTCGAAGAACGCAGTCATCTCACGCGATTGCTCGATCCGGTCCAGCGCTACAGCCGGCGCCATCTCCTCATCGCAGCGACGATCATCCTGTTGCCGGTCGTCTTCGGCATCGCCTTCGATGGCATCGGCCGCCTCGTCGTCGATCGCCCGGAGCCCTTTCCGATTCCGTGGCAACAACCCGAAGGTCCGTGGCCGGGTCTCGAAGACCGGTTCGAGGAGGACGGCTGGGGAGACCTGCTGTACCTCGCGCGACTTCCGTACTACGAAGCGCTGATGGACCCGGACCGCGATCGCGGGCGGCGCCTCTCCACCGACGAAGCGGGCTTCCCGAATCATCCGTCGGGCGGCCCGACTCCACCCATCGACGGCGACTTCGACGCGATCGTCACGGGAGCGAGCTTCATGGCGCTGGCCTCGAGCGTCGATCTCCATTTCGGGGCGCAGCTCGCGAACGCCCTGGGAGGCCGCGTCTACAATTCGTCGTGGTGGGGAGCCGGCCCGGTGCGCGGTCTTCTGTACACCATTACACGTCCGAACTTCGGCCAGCGACCCGACCAGCTGCTCGTCTGGGGAATCATCGAGCGCGATCTGATGGCGAAGGAGTTCCGCCCGGTGTTTCGCGAGCTCTCCGATACGGGCGACGTGATACCGATCGGCCGGAGTCGGCAGGCCATCGAACTCGTGAAGCGGCTGCGCTCGTGGAACGTGCTCCTCGGTCAATATCTCGAAGCCACGAGTGTGGCCAGAGACTGGTCGCGCAAGATCGCCTTCGCGCTGCCGACCGTCGCCCTGGATCGCGGTGCGACCTCCCAGGTCCAGGTCGCCGAGCTGACGCGGGCTCGAGAGGTCCGCCGCATGCTCTTCTTCGAGCCGGCCATCGCGTCGGCCTACCTCGACTACGAGGAGCGAGGTGGAGATGAAATCATCGCGGCCATCGAGCGTGTGGCCGCTCGTTGCTCCGCAGCCGGTGTCCGGATGGTCGTCTTGTTGATCCCGGACAAGTACGCGGTCTTCCGGGAGCATCTGGACCGAGAGCTCTACCCGCGCAACGGGCTCGATGGGGATTCACTGCCCCGAGTTCCGGAGCAACGTGCGACCGCGTTGCTGCAGAAGGGATTGCACGCAGCCGGTATCGAGGCCATCGATCTCTACCCGTATTTTGTGGCTGCACAATTCGAGCAGGACGATTCTCCGATGCTGTATCGAGTGGACGACACCCACTGGTCCGAGGAGGGGATCCGGGTCGCCGTCGGGGCCCTGATGGAGCAACTCGAAAACCCACCGGAACAGGACGTGGGCGACTAGGCATGCTGAGGATTCTGCACACCCTCCCCGACCTCCAAACCGGTGGCGGCCAGATGGTGCTGTTGCGGCATCTGCGGCACATGGACCCGGAGCGATACGAGCATCATGTCTGTTTCTTCCTGCCCGCCGACGACATGCGGGCGCAATTCGAAGAGATCGGGGTGGCGACCCACTACATTCCCCACCGAGGCTGGCGCCACATTCGAAGCTGCCTGAACCAGCTGTCGAAGTGCGTCGACGAGCTGGACATTCGGCTGATCCACAGCAACGGCACGACGATCGACAAGCTCTACGGGCAGATCGCGGCCCTGCGGGCGGGCATTCCGCTCCTCAACAGCCTGCACGGAGTCAAGCCTCGTCCGCGGCGCCCGCTCGGGATGCTCGCGTATGCTTCGAGGTCCATCGTCGAGCTGCCGCTGGACCGGATGACGCGACTCCATGAGGTCGCGGTATCGGATCCGATCCTCGTGGACTGGAAGGCCCGTCTGCGCGCGGGAGGCGTAGCGTCCGGGCGGCAACATGTCGTGTATTCAGGCATACCCGTCGACGACTATCGCCGTCGCCTGAGCGCCGACGAGCGGAGGCAGCTCCGAGCCGAGCTCGGAATCGAGCCGGGTGATCTGGCATTGATCACCGTCACACGCCTCGTACAGGCGAAGGGCCTCGACATGCTCGTTCCGATGATGCAGAGGCTCACCGCGGACGAGCCGAACGCGAGACTGTTGATCGTCGGAGACGGCGATCGACGCGCATCGCTCGCCGACGAGATCCGAGCCGCCGGCCTCGAAGACCGCATGATCCTGCTCGGACGCCGCACCGACGTGGCGCCACTGCTGGCCGCAGCCGATCTCTTCGTCTTTCCGTCGCTGTTCGAAGGCTTCGGGCTCGTCGTGCTCGAGGCCATGGCCGCGGGGCTGCCGGTCGTCGCCTTCGACCTCCCCGTCCTGCGCATCCTGGACGAGCAGGATACGGGGATCAGCCTGGTGACGGAGCGATCGGGCGAGGCCCTCGCGGTTCGCATCCTCGACCGCGCGCGGGGCCCCGAGAATTTGCAGGAGATCGGAGCCCGGGCGGCGGCCACGATCGCGACGCACTGGGATGTGCGGCGCTCTGCGCAGGCCTACTCGCGCCTCTACGACGAGATCATCGCGCTCGAGACTCCGGCTGCCCGCGAGCCTCCGCCACGCGACGACTGACGACCCGATCGTCGCGAAGCGCGATCGGGTCCGACTCCCTCGGCCGCGAACGACCCGCCGGGACGCGAGGAGCCGTCGTCGTCTCGCTCGCTCGACCGCGGCTCAGTTCTGGATCAGATCGAGCAGAATCGGCGCGGCCGGCCGTACCTTCGGAGGACTGCCGTCGAGCACGCTGGGCCCGGCCCCGAAGCCGCCGGAACCCAGTGCGCGGAACGCCGCGAACATCTCGTTGCCCAGATCCCCGCCCGCGTTCGGCGGTCCGGTGTGACTGCCGAAACTCGAGGTGTTGTCGATCTTGTGGCCGTCCTGCACCCCGTGCTGCTTGGCGCGGTTGTTCGAACCTTCGGTACAGGGAACGGGCCACGGATAGCCCGGGTTGCCGGCCTTCGCAGTGCAGGGATCGCCGCCATCGACGATGGCCCCGCCCCGACCGGTCCCGTTGGGAAAGCCGTTGAATGCGCCACTTTGTTCGTTGAAGCCGCGCCAGCGGTCGACGTATTGGAGCTGTGGAGGCCAGAGATAATCGTCTCCCATCGGCTTCACCAGGCGGGCGATCAAGGCGCCCCAGGCCCAGGTCTGGCTGGTGCAGCAGTACTGGTACGACTCACCCGGCGTACCGCCGTCGATGTAATGATGGGGATCGGCGATGTCGTTGCTGCCCGGCGCCCCTTCGTTGAAGAGGTTGTTCCAATAGTTGTCCACGTCGGCCGCACACAGTCCGTACGTCGAGTGGTAACAGCCGAACAACGCGGCTCCCTGCCCGTTGAGGGCGCGATCGCTCCAATAGATCTGATCGGTGGCACCGAAACAGCCGTGGCCGGTGTATCCGTCGAAGGATCCGTCGGGGCGACAATTGTTCCAGAGCCAGGCGCGCCAGCTCGAGTCGCCCACGGCGGCGCGCGCAAACTCGATCATGGGAAGGCGCCCCACCCCCCAGCCGCCGGCCCCCGTCCAGCGAGCGCCACCCTTCAAGGCGTGATAGCGATCGATTCCGCGCTGGATGCCGTACATCATGATCTGCTGGCTCTCGGTGCGATTCCACGGTGCCACGCGCTTGGAGCCGAAATCGCTCAGCATGCCGCGCAGGATCGGCAGCAGCACCTGATTGGCGGTCTCCGGACCGTAGACGTCACAGGCCAGCAGGCTCTTGATCGCGCCATCTCCATGGCCACCGTCGAAGCAGATGTCCTTGATCACCCCTTCCGTGTATTCGTAACTCCAGGTGTTCCTCGTGATCGACGGGATCTTGGAGGCGTCGAGCAACGGACTCGGGAAGAAGTTCGCAGGAATCGCGTTCGTGGAGTAGGTCCGGTCCGCGAGGGTCTCGCCCGACTTGCCCGGATCGCCGAACCAGGCCGGACGGAACAGCGTCTTGCCGTTGTCCGTCGGAACGGACTCGGGAATCGTCAGCGACACGGTGTAGAGGGTGCAGCTGGTCGCCTCGGTTTGCCGCTCGCAATTCGCATTGTACAGATCGCTGACCGTCTTGAAGATCATGTGCCCGCCCTTCGCCTGATAGGGCAGCTGCGAGTCCGGACGCGTCGATCCATTCGGACACACGGCCGGGTCGAAGAAGTAGGAGGCGAACTGGTGAGCCGGAGTGTTCCGCTGGTCGAGGCACTGCGAGGTGATCTTCTTCCAATCCTCCATCCAGCCGTTGATCATGCAGGCCTGCTTCGAGCCGTTCGGGCCGCAGGTCGCGTCGATGGTGGTCGAGTCGGGAGTCATCCGGGTGATCGTCACCGCGCTCACGGGAGTGCCGTCGGCCTTGGCGGGAGCGACCCAGTAGTAACCGTCGGCGTATCGTCCGCACTGACAGGCCTCGCCTTCGCAGTTGAACTCCATGCGAACGTGCGCGCTTCCCGACGAATCCACTGCCGGACTCCACGACGGGTCGGCCGTGCAGTCGCCACCGCATTGACCACCGCCCCACATCTCGCTGGACTTGGAGATGTATTCGACGCTGTTACCGCTGCAGGTTCCGCTCGATGCGTCGCAATCGCATTGTGCGAGGGCACCTCCGGCCACCAGAGCCGCCAGACCAATGCCGAGGATCAGATGCGTTACGAGAATCTTCATGCGGTTCATCCTTGACTTCTTTCGTACGGGGCGGGGTTCCTGAAACTCGTCCAGCCGATGACCGAACTCCCACGATCATGTTATCGGACGTTGCCGCAGCGCCCCTGTGATTGCAGTCACAACGCATGCCGGGGTCGCGATGAAGCGGCGCACTAACACGCGCGACCGGATTCCTGCAGGCGACGCCGCCGCGTTGCCGGAGCGGCGAGCCGGCGAGAAGCGCAGGCGACGGGCCAGCCGCTGCCGGCTATTCGATGGGAAGAAGGATGGGCGGATCCGGGCGGAGCGTACCACTGTCGGGAGGCGTCCAGGGGCCGGGCACCGTGGAACGATGGGCGGCGTACATGGACTCGAGATACGGGTCCCCGAACGCCCCCGGTGCGTTCCAGGGCGGGCTCGCCCAGCGATCGACGTAGTCGAAGAAGGCGTCGTGATTCCAGTATCCCTTGAGGCCGAGCAGGAGAGCTGAAATCTGGGTACCGATCCACGGATTCGACGTGCAGCACCATTGGTAGCCGCCAGCCTCCCATTTGCCGTCGGCGATCTGCGCCGCGGGCGTGCGCATGGCGCGGCATGCACCGCCCGTGGTGCCCAGCTCGAAGACATCGCCGTCGACCCGGCCGTCGGGATCCCGGCACACGTTGGGAGGTGAGCCACAGCTCGCGATATGCTGGTCGTAGCCGGGATTTCCGCCATAGGTTCCGCCGCAGCCACACACCGTGTACTCGTCGACCTGGCCGAAAAGAGCGACCCCTCCGACGCCGTAGTAGGTCTGACCATCCTCTCCGAAATAGCTGCTGCACGACCAGTTCGCCGGCGGCCCGCCGTGCGACACGCCGATGCCCAGCATGCCCGTGTTCCTGAGAATCCGGCCCGCGACCAGGATGGGCAGCTTGCGACCGGAGCCGTTTCCGCCCCACGGCGCCCAGTGCATGTCGGGGGTGTACTCCGTGAGCATGTAGTAGAGGTCGATTCCGAGTTGGACCAGCGGAATCAGCAGCTCGAGCTTTTCGCTCTCGTTCAGATCCGAGTGCATCGAACGCAGCGTCGTCATGCCCGTCACCATCGCGAGCTCGGCAGCGTAGTCCGCTCCGTTTCCATTGGGCTTCTTCAAGCAGTGCTTGCCGTGAAAGTTGCGATTGAGCGGAGTGACCCAGTGATCCAGCACCGGGCAGCCCCACAATCCCCGCACCACGGCCGCGCTGGGGGCGTTGCCCGGAACGTTCGAGAGGTTCGGCCAGTCGCTGATGTCGGCCTCCGAAAGACGGTGCATGGGCTTGCCGCCGGCCATTCCGACATAGGGCGGCCGAAAGGCATCCGCGGGCGGCGGCGAGGCCATCACGTTGAGAATCGCCACGTCGTCGATGCACGAATAGTCCTCGTTGGTGCCGCTCCCGGAAGGTCCGCACTCCGACCCACGCGAGTAGGACTCCGGCTGCCAGCTCCGCACCTTCACGATCGAATCACCCGGAGAGGCGACGTAGGGGAGCGCGGGCATCAGCGAGCCATCCCAACGGAAGCTCCGCTCATCGAACGACGAGCGCTCCTGGGTCCAGCCGTAGGCGATGGGGTTCACCTGCCATCCGTTGCAGTGGAGGTTGCGGCCCGAGCCGCAGTCCGAACGATGGTCGGGAGTGATGCGAGTGATGGTGACGGGTGCCACCACCCACCAGTCCCCCGTGACGAACTGACCGCAGACCGGCTGCCCGCCGGAGGTGTCGAACTCGAACGTGATGTTGCTGATCGTCACCTGACTGCAGGGCTCGGCGGCCGCGGCTCCGGAACCGCAGAGAAGGTAGACAGCCGCGACCGAAACCGACCAGAGAGCGATCCGACGCAACGACTCGATCCGATACGGGTGTGTTTGCCTCATGATCGATGCAGCTCCTTGCCCCGGTCCGAACGACGGAATGCAGCTCGACGGAATGCGGCCGATGCGATCTTCCAGAGAGCGTACCGCACGCCGGCCTTCGTTCGGCGCAATCCGGGAATTCCGTGGCGGGGAGTCCCCTCTCGCACCATTCGGGGTATCGCACGGAACCGACCCGGCCTCCGTGACCCGGATCACACGGGTGTACGAGTCGGTACGTCGTCGCGCCGGATGTCGTCGCACGACGGCCTGCTCGACTGGTGTACCGACTCTCGGCGCGCCGAGAGTCGGAGTGCGGCACACCGGGTTTCACGATGTCTTGAATATTCGAGTGCCGATGAATGGGCGACTGGAATTCGCCTGAAAGCGGGTTCGGCAATGCGCCGGAATCGCGAGCGACGGAAGACGGCCGAAGCCGACCGCCACGCAAGCGATCATCGGACGGCCCGCCTCAAACCGCGTGCGCGAGCGGCGGCGACGTCCGGCGGGCGGGTTGCCGGACTCTTCGAGCGCTCCGGACCGGAGCCAGGCTGCCGACGATCGCGAGGGTCAGATACCAGACCACCCAGATCTGACCGAAGTAGGAGACCGCAATGAACATCCAGCAATGCGCGAACATGGCGACCCCGAGACCCCAGGAGGCGTAGAGTCGAAAACGGTCCTTCCGGTTCTGCCGGATCATGCGACCGATTCCCTGGAACGCGTAGGCGATCACGACGATGAACAGCACTATCGACAGGAACCCGCCGCGGACGCCCTCCAGGATGTACTGATTCGTCACGTCCATCAGGTTGAAGCCCCATAGTCCGGTCGCGTTCGTCCCGAGGAGCGCCCACTCGGAGAAGCGCGAGACGGCCTGATCGATCAAGAAGGCCCGGTGATAGCCGGTGGACCCCCCCACGACGTCGACGCGCGCGATCAGGAACCAGATTCCCCGGTTCATCGCCAGGTGGGTCACGATCGCGCAGGCCAGCACGACCCAGCGGATCGGGCGAAGATATCGGCGCAGGGGGAAGAAGGCGACGGCGACGAGTCCGAACCCAACGCCCAGCATCGGCGTACTCGACTCGCAGGTAATGATGATGACGGTGGATGCGACGGTGCCGATCACCGTCCACTTCCTCCTCCTGCGACTTCTCCACCAGGTTGGGATGATCAGCGGCAACAGCGAGACCCAGAAGCATCCGGCCATGATCGCGTGCGGGAAGGGGCCCTGACAGCGCAGCTTCCCCATCCTCACCTTCGTGTGCTGCGGAAGTCCACCGAATATCGCAAAGGAGTTGATGCCCGAGTGCTTCTCGATCAGGAACGAGACGGCGAGCGGAATCGAGATGACGATGAAGCAGAACACCATGCGATCCACATCCTCCCAGCTACGGATGAGGATGCGGAACAGGAAGTAGGTTCCCAGGACGTCGAGGCTCGCCCCGAACTTGTAGATCAACGCGCCGGTGCTGGCTTCACGGATGACGTAGACGACGGCACTCAGCAGCGTCCACGCGATGATGGCCATGTCGATCGGCCGAAAGGAGAAGCCGCGATGCTCGCCGCGCGCGAAGATTCGTCCCATCAACACGATGGTGAGAATTCGGAGAAAAGTGAGATCCAGACCTTCGAGAGCAATGCGCTGAGCCGACGAAATGAAGCACGCCGTGAGGAATATCGGCACGAAGGCGTAACGCCGCGGAAGGAACAGCGCGAGAACCACGAAGACGACCAGCGCAGCCGTCCCGACGGGATGCAGGGTGGTGTGGTTGAACCATTCGTGTTGGAAGTTGTTCCAGCGGTCCATCGAGCCTCGCTGCCACCGGCGACTACGCCCGCTGCCTTAGAGCGTACTTGAGTCGCTTCCAGATGTAGGCCGGAACGTTGCCGATACGGGAACGATTGGCTTGGAGAGCCCGCGGAACGGCGATTCCCAACGAGAGGAACGAGCCTACGATGTAGAAGCGGTGAGCACCGGTCGCGACCTCTTCGTAGCCGGCCTGGCGCATGACCTCGCCGCAAATCCTCTGATTGAGCGCGATCTCCTTGTCCGTGATCTTCTCTCGCCAGCGATCCACGGCAGCCTTGGAGACGCCCGCACCCGCGTCATAGGCCGAGAACGAGCTGTTGTGGAGGGGGATCTCGAGCATCTCGGGGACGTACTCGAGTGACAGCCACTTGCAGACGTCGCGAACCGTCCGCTCGGGATCCGCCACCAGGTCTTCGTAGCGAACCAGGCGTACACGATCGCTTCCGAACCGGGTCCGGGCGGCGAGCGCGGCTCCGATCTGCCCCCGCCAGAGCATGGCCATCAGGATCGGGTGGAACGAACGCCGGCTCCGGCGCTCGTCGCGCTCGAGTGCCGCGCGCAGGCCGGGGTCCTTTTCGTAATCGAAGCCGCCCTGATCCGTCCACTTCGAGTACGATGCCAGTACCGCTCGAGGATCGCGAACCATGCAGATGGCCTGGGCGTCCGCGTAGAGTGTGAGCATGTCGTCGAGGCGGAACACGTGCCGCGGCGTCTTCTCCCCCCAGCGGGGCTTGCCGCGATCGTCGGCCGCCAGACGGCAGAAAGCCTCGAAGAAGGCATCGCCTCCGGGACCGATCTGTTTTGCCAGGGTCGTCAATCGTTCGCGAGCGATCGGACTGCCGGTCGGATCTCCCTCGACCCCATACGGTCGATCGGCAAGAGCCAGGAAATAGTCCGCACAACGACGCGCCTCTTCGTCGGATACGGGCTCCCAGGCGCGCGGTCCGAGCTTGTCGCGCAGATCGTCGAAATAGTGGGTCTCACCGTCGATGTGAACCAGTGGGTGCTGGTTCATGATCGACTGCATCATCGCCGTGCCGGAGCGGGACGGACCGACGATGAAGATCGGACCGGAAGAAGCCTTGCTCATTGCGGTGATTCCCCTGCCTGGCGCTCGCGCGGGCGATTCGTCACCGGAACCTCCTCGGGCCGCAGCCACTCCCGGCGCCGCCTCCAGATCTCTCGATAGGTGTCCACCCGCTCTGCTGCGTGAGCCGGTCGGACCAGGGCGGTGATCTCCCAGGCGATCTTTCGCCTCAACGCCCAGAGCGCCTGCATCGCCCGGCCGAAGCCGCGCCAGGGACGGTTCCAGTGGGCGTCGATCAGGAGCGCTCGAGCCGCCATCAGTCTCACCACCTTGTCCGCGCGAACCTTCTCCGATTTTCCACCATAGTGGATGATCTCGGCGGTGGGGCAGAAGAGCGGTCGGTAGTTCCGCTCCCCCGCACGCAGGCAGAGATCCGCCTCTTCGCCGTACATGAAGTAGCGACCGTCGAACCCGCCCAGCTCGTTCCAGATACGTCTCTCGATCAGCAGAAAGCAACCGGTGATGATCGACACCTCGCGCACATCATCGCGCTGCCAGCCGCCGTAGGTCTCGGAATCGAAGAGCGCCGTTCCGGGAAAGACGCTCGACAGCCCCGACGCCCGGCAGAAGAGACTCCACGGCGTCATCGCCGCCCAGCAGCAGCTGGGGTCGAGCTTACCGTCACCGTCCAGCGTCCGCCCTCCGTAGATCCCCGCCCGGGGATGCCGGGTCGCGAATTCGTGGAGCTTCGTCACGGCGCCGTCGAGAACCAGCGTGTCGGGATTCAGAAGGAGCAGGTATCGACCGAGCGCCCGCTCGGCCGCGAAGTTGTTCGCCCGCGCGAATCCGCGGTTCTCCTCCAGCGCGAACAGACGTACGTGCGGGAACTTCTCGGCCACCATCTCGACCGAACCATCGCAGGAGGCATTGTCGACCACGATGACTTCGAAACGGATGCCGCGCGTCTGTTCGTCGAGCGAACGAAGACAATTTTCGGTGTATTCGCGTGTATTGTAGCTGACGACGAGCACGCTCAGGTCGAGGCACCCATCGTCGCCCGCGGTCTGGCGCTCATCGTCGACCAGCAGGTCTGCTGCCACCGGTGTGCGCTCCAAGGCTCTTGCGTCGATGGAATATATCGGTTCACGAGACGCGCTGCTTGAGCGAGACGCGCTGCGGCGGCTGCCGTTCGGATCCGAGAGCCGCCGCATTCAGCCGAGCGACATCGACGTTTTTGGACTGAAGCTCGACCGCGGTCATCCCGAAGTCGAGTAGCGTAGACGACGCCGGCGCGTGCCGATCACTCGAGTTGCAGCACCTCGGCCCCTCGGCTAGCAACCGGTTCGAGCGATCGGTCGAGCCCAACGTGAAATCAGAGAGTGTAATGGCCGATGTCGTGGTCGAGCAGTTGGAGCGTCGGCGATGGGACGAACTCGTCTCGGGGTTCTCCGACCTGGGCCTGTCCCAGACTTGGGAATACGGCGAGGCGGTCGCCGCGCTTCAGGGTGCCGAATGCCGACACGTCGCAATTCGCGACGGTGGCGACGTCATCGGCCTCGCCGACGTTCGCATCAAGCGCATTCCGTTGCTGGGCGGCGGAATCGCCTACATCAGCGCCGGTCCGTTGACCCGCCGAGGCCCGACGCCGAACCTCGATCGATTCGCGGCAGCCGCCATCGCTCTGAGACAGGAGTTCTGCGACAGACAGGGGCTGGTCCTGAGAATTCTCGCCCCGGTCTCGACACCGGAAGTCAACGAAGCCTTCGGTGCGAAGTTGATCTCGCTCGGCTTCGAACCTTCCGATCGAGGTCGAAGCTACGAAACGGTGCTGCTGGATCTGTCACCGGAGCTGGACGATCTGCGGTCATCGTGCGGGAAGATGTGGAGACGCTGCCTGCGCCAGTCCGAACGGGCCGATCTCAGTGTCGAGGTGGGAGAAGACGAGAGCCTCTACCGGAACTTTCTCTCGGTCTATGCGGAGATGCGCGAACGAAAGACGTTCGGGATCGAGCTCGATCCCGACTTCTACGCGAGGCTACGCCCCAAGCTCCCGGAAGCCGAACGCCTGCGAAGCTACGTAGCCCGCTCGAATGGGGAGCTGGCAGGCGCGCTGGTGATCAGCATGCTCGGCGATACCGCTTTCTACCTGCTCGGCGCAACGAACGAGCTGGGACGCAAGACTCGCGCCTCCTACCTGCTCCACTGGCGAGTCATCTGCGAGGCCCGTGAAAGGGGTCTGCGTTGGTACGATCTCGGGGGCATCGACGAGGCCGAGAACCCGGGCGGCTACCGCTTCAAGTCGACGATGGGCGGAATCGAAGTACGCGCCGCCGGCCCCGTCCAGGCACTGCCGCCAGGCATTCGAGCTCACGGCACGCTCCTGGCCGAAACGCTCTATCAGCGCCTGCGGGGCCGCTAGCGCATCGCGCCTCTCACCGCGCCGGCTCATCGTTCGACAGCAGCTCCCCCAGACTCATGACCGTGAGACCGTCGGCCTCGGCCTGCGCGAGCAGGATTTCCGTCGCACGCAAGACGAATGCGTCGGCCTCGGGATCGCGATCGCAATCGTGCAACAACACCACCCCCCCGCCGTTCTCGCGGATCCGTCTCGAAGCCGTCTCGACGTCCGGGAGCGGCTCGTGGCAATCACCCGAATCGATGGTCCACCAGCCGATGCGCGCTCCCCGCATGCGCGCCGACAGCCAGTTGGCCAGCGCGAGCTTTCCATAGGGAGGGCGAAAGATCGCGTTGCTCGGCAGCCAGCGTGAGAGCGTCGCATAGCCCCGCTCGATGTCGCTGTAGATCGTCCACGGCGGCTCCTTCCAGGCGTGCAAGTGTCGCTGCGAGTGGCAGCCGAGCTCGTGCCCCCGATCGGCCACACTCGCAGCGCGCTCCGGGTGCTCCGCCGCTCGCATGCCCAGGAAGAAGAACGTGGCGCGGGCGCCGTGCCGGTCGAGCAGCTCGAGCAGTGGCATGGTGACGCGCTCTCCCGGACCGTCGTCGTAGGTCAGAACGAGCGCATGCCGCTCCGAACAGAGCCGCTGGAGTCGGCGCTGCCCCGCGATGCGCAGCAGATGCGGGCCGAAATAGAGCGCGAGGGCTCCGAGTGTGAGTGCCATTACGAGCAACGGCGATTCACCTCCGGAGGCGCGTCACGGTCATCTCCGCGGCTGCGCCGGGCGAGAACCAGGATCACGCGCTCGCCATCATCCAATTCGCGATCGACCTCACCGACCTCCCTGCAGATCCCGAGTGTCGCCGCGTGCCGGATCTTCGAGTGAACCGCGACGAGCACACGCCCGTCCGGCATCAGACTGTCGAAGCATCGCTCGAGGAGTCGCCGCTGTGCAGCGGGCTCCAGGTAATACAGACACTCCTCGATCACCACCAACGAAAGCCCGCTCGCCCCCGGCCAGTCCGCGAGCTCGCCCACCGAAAAACGGCAACCGTCCAGGCCCGCTTCGAGCGCTCGCTCCTGGGCGTGCTGAACCGCAACGGCGGATATATCGAATCCCTGGTAGGCGCCGTACGTCGTGGGGTCGACACCGCCGATCAGGGCTCCCTCGCCACAGCCGAGCTCGACGATTTCACCACCACTGGAAAGTTCCTCGACCAGATCACTCATCGCGTGACGGCGACCGGAATTCAGGTGATCCCAGTGACCGCGACGGAATTGGTCGTCCCACGCCCAGCGGGCGGCTCGTGGCCCGAGAAGCCTCGACAATCGCCAGAGCAACCGTCTCAAAGCAATCGTTGCCTCCTGGCGTCGGCGGAATGACGACAAACGGAATGTATCATCCGGAGTCATCGGGTAAAATATCTCGCGACTCCAGAAGATGTTCCGGATCGATCCTCCCCGCACTTGAATCGTTCCTCGAGTCTGCCGAAGAACTGGACTGACCGGGGCCGGCGATGCCCCAGCGAGGCGACGCTTGTCCGCAACCAGCGAGATCGTTAGAACCGGGCCTTCGCCCTCCACACGAGACCTGAAGTACGACGGTATCGTGTGCTTCGGCGGCGAAGACTGGTGGTATCACAATCGCGGGCACTTCGACTTCCAGATGATGCGCGAGATGTCGCGACACCTTCCGGTGCTCTACGTCAATTCGGTCGGTATGCGCTTTCCAAAACTCGCAGAGGGAGCGGTCTTCTTCCAGCGACTGCGCCGCAAGTGGGCGAGCATCCGGCGAGGCATCGTCCGGGTGCGAGACGATTTCAGCGTCTACAGCCCGCTGACGGTTCCGGGAACCCTCGGGAGGCGACTGTCCCGCCCGAGCCTGGTGGCCCAGACGCGCTGGGCCCTGCGCAAGCTGGGGTTCGAGCGGCCGCTGATCTGGGCCGCGATTCCCACGGCCTGGAACGTCCTGCAGGAGCTCGCTGATTTCGACTTCGTCTATCAACGAACCGACCGATACGAGGAGTTCCCGGGAGTCGACCGCAAACAGATCGAGCACTACGACGCGAACCTGAAGCGAGCCGCCAAGCTCACGGTCTTCTGCGCTTCGGATCTCTATCACGCCGAAGGCCCGCATTGCAGGAATCCGCTCTACGTCGACCACGGGGTGGATTTCGATGCATTCGCAGGCAGTTCGTCCTGCGAAGAGCCGGAAGACATGCGGGGCATCCCGCACCCCCGAGCCGGCTTCATCGGCGGCATCGACCTCCAGACATTCGATCCCGAGCTCTTCGCAGCCGTCGTGGCGTTGCTCCCCGACGTCCATTTCGTTCTGGTGGGAGGATCGACGCTCGCCGACGGCTGGCTCGAGGCGCCCAACGTGCACCACCTGGGACGCAAGGACTACGAAGAAGTCTGGCGCTATCCCGGTCATTGCGAGGTCCTGCTCATGCCCTGGGCCCGAACCAAGTGGATCGAAGGCTGCAATCCCGTCAAGCTGAAGGAGTATCTGGCGACGGGCCGACCGATCGTCACGGTGCCGTTCGCGGAGCTCGAGCACTACGCGGGGCTCGTGAGAACCGCGAGCGATGCCGAATCGTTCGCTGCGGAAATTCGCGGTGCCCTCAGGACCGGATGGGCGGGAGCGGACGCGAGGCGCGAGCGCGTCAGGCGCGAAAGCTGGACGAGTCGTGCGGATCTGGTTCTCGCCACTCTCGCATCGGGCGACGAACGGCTGCCTGCGAGAGGATGATGCCGGCAGCTCGCTCGCTCGTGAATGCCCTCGCGCAGATCGCATGGCGAATTCCGCGCCGATTCGAGCTGACCAACCGCTTCTACCCGGGGTTGGGCGGCCGAGCCCTGGTGTTTCACGACATCGCGGAGAAGGAAACTCCTCTCACCGCCGGTCTCGGAATCTCCCTCACGCCGGCGGACTTCGAACGAACCCTGGAGTTCCTGCAGCAGCACTACACGTTCGTCGATCTGGCCGGATGGTTGCGCTCGCTGGCGGCGCCGGAGCCCCACAAGCCGGCGATGCTGCTGACCTTCGACGACGCGTACGCATCGGTCGCGCGGGTCGCCCTTCCGGTCTGCAAGCGACTGGGCATCCCCGGCCTCATGTTCATGAATGCCGCGTTCATCGACAACGCCGCCCTGGCGCTCGACAACCTGATCTGTTTTGCCGCCAACTCTCGAGGCCTGGGCCTGATCGAAGAGGTCGCCGGACGCGGTTTCCCCCGGCTCGCGAGTGTCTATTCCGAGTACCTCCCCACGCTCGACCTCGAGCAACGCCAGGATTTCGCGAGCCGGTTGGCCGACGCGGGCGACATCGATACGGCCGGTCTCCTGAGCGAGTTTCGACCCTATCTGAGCCGCCAGGAAGTTCTGGAGCTGGTGACGGCCGGCTTCGAGATCGGCAACCACACGCTCTCCCATACTCACTTGCGCAGCCTCACGCCGGAACAGTGTCGCCTGGAGATCGACGGGAACAAGCAGCGACTCGAGGCGATGACGGGCCTCGACGTCAGGACGTTCAGCTATCCCTACGGCGCCAACGAAGACTCGAACGGCACGGCAATCGATGCCATCAAACGATCCGAGCACGAGACGGCCTTCCTGGTCGAGGGGCGCCTCAACACGGCGTCGAGCGATCCCTACCAGTACACGCGCGTCAGCTTGAAGGATTTCTCGGACGCCGGGATCTTCACCGAGCTGGAGCTGCTGACCCGATTGCGCGAGTACCGGGAGAGATTTCGCTAGAGACGTTTCGCCGAGACCAGGGCGATCCCCGCCGCCTTGATCTCACCCGCCAACGCCCGCCACTTGTGTGCGAACCGGCGCACCACGTGGAAGAGACAACGCACGGCGTGGTGCGGTGCGAGGCGTTCTCGACGAATCAGCGCAAAATGTTCACGCAACAATCTCCAGTTCGGGAGATAGATCTCGGGCTCGGTGCGCGACGAGTCGAACCACGCCGCGCGATCACGAGTCGATCGGTTCGCCGACATCGATTCGTCGGCGTGCTCGCGCCGAAAGAACAGGGTATCCGGCACCTGATGGAACCTTCCCTGAAGCGCCAGATGGAAGAGCAACGTCTGGTCGGAGGCGATATACGGCGCGATCAGATCGGTCTTCCGCAACGCAGAGCTTCGAATCAGGCCGAAGATGGCCCAGTAGATGTCCGTGGACTCGATTTGAAGCGCCGTCAGCTGGCGGATCCGCTCCCAGACCTGCTCGCCGCACACCGTCAGATCCGCCGCCGAAGAGCGGATCTTCTCGCCTGCTTCGTCGACGTAGTCGAAGCGGCTGAACGCGAGCGAGATGCCGGAGTCGCGATCCATTGCCGCCACACATCGATCGAGGAAGTCCTCTCCGCACAAGTCATCATGGGAGGACCACTTGAAGTACTCGCCGCGAGCTCTTTCGAACGCCAGGTTGTAGTTCGCGGCTGCTCCGAGATTCGTCTCGTTCCGGTGGTATCGGATCCGCGAATCCCGGGCGAGGAACTCCCGGCAGATTCGCTCGGTGTCATCCGTCGAGGCATTGTCACAGATGATGAGCTCCAGGCTCCGGAAGCTCTGGTTCAGGACCGACTCGATGGCGTCCGACAGGTAGCCTGCGCCGTTGTAGACGGGCATGCCGACACTGACCCGAGGGAGATCGCGCTGCTGCCGATCGTCTTCCATTGCCCCCTTCCCACCTGCCGCCTGCCGCCTTCACCACCGCACTGCGTCGTTCCAGTCAACGGACGAGTTTCCGAGCAGTGTCCTGCGACCTTCCGGAACGGCGAATCAGGAGAAGACGATCACTCGGCGTTCCCGATGGCGAAACATCCGATCCTCGACGACCTCGAAATTGCTCGCGATCAGATCGAAGATCGCTTCGAATCGCTGATACTGAACCACCGTGACCATCAATCTTCCCCGAGGCTTCAACTTGTCGGCATAACCCTTCAGGACCTTCAGCCGTCGAGTGGGATTGACGTACATGATGGATTCGGTGAAGACGATCAGATCGTAGGATCTCTCCGGCCGTAGTCGTTCGATGTCCCCGAGCTGGAACGAGACCTTTTCCGAGGCTCGCTTGTTCGCGATCGCGATGGCCTCGGCGGAGACATCCACACCGAGGTACGATGCGAACGCCTCGGGTGCGAGGGCCGCGGAGAGCAGACCCGGACCGCAACCCAGGTCGAGGATATCGCCGCCCCCTGCGTGCGCCTCCACCATCTCGACCAGCTCTTCGGACACTCGCTGGTCGAGATCGTCCCAGGTGCCGCTCTTGTACACCTCGTCCATCGCAGCCTGGCGCATCTTCGTGGTGCCGAAACGCGTCGCAAGGAACAGGACGCCCCGCGCCTTGAGCAGCCGCTTGAGGAATTCGAGCACCCTAGTTCATTCCCGCTCGCATGTTCGTCCCGTACAAGAGCGTAGCTCCCGCGGCGCCCAGCAGGAGTGTCAGGATCGCCCCGCCCCCCGCGCTCACCGCAGGCACGGCATTGCAAGACGGGCCAGCCGCCCACTCGTTGATGATTCCCAGCGCGGGATCGCAGGAATCGACCGTACACGCCACGCCGTCGTCCGGATCCACCGGTGCGCCGCCCACGCAGGCGCCGGCCGAGCAGGTGTCCGCGGTCGTGCAGGCGTCGGCGTCGTCGCACGGAGCCGTATTCGCGGTGTGCACCGCGCCGAGCAGCGGATCGCACGAGTCGTCCGTGCAGGGGTTGCCGTCGTCGACGGTCAGCGCTGCGCCGCCCACGCAGGCGCCGGCCGAACAGGTGTCCGCGGTCGTGCAGGCGTCGGCGTCGTCGCACGGAGCCGTATTCGCGGTGTGCACCGCGCCGAGCAGCGGATCGCACGAGTCGTCCGTGCACGGGTTGCCGTCGTCGACGGTCAGCGGCGGCCCGGGATCGCAGCTGCCGCTGCCGTCGCACGTGTCGGCAACCGTACAGGCGCTTCCATCACTGCAGCTGCTGCCGGGCGTCTCGAATTGGCAGGCCGAGTCACAGCAATCACCATCGGCAGTCCCGCCGTCGTCACATTGCTCACCTGTCTCGACGACGCTGTTTCCACAAGTGGCGACTGCCGGATCCGGATGGGTCTCGAAGTAGTCGAACGCTGCGTCGAAGGCCGTGAACAGCTCGACCTGATTGCCGGCAAAGATGCCGACCCGTTGGATCGCACCGATGTTTCCGCTCGGATCACCGGTCTCGGCGGGCCCATCGAAGATCGTCAACCACACCGAATCGTCCTTCGACCATTCCATCTTCCAGTTTCGCAACGTGGGATCCGCATCGTCCTCTAGCGTGACCCGCAAGTACAGCGGACCGGATTGCGGAACTTTCGTCAGATCCGTGTATCCGCCGAGGGGATAGGTCTTCCGATACTGGGTGCCGTTGTAGAAGCGGAATCGCTCGATGTATCCCCAGACGTAATAGTCGCCGTGGAGCATGAACATGACGAAGTTCCCGGGGCCGGACTCGAACACGATGCCGAATTGCTGACTTTCCTCGAAAATCGTGTCCATCTTGATCTTGTAGACGCCGCTACCCTCGTAGCTGCGCGTCACCGCGGAATGCTTTAGCCACCACTGGTTGTGTTCGACGCCACCGGGAATGCCGATCGTCAGCTTGGAGTTCGCTACGCCGAACGTGGCGTGATTGGCGGTGTCGGCGGGATGAGCCAATGCGTAGCCGTCCCAGGTGGTCCAGCCGGCATCCAGGCTCGTCCCATTGAAGTCCTCGAAGAAGACCGGCACGTCCGAAATCGCCACGTCCGGCACGAGCACGAGCGATGACAGCTGCAGGAGGAGCACTTTGAATCGCGATTGAAACGACATCGTTTACGGAACTTCCCGGTTGAATGCTGTCGGGCACGAGGCCATCCGCCGTTGGATCGGACGACGGCCGTCCATCCCACGTCCCGACAGTCGGTTGTCGATGCTGATGAGTGAGTAGGACAAAACGGCGGAAAAGTGACGCCGGAATGACCCAAATCGATGATTCGAGCGACTCGCGCCCGCGGAATTACGCCATTCTTGGAACCATTCAGCCCCGGTCGACTCCGAAGCGGGCCACGCCCCACGCCCGCTCGCGGGGTGCAATCGGCGTTTCCCCCCAGCCGACCGTCACCCGAGTGGCCGTGGACTTCGTTTCCGACGGAGCCCGGAGACTCCGGATTCGGACCGGCCGGGTGCTGAAAAAGGCCGGTTCCGTTGGATCCGCGCGAGCTGGGGGCCTGCCGCGACCGTCGGCCGATCAGGGAGCGGCA
>Ga0210064_1000403_pt1 | contig 20753 bp, 18 predicted proteins | sample Muzzi_CordC_D2_FD_185531 | JGI IMG/M metagenome (GOLD analysis project Ga0210064, IMG submission 185531) | Wetland microbial communities from San Francisco Bay, California, USA, that impact long-term carbon sequestration - Muzzi_CordC_D2 (SPAdes) | ecosystem: Environmental > Aquatic > Marine >...
GCTTCAGGAATCGTATAGTAGTATTTCTAAACAAATCGATAGGAGTTAGCTAATCATTGTTGAGGGTACCGTCAAGTGATGAGACCATACCGGAAAACGAAGTTGAGGGTTCAGCGGTTCCCTTCTTTGCCCTTCGGGCTTGGGGCTTCGCCTCCGGCTGCGACCCCACAGGTCGACCCCACAAGCAGGGTTCAACGCCTGTCCGCCTCGGGTAGAATCTGAGGCTTAGAGAAAATTAGAATATCGAAATTTAACATGTTACGTTCAAGGCGATCAAGAGATAGTAGCGAACTTTAATCTCCTCGCAAAAATCCAAGACACCCCCAGACAGGGAGTGCCTTGGATTGCCGGCTAATCAATATTATGGGGTAGGACGCCTAAATAGGGAACCGTTACGCTTCCTAAGGTTTAACTGAAAGCAAGTCTTTAATTTCCATCTGCTCAAACATTTGACTTTGAATCTGGTCAGTGGTGCTGTTGATGGCTCTGAGCGCTTCGTCACCCGAGGGATTCACTACAGTTCTTAATGGCCGCTGGCCAGTCGGTGTTTTGATCAAATTCAGAACTGCGTCGGCCACCTGTTGCGGATTTGGTGCCTCTTGAGCGGTAAGTTGCTCTAAAAGCGGACCCCAAAGCTTGGCCGGCATGTCAGCCAGGGGGCCGTAGCTTTCCAGGCGGTCTGTGTCTGCACCGCTGTCCATATTGGCTATAAAGTTGGTGCCAAATCCACCGGGCTCGATGATGGTAACATCCACGCCCGTGCCGGCCAATTCATAGCGATAACTCTCACTCAAACCCTCCAGAGCGTATTTTGACGCAGTGTAGGCACCTGCAAAGGGAATAATGAGCCGGCCCATGACGCTGGAAATGTTGACGATCAGGCCCTTGCCAGCCTTGCGCATGGCAGGCAATACGGCGCGTGTGACGCGCTGTACGCCGACCACATTGACATCCAACTGACGCTGGAGTTGCTCTTCGGTGATGGTTTCAGCATAACCGCTCACACAATAACCGGCGTTATTGACCACCACATCGATGCGACCCGCTTGCGTGAGGGCTTGCTGCACTGCTGAATTGACCGAACCAGTGTCGGTGACATCCATGTCCAACAAGTGGAGCCGACCTTTGGTTTCGGCAGCCTGAGATTGTAATTTTTTAGCGGCATCGGCATTTTTATTATCAAGACCGCGCATAGCGGCAAAAACAGTGTGTCCATCGTTGAGCAGGGTGCGGGCAATTAGAAAGCCGAATCCGCTACTACTGCCGGTTACCAATATATTTTGTTGTGTGCTCATAATGCTCTCCTTTATTGTTCAGTCAAGGTTACTTTGACCAATAGATCTCGGCGTTTTGATAGTCTGGTACTCGAAAATCTAATACATCAGTAGATAAGCATTCTAAGAGCGGGTGCAATGCCCTGCAGTTGGAGTGCAATACGATTCCGGTCTGCAGATCCTCAGAAATTGGTAGGAAGTAGCCGCAATCTACGCTTGTTTTTTAGTTGATTCTCAGCCGAAAGTACACAGTGGACACCACTCGGTGCAATGCTTATACTTGCTCCATTGTCAAAAACTTTAGAACAACGATATAATAGTTAGATCCTTAAAAGTTAATTCTTTGCTTTTAGTGCAAAAAATTGACTATGTTTTCTCTGGATAATAAATATGACAGAGCGAAGCGACATCGATAAATCTTCAATTTTCAATCTTCAATATTCAATTCCGGCTTGTCCGGGTTAGGCCACCAACATATACCCCATGCTGTACAGCCCCGCATTTCTCACGATGGCCTTAGCAAATTTGTTCACGATGTCAAGCATCAGCACTTTTTTTCTCTTTCCGCTGTTCATTACCGGTCATGGTGGTACCAAAGCGGATATTGGTATTATGATGGCAGTTTTTACTATTGCTTCCATTCTCTGCCGCCCATGGATATCTGAAATGATCGATCGCCTCGGCCGCAAAAAATGCTATACCATTGCCTGTCTTATTTTAAGCCTGCTGCCACTTGTTTATCTTTTTTTCAACGGAGATATTTCGTCATTTTATATACCCTTGCTATTTGTGAGAATTATTCATGGCGTCGGGCTAGCACTCTCGTTTACATCGGTAATAACGTATATTGCTGATATCATTCCAAAGGATCGGCTTAATGAAGGTCTCGGAATGTTCGGCGTTACCGCCCTCGTCGGGCTCGCCGTAGGGCCGATCATTGCCGAGTTGATCATTCGTCAGTTTGGCTTCGCCATATTTTTCATTACTTCAAGTATTCTCGCGATAATCGGACTTCTGCTCCACCTTCCGCTGATGGAGTCCTATGTTCAGAATAATCCAGGCAGCGCCTCGCCGTCGTTTTTTTCAATTCTCAAAAACAAGAGGCGAATTTTTATCGTACTGCTGGCCTTTTTTTTCGGGTTCGGGTTGTCGGCTGTTTTTGGCTTTCTAACCCCGTTTGCCGAGGAAAAACACCTGGCTTTCATATCGCTTTTCTTTATTGCCTATTCGGCCGGGGCAATTTCAATGAGATTTTTCGGAGGGCGGCTTGCTGACAGGGTCGGTGAGGGTCGTATTATCCCTTATGCTTTTATCATCACCAGTGTTGGAATTTTGATGATTATCTTTTTGGGCGGTGATTTAATGCTCATCCTGTCGGGTTTCATTTCCGGGTCGGGGCATGGCTTGCTGTATCCCTGTCTCAATGCGATTGCCGTTCGAAATGAGCCCCAGGATATTCGCGGAAAAATCATGGGGGTTTTTACCGGTGGTATCGATACCGGCATATTTTCAGGATCGATTTTGCTTGGCTATATTGGCAAATGGTTTGGATTTCAGGTGCTTTTCCTCGTTGCCGGACTGACTCTTTTTATGGGATTCGGCGTATATCGACTCCAGGCAGCAACAGGGGCATGGAAAACATAATATCTCCCGTCTGAATAATCAGGTTGCCTTAGATGCTGTAAGAGGAAAAGCCGCCGTCGATCGGAATGACCGCACCGGTGACGAATTGCGATGCTTCGGACAAGAGCCAGATCACGGTGCCGAGCAGCTCTTGGGGTTTGCCGTAGCGCCCCATGGGGGTGTGCGCCATGACCTGCTGCGCCCGTGGCGTGAGTTTACCCGTCTGCTGGTCGATATGTAGAAACTTCAGCTGCTCGGTCATCAAAAAACCCGGAGCAATCGCATTCACGCGGACCCCGACATGCGCCAGATGCACCGCCAGCCAGCGGGTAAAGTTGCTGACCGCCGCTTTAGCGGCCGAATAAGCGGCAACCTTGGTCAGCGGTGTCAGCGCGCTCATGGAAGATATGTTTAATACGGTTCCGGTGTGCCGGGGGATCATGCCCCGGGTAAAGACTTTAGTCGGCAGGAAAGTCCCCATAAAATTCAAATCGAAGACCCTGCGAAACCCATCGTATTCCAGGTCAAAAAAGCCGCTGACCCCCGGATTGTCAATATCCTCGAACTCCATGAACTCTTTGTGCGTACTGCCCTGGGGATGATTGCCGCCGGCACCGTTGATCAGAATATCGGGAGCGTCCCACAGGTCTGAGATTTCGGCCAGGCAGCTTTGCAGGTTTTCCTCATCAAGCACATTGCATTGGATTGCGCAGGCTGCTCCACCGTTTGCAGTAATGAGTTGTTCTCTTTTTAGGGCGCTTTCCCGGTTGATATCCAGAATCGCAACTTTTACACCCAGGCCGGCCAGCGCTTCGGCCATCACACCGCACAATTCACCGCCGCCGCCGGTAATTGCTGCGATGCGCCCCTCTAGTCCAAAAAGCTGAGTTAATTCGATATTCATCCGATCACCTTGTCCTGCCTCAACCGGTCGATTTCGCTGTCTGAATAGCCCGGATCCCGTGTCTATCTAATATTTCCTGCCACTCCGCAACTGTTTTGGTTTGAATCGAATGGTAGGAAGTTGCTTTTCCGAAGCAGATGAATCAAAAATTGCGAATTGATACTGGTTTCATCTGCCGCGAAACCTATTGAGGCATCGATCACTAATCATCCGGATAGCGAAAGCAGGGTTTATTGTCAACATTGATTTTTTGACGTGGAATTGAGCTTCAGGCAAATTCGAACATGGCTCACCGGATTGTCGGAGGCTGGATTTTTTTAAAGGTAGGTTTCCATTGGGCAATATGTATAGTCTGCAAGGAAACGGCTATTTCAGGCGCGGGCGCAGTGGATCAAATACATTCACCGTATCTTTGATTGCAAATGACATCTGCTAGAGTCGGAGGCTGCTAATTGATTTGACGGCACCATAAGCGGTTGCCACGGACAGACCCGAGCCGCACTTCATGCGGGTCCAGTCCTGATGGGCCAGGATGATGCCGGCGGCAAAAAGGTTTTCAAACGCCGGGTGCCCGCCGGCCTCCAGTGGCCGCATCATATCGTCGGTTTCGAGGCCGGCCCGGTTGACGGCGTGACCGCCGGGTTCAAATAAGCGGTCAGCGTGCCAGAGTTCTCTGCTCTGCGGTTGAAAAACCGGCAGACCAAAAATGGGTTCCGCAATGGTGGTGTGATCGGAATGCAGTCCACCGCCCAGAAACCGTCCGGTTGCAAGCAGGACAGCACCTGCCCTGAGGCTATTTTCATGCGCGCTGCGGCCGATGTCCAGTAAAAACTCGCTTTCTGATGTCGGTGTCGCTTTTAAGACGTGCTTTTGAAACAGGCAGTGTACCTTATTGGCCGGCAAAAACCGGAGAAACGCTTCCTTGAGGCGCATCCCCGGAATGGATGGCGGCATGGCCGGGATTTCAAAAACGGGCTTTGCCAGCAGCTTGCCGAGGTCATCGATAACCTGGTCGGATTGATGTATTCCCAGGACCGCCGGCAGGCCCACAAATTCGACATCCTTGACATGGGGTTTGATTAGCCCGGCCAGTTTTTGACGATACTCCGCAATCTCCAGATCCCGGGCAAGGGGTACCGGATTTATTTCATGAACCTGGTCGCCGTAAATAGATGGAATGCTCAAGGCCTTCAGGCCGGGCCATTCCGCTTTCAGACGTTCGACCAGCAGGCTGGCGCTGAAACCTTTAAGACCTTTAAAATCGACAATCAGGCAGGGGGCTTTGCGGGATAAGGCCTCAACCCCCGGCCACATGGTCTGCGGGATGCCATGGGTCGTTTTGATGGCGCCAAAGGCGGTGATTAAACACGAATTCCGGTCATCCTCAAAACGATAGGGCAGGCCGGCATCATTCAGAAAGGCATAAAACTCTTGTAGGGCAGCTTTAATATCTTCCTGTGAGATATGGGCATAGGGGTGTCCGGGAATATCTTTGGCAACAGCATTAATTGCCGCCCAGGGATCCTGCCACGATTTGCCGCTTTCGATCGGGTGGACACCCATTAAATCAATCAGGCCGCCGGTAAACCATGACTCGCCCAGCGATCCCACGATTGCAGTTGATATGCCGCGGTTGGCGGCGAACACGGCCGCTGCCATTCCCGCCATACCCGCACCGATAATGGCCAGGTCATACCTGTGGTTGGTTGCTTCAGTCATTATTGGGTATCTCTACTTTCAAGTTCAAGATCAAACAATCCGCAGTACATCGCCTCCTGCAGTTCAGCCTGCTTGAGCTGCTCTCCGAAAAGTACCGCGCGTTGTCCCTTCCAGCGCGTATTGGTAAAGTGCCTCAGGTCGGTTATGCCCCGGTCCTGTTGAAATGCTCCCTGGCCGTACAAATGGGCGGTCAGGCGCAGACCGCAATAGGTCCCCTGGCAGGCGCCTTTGCCGATCCGGCTGCGGGCGCCGATATTGTGAAGCAAAACGGATTCTTTTTGAATCGCAGAATCATCAAGGATGGATTGAACCGCGCTTTTGGGCACCATTTCACATTCACACAGGATAAGGTCATCGGGCCGCTGCTTTTCGAGCCAGGTTTTGGGTGAGAGCCCCGGTTCGGTCCATTCGCAGTTTAATGTGGACGGCAGGGGCTCATGTCGTGTGCGACAGGGCGCGTCGATTTTCAGGCGGGCGCAAATCTGATCGGATACCCGCTCTGCCATCAGGCGAAAGATGGTCAACTTGCCGCCGGCAATGGTTTGAAAGTTATCTACCCCATCGGCGCTGTGATCTATGAGATCGAATCCCCGGCTGATTTGGCGGTCGTCGGTTGTGCCCTCGGATTTTTTTTTGGCGATAAGCGGCCGGACACCCGAAAAGGCCCGAATAAAACGGCTTTGTTTCAAAGACGGAACAATGGGCACTCCCTGGCTGATGATGTGGTCAACTTCTGCAACGGTCGGTTTGATATCGTCCGGTGACGTCAGGCGCACGGATGAGGGCCCGAGAATGGAAACGGTTCCACCGGGAGCCAATACATCACCATCCGAGGGCGGCCTTAATCTCAGCAGCATATGATGCGCCAGCCTTGAGTGGGTAACGAGCAAAGTACCCTTGGAGTAAAGAATTTCAATGGAGGCATTGGCCAGGGCCGCCACCTGCCCGACCCAGGCACCGGCCGCATTGACGATCTCCTGGGCTTCGATGGTTTGTTCCTGGCCCGTTAGTACGTCTTTAACCTGCACGGATTGAATCCTGCGGTTGCCAATATCAAACCCTTTGACCTCGGTGTAGGGCAGGAAGCCATGGCCGCACTTTATGGCGTAAGCAAGATTTTCATGGGAAGCACGAAAGGGGTCGATGCTGGAATCTTCAGTGCGGTAAGCGGCGATGATGTCTTTTGAAAGCGCGGGCTCCATCGCGAGGACGTCCTTGATGTCCAGGGGGGTGCAGGGCACGCCGCATTTTGCACACTGGTGAGGAAAATCCGCCAGGTACTTCTCGTCATCTTCTTTGACGGCCACATAAAGTCCGCCGGTGTTCTCAATGCAGTGCGGGGCCAATTTTTTGAGCAGGGCATTTTCTTCCATGCACTCGCGCGATGATTCCGGATCACTGGCCGTGTAGCGCGCTCCGGAATGCAGGACCCCGTGATTGGCGCCCGATGCCCCGGCATTGATGTGGCTGCGATCAATTAAAATGCTGTGGACCCCGCGCAGCGCCAGATCGCGCGCAATCGCCGTGCCGGTTATTCCGCCGCCGATAATCAGAACCTGGGTATTTAAAGCCATATGTTTTCCTGGAATAGACACTATATCGACATTATGTTGTCGAGGTTGTTTGGACCATTGTATTTTATTGTTACCGATGAGCTAAAATTCAATATAACTAAATTGAACTAAAATTGTGGAATCCTAATCATATTTAAAGTAGACAGAAATTCTTGATTGGTTAATTGTCCATTAACTTGTAATGACAACAATAGAGAATCAAAAAGGCAATGTCAAGTCAAATAATGTGAAATGGATTGATCGGAAATATTTTTTTGTTGGTTCAAATTTACCTATAAGACCTAAAATAAGGTAAAAACAATGAATATAAATGAGATGTCACTCCGCTGAGCAAAAAAATAAAAAAAACAGTTGACATTTTACCTGGCTATCTTGTAATTACAAGTAAGCGTTAATCATTTGTGGATCAGCAGAAACTAATAGAGCTTTCGAAATGGTACCTTAATATGTTGTTTTCGATAACTTTAAATTTGGCACTGACAATTTGTATTCTGGGAACGCTTTACCGGATAATCCGATGGTTTACGGTAAAGATCGGCCCGGATGCCGGTGAATTTACCGTCCGAACCAGGGTTGTCCGGGCATTTGCCGGACTGTTCTCTGTTCTTTTCAGCCGTAATATTTTCCGGTTAATCGGCACCTTTTTCTTCAGGATTATTTTTCAGGGCCACATTCTTATAAAGGATCCCTGGCGCTGGTTGATGCATTTTTCAATTTTTGCCGGCTTTCTGCTGCTCGTTTTGTTCCACGCCATGGATGATCTCATATCCGTCAACCTGTTTTATGATTACTATCCAACCGTTAACCCGTTTCTATTTCTTCGAAATCTCTGTGGCGCACTGGTGGTTCTGGGGATTGTGATCGCCGGCGCTCGCCGCCTGACTTCTAAGGGGTTAAAAAAAATCTCAACCTCCCACGACGTGCTGGCCCTTGTGTTGCTGTCGATTATGTTATTGTCTGGGTTTATTCTTGAAGGCAGCAAGATTATCTCAGAACCGATTTTTGATGAGATGGTTGCAGATTACGGTGATCCGGAGGATTCCGAAGCCCTCGAAGCCTTGCAAAGTTACTGGGCCAAAAACTTCGGTGTGGTTTTTGCCGATGCACCCGATCTAAGCGATCCGGACCTCATCGAAGCCGGTGAGGAAGTTCACCAGGAGAGCTGTATCAACTGCCATGCCCGGCCGGCCGCCGCATTTGTATCGAATTCGATCAGTAAAATAATCAAACCGGCCGGTGTCTGGGCCAATTCGATTCGGCTCGATCTAATCCTGTGGCAGGTTCATTTTTTATGTGCCTTCGCGCTGCTGGCCTATTTGCCTTTCAGCAAGTTTAGGCATCTTTTCACCAGTTCGGTCAGTTTAATGGTGCGCAGCCTGGAAGACCAGGCAGCACTGCAGCCGGCCAACCGCGTTACGCGGCGCGTCATCTCTTTGGATGCGTGCATGAACTGCGGTCAATGCAGCCTGCATTGCTCGGTTGAACCCATCAACCGTGTACTGGGGAATCTGGATATTCTTCCTTCCCACAAACTCGGGTCGTTAAAAAAATATGTTCAAAAAGGTCCGGCAACCGATTACGAATTGTCGGATTTTAATGAAGGCAGCTTTATCTGTACTGAATGTTATCGCTGCACGCAGGTTTGCCCGGCCGGTATCAATTTGCAGGATTTGTGGTTGACATCCAAAGACGACCTGACGCTGCGCGGGCCGTCGGCGCCCTATCAGCAGGTGCGAAACGGGGTTGCGTTCGGGCAGCCGGATTTGCCGTCCGGTCGGAAAACTGCCGGCGCAGGGAGTTCCGAGCCGTGTATGCTGAATTATTCCGGCAGCCCGGCGTCCTTTTCGGCCTGCATTCAATGCGGGACCTGCACCAATGTCTGCCCGGTGGTCGCCGATTATCAACAGGACCCACAGCTGATGGGTTATCTGGATCTTACCCCCCAGCAGATTGTAAACACTTATCGGCTCGGCATCACGCAGCGGGCGCTGAATTCAAAGATGGCCTGGGAATGTTTTATGTGCTTTAAATGCCAGGAGCATTGTCCCAAGGAGATCCCGGTTGCCGAAATGATGTATGAGCTCAGGAATAAAGGGTACAAGGGAATTAGAGAGGCGCCGGTATCATCTCAGTCTGCTTGATGCGGAGAAGTACGCATTGAGGAATGAAGAATGAAGATTGAAGATTTGTGGTATTCTATCAATTTTGATTTGCTTTTTAAGTTGAAATAGCCGGAACATAGTTAAGGAAGATGCGATGACATATAGCTATTTTGCAGGGTGCAAAATCCCTTATTATCTGCCGGAATACGGCAACTCAACGCTGGCGCTGCTAAAGAGATTCGACATTGAACTGCAGGAACTGGAATTTAACTGCTGCGGCTATCCGGTGCGTGATATCGATTTCCAATCGTTTCTGCTGGCGGGCGCCCGGAACCTGGCCCTGGCCGAACAGAAAAACACCGATATTGTAACGCCCTGCAAGTGCTGCTTCGGAAGCCTGAAATTCGTCGAACACTATTTAAACCGGAGCAGGGCGGCAAAGGATCAAATCAATGCCATGCTGCAACCGGAAGGGCTGCAGTGGGAGGGCCGGACAAATGTCAGGCACCTGTTGACGGTTCTGCACCGGGACATTGGCGTCGACACACTGCGCGCTGCGGTCGTCAATCCACTTGAAAGTTTGAAAGTGGCTATTCATACCGGCTGCCATGCCCTGCGGCCCGGCAATGTGACCCGCTACGACAACCCGCTGACCCCCGCCATTTTTAACGATCTGGTGGACGTGACGGGTGCCGAGAGTGTTTTCTGGTCCATGAGCGATGACTGCTGCGGGAATCCGCAATGGGACAAGAACCGGAAGCTTGCCCTGAAGCAGATGCAAAGAAAAATGTTAAACGCCAAACAGGCCGGGGCCGATTTTGTGTGTACGGCCTGCACTTACTGCCAGATGCAGTTTGAAAAAAAGTATCAATCTGAATTGATTTTGCAAGATAGTGGTTCCACGATTCCGGCGGTCCTTATCTCACAGCTGATCGGATTGAGTATCGGGATGGAAGAAGCGGATATCGGCCTATCGGATGTAAATCGGCAATTGCTTATGGTGAATGTATAACAACACAAATATCGCAACCGATAATATATTGACCGTTGGTGGCGATTTGAGTTCATCATAGAATACAAAAATATTGCTAATAACTAGTTGTAATTACGAATAGGAGTACTTAGATTCATACCCATCAATTTATTGTGAAGAATCTCATTGGCGCATTATTACTTGAGTGACCATATTGGAATTTATCTGATTAAGTTAAGGTAACGATCAACTACAAAAAGGAGGAAAAACAATGCCAGGTGTTGAAGATTTTAAAGAAGGGAAAAAATACTACACGGATACTCCCCAAAAAACAGAAGGGTTTTTTTTAAAAGGATCCAATTCCCTGGACTGGGGTATGAAAAATCGGCTTAGCCGCATTTTCAATCCCAAATCCGGGCGAACCGTCATGCTGGCCGTCGATCACGGCTATTTTCAGGGACCCACCACCGGCCTGGAAAGGATTGATATCAATATATTACCCCTGGTACCCTATGCCGACACCCTGATGCTGACCCGGGGTATCCTCAGAACGATTGTACCCCCATCGATTTCCCAATCCATCGTCATGCGGGTATCGGGCGGGACGAGCATTTTAAAAGAGCTCTCCAATGAAGAAATCGCCGTGGATATCGAGGATTCGATCCGCATGAACGTTTGTGCCATGGCGGTGCAGGTGTTCATCGGCGGTGAATATGAGCGGCAGTCCATCATCAATATGACCAAAATGGTGGATCAGGGACTCCGTTATGGAATTCCGACTCTGGCAGTTACTGCGGTCGGCAAGGATATGGCCCGGGATGCGCGCTATTTCCGTCTGGCAACCCGCATCTGCGCCGAACTTGGTGCCACCTATGTTAAATCTTATTATATCGAAGAGGGATTCGAGACGGTTACCGCTTCCTGTCCGGTCCCCATCGTCATGGCCGGCGGCAAAAAGATTCCGGAAATTGATGCGCTGACCATGGCCTACAATGCCGTTCAGCAGGGTGCTGCCGGCGTTGACATGGGCCGCAACATTTTCCAGTCCGAATCACCGGTCGCCATGATTCAGGCGGTAAAAGCCGTTGTTCATGATAACGAGACTCCGGATAAAGCGTTTGACCTTTACAATACCTTAAAGGCGGAGCAAAAGTAGAAAACGAAACATCGGCAAAAAGGTGATTTCAATCTGCTTGGATCTCTGCCTCCGGCGGATCAAGATTAGGGGGGATGATACATGAAAGCAATCGGATTATATCAATTCTTACCGGTGGAAGACCCGGCCAGTTTGGTAGAGGTTGAGGTGCCGACGCCGGAACCGGGTGCCAGAGATTTGCTCGTACGGGTAAAAGCGGTCTCCGTCAACCCGGTTGACGTAAAAGTCCGTTCACGGCAGAAAACGGTGGTAACTGAGCCGCGTATAATCGGCTGGGATGCGGCCGGGGTGGTCGAGAGCATCGGCAGTGAAGTTTCCCTGTTTAAGGCGGGTGATGAAGTATATTACGCCGGTGATATCACCCGCCCGGGCTGCAACAGCCAATACCACGTGGTGGACGAACGCATCGTCGGTCGCAAACCGGGATCACTCTCATTTGAACAGGCGGCTGCCATGCCGTTGACCACCATCACCGCCTGGGAAGCCCTCTTTGACAGGCTGGGTGTTGAAAAATCCCCACCCGCAAGACAGGAACAACGATCAGTCCTTATTATCGGCGGGGCGGGCGGGGTCGGTTCGATTGCCATCCAACTGGCGAAAAAGGTGGCCGGCTGCCGGGTCATCGCCACAGCCTCCCGGGGTGAGTCGGCCGGGTGGTGCCGAAAACTCGGCGCCGACGACATCATTAATCATCATGAACCATTTGCCGAAGAATTCAAACGGATCGGTGCCGATGAGGTTGACTATATTCTCTGCTTTAACAGCACCGAGAAGCACATCCGGAACATGGCCGATGTCATCAAACCCCAGGGCAGAATCTGCACAATCGTGGAGACTAAAGACAGCCAGCCTGTAAACATCAGTATATTTCAGGGCAAAAGTGTGGGCTTCATGTGGGAATTGATGTTTACCCGATCGATGTTTAAAACCCCGGACATGCAGGCCCAGCACGACCTGCTTAACGAAGCCGGCCGATTGCTTGACGAGGGTTTTCTCACGACAACCATGACTGAAAACTATGGACCGTTGACCGCGGAAAATCTACGTAAAGCCCATGGCAAGATCGAATCCGGCAGCATGATCGGCAAGCTGGTGCTAGGTGAAATACCATAATGAAAACATACACCGTCGGCATTCTTGGTTTCGGATTTATCGGCAAAGTGCATGCGTACGCGCACCAGACGTTGCCGCTTTATTATCCGCAATCAGATTTTCGGACCCGCATAACCCACATCGGCACATCTACCATGGCTACCGCCAAAAAAGCTTGCGCCCAAGTTCAGGCGGATGTGCCGGTGACGGACTATCGGGAGATTACCGAAAATCCGGCTATTGACATTGTCCATATCTGCACGCCGAACCACCTCCATAAAGACATGCTGCTTTCTGCCATTGGGAACAACAAGCATATCTACTGCGATAAACCCCTGGTGATGAATGCCGATGAAGCCGCCCAGATCAGGCAAGCACTGCCCGGCTACAGCGGAATTTCCCAGATGACTTTCCAGAACCGTTTTTTTCCGGCCACCATGAGAGCGGTCCAACTGGCCCGGGACGGGTTTCTCGGGGATGTCCATGAATTCAGGGCTGCCTACCTCCATGCGGGCAATGCGACGTCCGCAACCCCTTTAAAGTGGAAGCTCTCTGCCAGGCACGGTGGTGGTGTCATTGCGGATTTAGGAGCCCATGTATTCGATTTGGTTCACGCTTTGCTCGGGGATTACGACAGCCTTTTCGCCGTATCACGAATCGCCTATCCTCAACGGCCATCGGCTGCAGACCCGACCCGATTTGAGAAAGTGGAAGCTGAAGACTGCGTTAAAATCATCGCCGGCATGCAAAACGGTGCCATCGGTACGATTGAGGCCACCAAAACCGCAACCGGCACGGAGGATGAACTGCGATTCGAACTCCACGGGTCTACCGGGGCAATACGCTTCAACAGTATGCAGCCCCATCAACTGGGCATTTATGAGGCCGGGCGATCAGATCAGCCGCTGGGCGGGATGAAAGGCTGGACCTCGGTGGATTGTGGACAGCGTTACCCTGAAACCCATTTTCCGGGACCCAAATTCTCCATCGGATGGATGCGCGCCCATGTGGCCTGTCTCTTTAATTTTCTCAGTCAAGTTTCCAAAGGGATGCCCGCTGAACCGGGTTTTAATCAAGGCCTGTATGTTCAAAAAATTATTGAACGGGTCCGGGAATCTGTCAAACGGCGTGAATGGGTTCATATATAGATATGCAGGAATCAAAATCAGAAACTATCATTAGCCGGAATGCGGATCTCCCGCTGTGGATGCAGTTAAAATCAATACTCCAGGGCCGGATCCAAAGCGGAGAGCTCCTGCCGGATTCTCAATTGCATTCGGAACATGAACTGTGCAGGATGTACGGCGTGTCGCGGACCGTCGTGCGGGAGGCGCTGAATGAATTGGTGCATGATCGATTTATCTATCGCATCCAGGGCAAAGGAACCTTCATATCCGGAAGAATAGAGGAACAGGATTTTGCCGGCTCCAATATCGGCTTTTCAGGTGAAATGATCGGCAAGGGCCGGGAAGTGATGACAAAAATCATCAAGCAGACCCTGGTGAAACCAAGTGCCCGGGAAAAGCGAATGCTTCGGTTAGATGCCCATCAACCGGTGGTTAAAATTCGTCGCCTGATGATTATTGATGATCAGGTGCGGATGCTGGTTGATATGTCTTTTCCGGCAGATCTGGTCAGTGGTTTTGAAAATGTTAATCTCAGGAATCGATCCATCTATGATGTTTTAAAAAGGAGTTATGGACTGGTGCCCGCGTCATCGGAGCGATGGATTGAGGCCATATTGCCAACGAAAAAACAGGCTGCTTTTCTGAACGTTTCCGTGGAAACCCCGCTATTAGGAATTGAGTCCTGCGCCTATCTATCTGACGGTCGCGTCTTCGAATATTATTACGGTCTTCACCGCAGTGACATCAGTCGACTGCATTTTACCTTCCGCTAGTTAATCCGCCCTGAAATATACGACATTCATGGTTTGAATTTTTCTGGTAACCTGAAGCATGAAGTAAGGTCGAAGCCTCGGCGGATTAATTAGTTTTTGCTGCGCGATAGCAAGTGGTAGGGGTGTGGTAAACCGGCTCTGCCATAGAAAATGCGAAACTGTTGTCGGCCGGTTTGAATACTGTGATGTAAAGGGGGGCTAGTCATAGGGTGAGGCTATGTCAAGGAGGGCTTTTTTTATTGCGATTTCTTTTTAATCACCCAATCGATTATGTCTGCCGGATTTGGTGATTTTGTTTCCTCTTTCGGATATTGCACATCAGATGTGGGCTTGGGCAGCGTATCAAAAGCAGCAGACTTCTTTGGGCCGGCAAATGTTTTAGCTTTAAGTTCCTCCACCTGAACCTGGAGTTGCGCGGTCTTTGCCCGGTTCTTATTATATTCTTCTTCCAGGGCAGCCTGATCGGCCTGGGAGGCTTGCAGTCTTTTTTGCAGATCCGCAATCAGGGCGGCCTGGGCTGCAAACTCACTGTCGAGTTTGTTTTTGCCGTCATTTACCTGCGCCAATTTTTTCTCCAGCTCCTGCTGCCGCTGCTCACGTTGCGTTAACAGGCGCTCTTTGACGGCCAGCGCGTTTTTCAGGTCGGCAGCCTGTTCGCCGCTGCGTTTCAGTTCCTCGAAATCAGCGGAGAGAGCATTGTACGCGGTCTGTAATTTCTCGAACCGGCTTTCGGATGATGTCTTCTGCGCGGCCAGCGCCTCCAGCTGCAATTTGAGCTGCGCCGCCGCTTGCCGCTCCGCTTCTACCTGACCTGCCAGTCCGGCCTGATCGGCCTGGGAGGTTTGCAGTCTTTTTTGCAGGTCCGCAATCAGGGCGGCCTGGGCTGCAAACTCACTGTCGAGTTTGTTTTTGCCGTCATTTACCTGCGCCAATTTTTTTTCCAGCTCCTGCTGCCGCTGCTCACGTTGCGTTAACAGGCGCTCTTTGACGGCCAGCGCGTTTTTCAGGTCGGCAGCCTGTTGGCTGCTGCGTTTCAGATCCTCGAAATCAGCGGTAAGGTCATTGTACGCGGTCTGTAATTTCTCGAACCGGCTTTCGGATGATGTCTTCTGCGCGGCCAGCGCCTCCAGCTGCAATTTGAGCTGCGCCGCCGTTTGCCGCTCCGCTTCCGCCTGACCTGCCAGTCCGGCCTGATCGGTCTGGGAGGTTTGCAGTCTTTTTTGCAGGTCCGCAATCAGGGAGGCCTGGGCCGTGAGCTTGCTGTCGAGTTTGTCTTTGCTGTTTCTCTCCTGATTCTGATTTTTTTCCAACTCATCGGACTTCTTTTCGGCCGGCAGCGGCATTTGAATTTTAACTACCTGTGCCTTTTGAAAAAAAGCCTCATATATCGGTTTGACATAAGCGCTTTTAGCCTGCTCGATGAAGGCTCTCAGTTTTAAAATCGATGAATTAGAGCTGCCGCCATAATAAATAAAGCCGATTATAGAAATCAGGACAATCAAAGGGAGCGGAGCAAGATAAGCGGTTTTGTATCGGCGAGCATTTGACTTAATTGCGGGTATAGGCCTTTTCCATGACCGGCTTAAATTTTTCGACGGTTTTTCCTGAATTGGTTTGCGGGAAATTTTTGTCGGAATTTTCAGTTTTTCCGGCAGTGGTTCAATTTTTATAAATGGAATTGATGTTCTCTCGACGCATTCTCTAATTATTGCCGGTTCTATCTTTCTCGTTTCGGCGGTATAGCCGTATAACATTGCAAGATCGCAAATGATATTTATTTGGCGCGGATTGCCTTTTGAGAAGGAATATATTTCATGGATCGCACTCGAGCTGAAGATTCGAAATTCTGAGCCTGCTACTTTAAGGCGATGCGTGATATATTTTTCCGTTTCATTCTCCGTCAACGGTTCAATTTTGTAGTTAAAAGCCAGCCTGTTCCTCAGCGCCTTGTTTTTATTTAGGACTTCATTAAAATTGCTTTGACCGGCAAAAATGATAGTTATCAGCTTTTTATCGGGTTTCTCAATATTTGAAATGAGTCTGATTTCTTCCAGCAATTCTGGCTTTATTCTTTGAGCTTCGTCAATAATCAGCACGGCTTCTTTATGATTTGCGTGAGAATTATTTAAAAAGGTTGACAGCTCACTTAGAAACTCACCTTTGCCGCTAAACTGCTTATTCATTTCGAAAGCGCTTGCTGTGATATTAAAAAAATCAAGTTCTTCCAGAGATGGATCGGGAATCTTTGCGAAAATATAGTTATCGTCGAATGACTTTACCAATGCGTTTAACAGCGTAGTTTTACCCGTGCCGACATCCCCGGTAAGAGAGATGAAACCTTTGCCGGTCAGGATGGCATATTTTAAGGCGGCAAAACCTTCTTTATGCTTTTCGCCCACCCACAGAAATTTTGGGTCCGGGCTTATCTCGAAGGGCTTGACCTTCAAATTATAGTATTTAAGATACATCGGGTATCCACCCATTCACGAGCGAATCAAGGCCCGAGAATGTCCTTGACTGCTTTTAAAATAGGGTTGAGCTCTGCCGCTGATTTATTTACAACACGCCTATGTTGCAGGCGGCTTTTGACACAATCGTATTGTTCCCATCCTTTTAAGGGGAACTCAAGATCGACCGACTTCCACTTTGAGTGTCCGTTTGCAATGAGCCAGTCCATGTTCTCATAGAGGGCGTTGGCAAAATCCCCAACGTATTCGCAATTACTTCTTCGAAAATTAAACGACACCAGGACGGCTTTCACCGCAATGGTATCTACCATCGTCTTCTGCCAGGGGTAAGTATTGGCCGGGATTTTAGTCTGCGGGTAAAATTCGACAATGCTTTTGTTTCGAATCGGAATCAAGGCCAGTCCATCATCCTCGGATACATCTTCCGTGAATAATTTGACCGGATATCCGGCCACATAGAACATGGCGTCAATTTTCCCTGACTTCAATTGTGACATCGCCTCACCGGTACCTATGGGAACCATCTCCTCCGGTTTCACCTCTGAGACTTCAAACAGAAGCCTGGCGGTCAGGTAGGTACCGCTTCCTTCCTTTCCAATGGCCACTCTTCTACCGGTCAAATCATCAAAATCCCTTATCTCCCGACGGCCAAGCAGGTGCACCTCTTCATTGTAAAGTGGAAAAATCATCCTGGTCTTGGTCGCAATTCTTTTTAGCACCGGATCAGACTGAACCCGGGATACAAAGGCCAAAACGTCAGATTGGACGATCCCCATTTGAGTGTGAGGCCTTTGGTACACTGCGTACAGATTTTCTATCGAACCGGTGGAATTGATGACTTCAAGATTAATGTCTTTTGGTTCAACGAGTTTTTTTAAATTCAAACCGAATTGGTAGTAGGTCCCTTTTTCTCCTCCTGTCATGATGGTTAAGTCCACTGCAAAAGAATCAGTCGACAAGGCGACCACCAGAGAGATCACCACGTATAGCGCTGCAAATCCTTTTTGCATGACATGTTCCCCTTTCTAATTTCAGATGATAGCTGTAATTGACATTGCCTAAAAAACAGAAGCACGCGAATGCTGCACTAACCAGAATTGGAGGGTCCGGATTAGAACAGTTAACAGATTGCAGCATATGCCGAGCGGACTGAAAGAAGGAGTCGCAAATCAAATCGACGAGAAAACTGAGTGCTTCAGTATGTTCTCAAGCAAAAATTATGCAAATATTGAATATTTCACGGAAATATGAATTTTATTTAAATTTCGGTTAGATACGTTAAAATAGCAACTGTTGCAGCTTTAAAAATAGGAAATATATTCCATAATATTGTGAAAATTTTTCTACACCGTGGAATTTTGGATACAGCTTGAATATAGCGCACAGATTGACAGATGGTAGATCCGTCCGTAAATTTTTGTGACCGGCTATTGACCCAGACTAACTTTTAACCGAAATCCAAATTTGATCGAATTTAACCGGCAGCAAAAGCAATTTTTTATGTCGGTTGTCGATTTTGGGCATCGCCGAACGACTATAAAGTGTCAACCATAGGGCAGGGCTTCTCTTCGCGGTCGCGACCGTGCGGTTCGCCCTGCCTCAAACCGCAAGGAGACAAGATGATGCGTTTCATGATTATTGTCAAGGCCACCAAGGACTCGGAAGCCGGCGTTATGCCGGAGGAAAAGCTTATTGCCGCGATGGCGGAATATCACGAGGAGTTGGCCAAGGCCGGTGCGCTGCTTGATGCCTCCGGGCTCCAGCCGAGTTCCAAAGGCTGGCGCATCCAATACGCCGGAAACAAGCGCACCGTCATCGACGGACCCTTCGCCGAGACGAAGGAGCTCATCGCCGGCTATACGATCATCCAGGTAAAGTCCAAAGAAGAGGCAATCGAATGGACCAAACGGTTTCCGAACCCCGCCGTTGAAGGCCGGGAAGGCGAAATCGAGGTGCGCCGTCTGTTCGAGCTGGAGGACTTCGGTCCCAGTGAGGCGGTGGAACGCTTTCGCAAATTGGATATGGAAACAACGGATTAACCGCGCAGCGGCCCGGTTTGCTGCGGGGGATGCCTTAATCCGTCGCCGCGACAACTTCCGAGGCTGTTGAGTGATCTGCGGTGTCAGGAGGATATGATGAAATATATATGTCTTGGCTATATAGACGAAGATAAGTGGCAGGGGATATCCGAAAGCGAGCGGAATGCCTTCATGGACCAGTGCTTCGCGTACGACGATGTGCTTCGCAAGAATGGTCACTTTGCCGGCGGGGATGCGCTCCAGAGCGCTCGGAACGCCGTCACCCTGCGCTGGAAGAGCGGCAAGGTGTCTATCACCGATGGCCCATATGCCGAAACAAAAGAGCAACTGGGCGGAATCCTCATCCTTGAAGCCAGAGACCTGAACCACGCGATTCAGTTGATGTCGAACCACCCGGGCGTGAAAGCAGGACCCTTCGAGATTCGCCCGGCCGCGGATTTATCGGCAATGGTGGCGGAAAGCGAGCGGCGCCGCTCAACAACAAAAGGCGGGTAAAAGGAGGATTACCATGGCAGATAAACCTAGTAAAATGTATCCGGTCGTTCACTTCGAGATGCCGGCGGTAGACAGCAAACGCATGGCAGGATTTTATACAAATGCGTTTGGCTGGCAGACACAGATGCTAGGCCCGGAAATGGGCGACTATGTTCTCGCCGCCACCACCGATTCCGACGAAAACGGCCCCAAGAGGCCGGGCGCCATCAACGGTGGCTTCTATCCCAAGTCGGATGATAGACCGGCGCAATATCCGTCGGTCGTGATTGCGGTCGACGATATCAAGGCGCATATGAAAAAAGTGGAAAAAGCGGGCGGCCAGGTGCTCGGAGAGCCGTGGGATATACCCGGCGTCGGATTGTATGTGTCGTTTTTTGACACAGAAGGCAACCGGATAAGCATGCTTCAGCCGAAGCGCTCATAGATTAGGCGATCGCTATCGCGAAGCGCATTCCGACGCTGCCCGTGGGCGGAACGGTCGAAGTGCGCCCAATTGAGCATGTGATCCAGGGGTGAAGCGCAACATTCTGAGTGCCGAAAGGATTTTTGACTCTTTTAGCGCCCTGATTCTAAACAAGATTCAAAAAAATGGTATCGCTCGTATTTAAAAGAAGTTTCTTCCAGAATTCATTGACTGCTTCATACGCGTCGACTTCCCGGCCCTTTTCAAATTGCAAAAAAGGCCTCAGGTTTCTATCAAATTTGACGATAAATGGATATTATGCGGGCTATTCCGGCAAAAATATGGAAGAAATAATATGAATAGTGTATCGACTTTAATAGGGGGAATAATATTCGGTTCAATCGGTTTAGGATTTTTTGTCTACGGCAAAAAGCAAAAAGTCATTATTCCGATTTTAAGCGGCATCGGTCTGATGGTATTTCCCTACTTTGTTTCCAATATATATATTATGGTCCTGTCAGGTATTGTTCTGGTGGCATTGCCTTATTTTATAAGATTATAAGGCGCTGATTCAAATACCTGAAAAATAAAGCCAGGGGCTGAAACGCTCGCGCCTAAGGGATGTTGACGGTGTTGCCGTTGTCGCAATCAGCCGGGTTGTCCCCATACGCCCGATCATCCGACGCCAGGCGATAGTCGTAGCTGATTTGGCCCCGGGCGGACGTGATCTTCTGCCTAGCGCCCTGCTCAATCCATCCTTCCCAGAGCCTTGTTTCGTTGGCTCCATCTTCATCCATTTCGGTGACATACAAGTAGGCTCTTTCAATCGTTGCCTCCAGCCAACACCATTTATCATCGGCCGCAGCTGACGACGGAATATACAATGCGGGGATTGACAGCAAAATGACCGGCAGAAAAAGTTTGCAGATAGTTTTCATGAAGACCCTCCTCGCGGCTTTAACCCCTTAGTTGCATAAACAACATGGCAAAGAATAGATAATGGTCCGCAATTATTGCCAATATCATAGCAA
>Ga0210064_1000404_pt1 | contig 20742 bp, 14 predicted proteins | sample Muzzi_CordC_D2_FD_185531 | JGI IMG/M metagenome (GOLD analysis project Ga0210064, IMG submission 185531) | Wetland microbial communities from San Francisco Bay, California, USA, that impact long-term carbon sequestration - Muzzi_CordC_D2 (SPAdes) | ecosystem: Environmental > Aquatic > Marine >...
CTCGATACCGACGCTCGCGACCACGCTGCGCGAGTCGGGGTGGCGTAGCGCCGCGGTCGTGGGAAACCTGGTGCTGAGACGGAACGCGGGACTCGCGACGGGCTTCGATGTCTACGACGACGATCTCAACGATCGCGAATCGACCCGCGGGTGGCCCGAGCGGGTCGCCGGCGAAACCACCGACGCCGCACTCGCACTGCTCGAGGGCTTCCCGCGCGACCGCGACGACCGCTTCTTCTTGTGGGTTCACTATCAGGACCCGCACGGTCCCTACACCCCGCCCGGAGATCTCCGCGAGCGATTCCTGGCCGCCGAGCGGGCGACCGGAGACGGTCGACGCACTCTGCCGGAAGCCACCGGGCATCGCGGCCGTGGCCACCTCCCCGACTACCAGGCCGTCGATCGGCAACGCGAGGTCGCATTCTACCGCGCCGGCTACGACGGCGAGATCCACTATTTCGACCGCGAGTTCGGCCGACTGCTCGCGGTGCTCGACGAACGCGAGCTCACCTCCCGCACAGTGGTCGTATTTACGGCCGATCACGGCGAGAGCCTGGGCGAACGCGACTACTGGTTCGCACACGGCGATCGACTCGACGACGCACTCGTCCGGGTTCCGTTGCTGCTGCGCGTTCCGGGGCTCCCGCCCGCGCGGCGATATGACATCGCAGGCCTCGTCGACGTCCATCCGACCCTGCTCCGCCTGGCGACCGGCCGGCCCGTCGCTCCGGACGCACCCGGCCGAGATCTGCTCGCGAGCGACGCACCCGCAACCGACAGCGTCCCGTACCTCGCCACGCTCGGCGCAGGCGGCCCGGTCCGATTCGGCATCATTGCAGACGGTCACAAGTTCGTCATGACCCGCTCGGAGCGCGGCTGGCAGCGCGAGCTCTACCGGCTCGGCTACGAGGAACGCAACCTCGCGGACAGCGACCCCGAACGCGCCCGCAGACTCCAGGAGCGCCTGACGTCGATTCGTCGCGAATTGAAGCCTTCCGTTCCCATCGGTCGTCAGAGACTGAGCGACCGGGATCAGCGGAATCTGCGGGCGCTCGGCTACCTTCAAGAGCCCGAAACGACGCCTGCCGACTGAGACCCTGCTTGCCGACTCCCGCGCCCCGAAGATCGCCTCACAGAATCTGGGCCATCGTTCTGATGATCGTCTGCCCGGCGGCGGTGATGCTGTCGGGCTGCACCCCCGAACCCGACGGTCCGCGTCTGCTTCTGCTCATCAGCGTCGACACCCTGCGCGCCGATCGCCTCGGTGCGTACGGGAGCGATCTCGGGTTGACCCCCAACATCGACAGCCTCGCCGAAGACAGCGTCGTATTCACGACGACCTACGCGGCGGCCCCGTTCACACTGCCTTCGGTCAGCGCGCTCATGACCGGCCACCATCCCGAAGGGATCGGAATCTTCCGCAACGAATCCGCGGTTCCCGCCTCGGTCCCGACCCTCGCTTCCGAGCTCAAACGAAGGGGCTGGAAGACGCGGGCCGTGGTCAGCAATTTCATCTTGCGCGAATCATCCGGGATCGCCTCCGGCTTCGACGTCTTCGACGACGATTTTCCGCAGCTCGAGATCATCCGGAAGTGGCCCGAGCGAATCGCGCCCGATACCACTGACGCCGCACTCGCCCAACTCGACGACTGCGCTCCCGGCGAGGATTCCCGCTGCTTCCTCTGGGTCCACTACCAGGACCCGCACGGTCCCTACACGCCACCCGAGGCATTGCGCAGCGCGGAACTCGCTCGAGAAGAACGAAATCCCGATTCGAAGCGGCTGCTTCCGGTCAGCGCGGACCATACCGGGATCGGAGGGATCCCGAACTACCAGGTCATCGGCGACCGGCGGGACGTGGGGTTCTATCGGGCGGGATACCACGCCGAGATCCGCTACCTCGACCACGAAATCGGCAGGCTTCTCGCCGCGATCCAAGAGCGCGATCTCGGCGAACGCAGCTTGATCGCATTCACCGCCGATCACGGCGAAGGACTCGGCGAAAACGATTACTGGTTCGCGCACGGTGAATACCTGAGTGATGACCAGCTCCACGTGCCGCTGTTGTTTCGCGTACCCGGACGCGCTCCCCAACGACGCGGCGATATCGCATCGCTTACCGATGTCTTCCACACCCTGCTCGCGGCCACCAGCGACGTCCCGCTCGATCCTGAACCCGCCGGCCGCAACCTGCTCGCGGCGAATGGCGAGAAGACACGGAGTCGGCCCTATTTCGCGTCGCTCGGAGGCTCGCACCAACAGCGTCACGGTCTGATCGACGGTGAGTATCGACTCGTGGTGACTGAACGCGACGGGATCGAAGATGCACGCCTGACACGCCTCGGCAGCGACACCGACCTGACCGCTGCAGCACCTCAGATCGCCAAGCCCATGCGCAAGCGTCTGAATCGCATTCGCGCGCGCCTGGCACGCGGACGCAAGGAAACGCGACAGATCCTCAGCGACGAGGAGCAGAAGGGCCTCGAAGCCCTCGGTTACGTCGACGAGACGGCCCCCTGATGACCGCAAGCCCCGCTTCCGAAGCCGGGTCGCGACCGACGGCAATGATTCGCCACATCGTCGTCGCCGCACTGCTGTGCGTCCTCACCTTGACGGTCTACTTCCAGGTTCGAAATCACGACTTCATCGCATACGACGATCCGATCTACGTCAGCGAAAATCCCCAACTCGCGGCCGGTTTCAGCCGACAGGCGATCGTTCGAGCATTTTCAGAAGCCTATGAAACCAACTGGATCCCGCTGACCTGGATTTCCTACCACCTCGATCATGCGATCTTCGGCCTGGACCCGGCCGGTTATCACCTCATCAACGTGGCGCTGCATGCAGTCGCCGCGATCCTGCTCTATTGCGCGCTCTTTGCGATGACACGTACATCGGCACCGAGCGCGTTCGTCGCGGCGGTCTTCGCCGTGCACCCACTTCACGTCGAGAGCGTCGCCTGGGTCGCCGAGCGAAAGGACACCCTGAGCGGAGTGTTCTTCATGCTCAGCCTGCTTGCGTACGCACGCTACGTCCGCAGGCCCTCGATCGCCGCGCAGCTCGCGGTCGTCCTCGCCTACGCACTGGGCCTGCTCGCAAAGCCGATGCTCGTTTCGCTGCCCTTCGTGCTGCTTCTCCTCGACTATTGGCCGCTCGGGAGGCTCGCGAGCGACGGCTCCGGGCGAATCGAGTGGCGGCGGCTCGCCAAGCGGATCGTGGAGAAGCTGCCGCTATTCGCGCTCGCCGTGGGGGTCGGGTGGATCACGATCGTCGTACAGGGCGATGCCGGAGCAATGGCGAGTGATGCACAGGTTCCACTGCTGTTCCGGCTCGACAATGCACTCGTCAGCTACTGGATCTACATCGCCGACACCATCCGACCCAGCGGACTCGCGATCTTCTACCCGCATCCGATGCAAGGCACGCCCATCTGGCTGGCCGGGATCGCCGCCTTGGGCCTGATCGTCGCGACGGGCCTGTGCATTTCGACCGCGCGCAAGCATCCCTACCTGATCGTCGGCTGGCTGTGGTATCTCGTCACCCTGGTTCCGGTGATCGGCCTGATCCAGGTCGGCATGCAGGCGCGCGCCGACCGCTACCTCTACCTCCCCCAGATCGGCCTGACGCTGGCCCTCGCCTGGGGTGCGCGAAGCACCTTCGCGAGCACGCCAAAAGGTCGCTCCGCACTGGCGCTCGCCGGCGCTGCGGCGATCGTCGCGCTGACGGGCGTCGCCTGGCGGCAGACGTCGTACTGGCGGAATACGACGACGCTCTACGAGCATGCCCTCGAAGTCACGAACGAGAACTTCGTCGCACACCACGGGTTGGCCGTCGAATTGCTCGACTCCGGCGACCCGGTCGCCGCCGAAGCCCATTTCGAACGCGCCGTCGCAATCAAACCGCGCTGGTCGAGCGCTCACATGGGACTCGGCGATGCCCGATTCGAGCAGGGCCGGGTCGAGGAGGCGCTCGTCGACTATCGGCGGGCGATCGAACTCGCGCCGCGACGACCCGAGGGGCATCTCCACATTGCCCGTGCGCTCGAGGCGCACGGCAAGCCATTTCGCGCGATCCAACACTACTCGCGCGCAATTGCGCTCTACGAAACCCCGAACGCCTACGCGCATGCGAGCCTCGCCGCCCTCTACGCCCGTACGAATCGACTCGACCCGGCAGAAGAGCACTATCGGATGGCCGTCGCTCTGGATCCGGATTTCGCGGAAGCCCACGCGAATCTCGCCTTCCTGCTGATCCGCATGCGGCGCTTCGCGGACGCGCGCAGCTCGCTGGATCGCGCGCTGCAACTCGGTCTGGATTCCGCGGAGGTGCATTTTGCGGCCGGCGTCGTGGCGCTCGAACACGACGAACCCGCAGAGGCGGTCAGGCACTACCGCAGCGCGCTCGCGAAGCGACCGGAGTGGCCCGATCCGGCGAACAACCTGGCCTGGCTGCTCGCGACCGACCCCGACCCGGACATTCGCGAGCCACTGGCCGCGATCGAATTCGCCGAACGCCTCCAAGGCGGCGGCAAGCAACTCGATCCGGACCAGCTCGACACGCTCGCCGCCGCCTACGCGGCGGCCGGCCGATTCCCGGAAGCCGGAGTGACCGCCGCCGCAGCTGCGCAGCTCGCCCGCGACGGCGGACGACCGGAACTCGCGCTGGAAATCGAATCGCGGCTCCGATTGTACCGCGCACACCGCCCGTTCATCGAGACTCGCCGCCGTTCCGCGCCGTGACACCCGGCCACCCGAGCGTCAGGGACCCCAGAGATGCAACCGCGAGGTTGCACGCCAACCCGATGATGCCGACGTGCACTCCTTCGATCCGTTTCACTCCCGCGACGGTGCCGGCGATCGCGATCGCACTTCCCAGCACGAGTCCGATCCAGCTGGGCGTAGCGCGAAGTCCGCGCCATCGGATCGCGAGCAGGAACGCCGGAACGCATTGAATCAGCAATTCCATCTTGAGTTCGATCAGTCCCCACAGGGTGATGTCCCGTGCCACCATCGCGATCGCCGCCATCCCGATCATCACCGCTCCCGCCGCGCGCTTCGCAAATACGGTCGTCGATACGGCATCACGCGGTCTCCCGAACAAGTCCTCGGCGAGAGAGGAGCCGAGCGACAGCAGGCACGAATCCGCCGTCGACATGATGGCCGCCAATGCCCCCAGGAAGACCAGGACGGCAGCGACCGCATAAGCCGACCCCGTACTCGCCCACTGCCCGAGCAAGAGCGGCATCACCCTGTCCGCGGCGACCTCGCCGAGACCCACGAATCGCGGGATCGCGGCGAGTCCGATGAGCGTAACCACCAGAGTCGTCGCGAGCGGCATGAAGCTCATGAACGCGAGTGATCGCTTCAGCGCGTTCCCGTCACGTGCGGCGTAGATCCGCTGAATCGCCTGGGGATATACGACGCTCGCGAGTCCCATCAGGACGATCGAACTCAGCCAGTTCGTCCGCTCGACCGTATCCGGGACGCGACCGATCTCGGGACGGGCCGCGAGGATCTGCTCCGACATGGCGGCGAGCCCGCGTGACTCACCGAGCAGCCAGGCCGCCAGCGCCGCCAATCCGACCATCATCAAGATGCCCTGCGCCGCATCGGTCCAGGCCACGGCCCGCATTCCACCAAGGGTCTCATAGAACAAGATCATCCCAGCGAGCAGAACGATTCCCATTTCATAGGAAATGACACCGCCGGTGACCTCAGCGGAGAGTTCACCCATCGCCTTCAACTGAGCGAAGAGGAAGTTGGCCAGCGCGATCGTCATCAACACCGAAACGCCGAAGAGGAGCACGCGGGCTCCGGATTCCCCGTGAAAGCGATGTCGCACCCAATCGCCGGGCGTCACGAATCGATGTCGCACCGCGATCGGACGCAACCGCGGAACCAACGCGTGAAAGACCACGACGATCGACAACATGAAGCCCGTCGCCATGATCCACGAAAAACCGCGGCGATACGCTTCCCCGGGATAGCCGAGCAGCGAGTTTCCGCTGTACGCAGTGGCGTAGAGAGTGAGAAACAACACGAATCCCCCGAGTCCGCGGCTCGCGAGAAAATGATCGGCAGGGGTGTCGCCACCGCGAGCACGACGAGCGACGAACGCGAGCGCGACGAGCCCGAGCAGGTAGAACACGAGACCCGACAACCCGAAGCGAATGAACTCCGTCACCGCGAATCCCGCTCCGACCGCTCGTCATCCGGAATCTCGGTCAGCAGCCACGCAATCGCGTTCAGCAGCGCGGCTCCCGTGTAGCAGAGCAGTGCCACCGCGACCCAATCCGGAAGCCCGAGCCACGACCCGGCCGTCTCGCCCCCGCCCCGGTACCACGGAATCGACAGTGCGTACAGCACGCCGACGAACGCGAGCAGGATTCTTCGCAGTCGCGGAGCCGAAACGCCTGTCTTCAAAGCAACTCGCCCTGGCGGAGTTGCGGTGGAGCCGGCGCGACGCATTCCGGGTCGTCGTTTCGCACGTTGTTCACCCGCGTTCCGACGGTTCGCGCTTCGAGCCAGGCTTCGGGACACGGCACCAGCAGTGCCTGAAGCGCATCGAGATCCGCGTTCGTCGGATCCAACCACAAGGGGTAGTCGCGCGGGTCGAGGATCACGGGCATCCGGTCGTGGATTCCGGCCAGCACTCCGTTGGCTTCCGTCGTCAGGATCGTCCCCGTTCGCAATTCGTCCGCCGCACCCGCATGCCAGACCTCGAACAGGCCGGCAAATGCGAACAGGCCGCCATCCGGCCGCGTGAAGAGATGGGGCTGCTTCGACGAGCCGGTTGTGCCTCCCCACTCGTAGAACCCGTCCGCCGGGATCAGGCAGCGTCGCTTGCGAAACGCCGAACGGAAGGCGGGCTTCCCGGACGCACTTTCGGAGCGCGCATTGAACATCCGATGACCGACCGCAGCATTCTCGGCCCAAGGCGGCACCAGCCCCCAGCGGACGTGTTCGATCCGGCGCGACGCCCGCACGGGCTCGACGCGCAGCGCCAGAACCGATTGGCCCGGCGCGATGTTGTAGCGCGCCGGGTGTTCCGGCGGATCGTCGAGATCGAAATGGTCCGCCAGCGATTCCGGCGGCGAACGGAGCGTGAATCGTCCACACACGACTGCGGGTTCCCCCTCGCCGCCTGCTACATTACCGCGTCCAGATCGCCCGTGGAGAATTCGTTGACCGATCCCGAATCGCCCGCTCCCGAAGTTTCGAACGCATTGATCCTGATCCGCGGAGCCGTCGGTGGCACCTTGATGGGGCTCGCGAACCTCGTTCCGGGCATCAGCGGTGGCACCATGCTGCTCGCAGCGGGCGTCTATCCGGGATTCATCGCCGCAATCGCCGAAGCCACCACATTGCGATTCAAGTTCCGGTCGATGCTGCTGCTCGGCACGATCGTCGCGACCGCCGCGCTTTCGATCCTGCTGTTCGCGGGTAGCGTGAAGGCTCTCGTGGTCGATCACCGCTGGATCATGTACAGCCTGTTCATCGGACTCACACTGGGAGGCATCCCGCTGGTGTGGCGCATGGCCAGGCCGATGAGCCGCTCCCTGCTCGTATCCGCGCTGGTCTGCTTCGGGCTGATGGTCGTCATGGCGGTGAACGGGGCGGGCGCAAGCGGCGACGGCAGTCGCAACTACCTGCTCGTATTCCTTGCCGGGCTGGCTGCTTCGTCGGCGATGATCCTTCCGGGCGTAAGCGGCGGCTATCTGCTGCTGCTGCTCGGGCAATACGAATCGATTCTGGGAACCGTCGATCAACTCAAGGCCGGACTTCTCGGCGACGGGGCCGGAGCCGAACCGAATCTCGCCCTCATACTCGACGCGATGCACGTCGTGATCCCTCTCGGCACCGGCATCGTCGCCGGAGTCGTCGGCGTCAGCAACCTGCTGCAATGGCTTCTTCACCGCTACGAAAAGGCCACGCTCGGAGCGCTTCTCGGGCTGCTCTTCGGAGCGGTCGTCGGCTTGTGGCCCTTCCAACAGGCGCACCCGCCACAGCCGGACGATGTGATCAAGGGTCGGGTAGTGACGCTCGAGAATGTCGATTCCTTCGAAGTGGATGATTGGCCGGTCCGGTTCTTCGAGCCGAACGCGACCGAAGTCGCGAGCTCGCTGGCCCTGGTCGGACTCGGTCTCGCCGGGACCCTGCTGATCGGGCGACTGGGGAACCCGGAAGACGGCGACGCCTGAGCCGTTCTCACAATCGGAAGCGGGCTACCCAGTCTTGCCGCCTGCTGAAATCCATCGCGGATGCGCAGTGGCTGGCCCGTTCCGCCCGACAAAGCACGCGAATCCGGACTTTCGAGCCCCCCGATCGAGTCGTGCACGATTCTTGCACGGTATGGAGCCGGGGCGTCGAATCTCGCCCGAGGAATCCCGCATGGCTCGTGGCAGCTCCGCAACTCACCACGCACTCCTTCCGCTCGCGCTCGCACTGATGGTCGCGAGCTCGCTCGGCTGTTTCGCGATCAGTCACGGGGATTCCGATTTCGACAGGGCGCCGGTCGTCAACACCGGCGTGGGCGCAATGATCATCCGGCCGAACCAGAGTCCGCCGACCTACTACCCCCCGGGCACCCAACCGCCTCCGACCGCACAACCCCAGGCCGCAAGCCAGCAACCGCCCGGCACCGTGCCTTCCTACGGCAGCGCACCCACCGTGACGACCGGACCGAACGGAGAACGACGAACCGGCGGCGCCGCGGTGCCGAACCAGGTGCCGATCCAGATGATCGGCGGGGCGGAGCAGGACATTTCGGGCCAGAAGTCCTGGAAGCAGGAGCCCGGCTGGCTCAAATACCTGGCGCTTCCGTTCGCGATCATCGCCGCACCCTTCAAGGCCGCGATCCCGGACCCCGAACCCGGCCCCGAGCTTCCGAAGTCCCAACCGCTCCAGCTGGGGCCGGAGGCTCCGCGCGCCGCGCCGCCACCGCCGCCCAAGAAGGATTACGAGACCGCGATGGTCGATCAGCTCGAACGGGAGCTCGACGCACGCAACCGCGAGAACGGCGCAAACTCGAACGCTCCTGCGGTGAACGAAAACGGCACCGGCAGGCCCGATGCCGGCGGATCGTCTTCGATCGCTCAGGAGCTCGCAGCGCTTCAGCGAACCCCTCGGCGCGCTCCGGCTCCGCGCTACACGCCCCCCGCGCCTCGTCCCACCGATCCCGCGACGCCCGACGGGCCGTCGGCCGTGCCGTCGCGAGCGTCGCAGCCCATCACGGCGAACGGCATCGTCGACCGCGACGGCGACGGGCGCGTCGATCAGTGGATCTTCCGCGAGCGAGGCGAGATCTCGCGCATCGAACTCGACGAAAACGCCGACGGCAGGCCCGACCGTTTCATCTATTACGATCTCGACACGCACCAGATCGCTCGCGTCGAAGAAGACTCGAACGCCGACGGAAAGAGTGATTCATGGACCGATTACGTGGACGGCAAGATCGCGCGGAGGCGCGGCGACGGAGATTTCGATGGCTCGATCGACACGTGGACCTTCTACCGAGGAGGGGTCATCACGCGCCACGAGCAGGACACGACCGGAAACGGCTTCCGGGATCGCGTGGGCTACTACAGCAACGGCAAGATCACACGCGAAGAAAAGGATCTCGACGGTGACGGGCGAACCGACTCGACGCTCTACTACGACTCGCTCGAACGGATCAGCCGTCGCGAGGAGGACAAGGACAACGACGGGCGCCCCGACATCATTTCGTATTACGAGGCCGGCAAGCTGTCGCGCAAGGAACTGATCCGGAACGACGATCCTCCGGAAACCGCGAGCCCCTGACCGATGCCGCGCACCCTCGTCCAGGGAGTCGCCTTCCTGATCGGCTTCTGGATCGCACTGGCGGTTTCGCCGATGACGGTGAAGCTCGCTCGCGCGGACGACGCAATCACGACCCGCTACGCCGATCTCGAGGCGCGGCTGCTCTCCGAAGTGAACGCGGTTCGGGCCCGCCACCACCTGATACCGCTGCAACGCTCCGCGGATCTCGACCGCGTCGCCCTGCTTCACAGCCTCGACATGGCGAGCCGAAACTATCTGAGCCACCACTCACCCGAGGGAACCAACCCCGTGGATCGCATTTCGCGATCGGGACTCTCGGGCTTCACACTCGCCGCCGAGAACCTCGGCAAGACCAATCGGCCCGATCCCAACCGCGAAATCGTCGACAGTTGGCTCGCCTCGCCCGATCACCGTCGGAATCTCCTCACGCCGCCCTTCAACACCACGGGCATCGGCATCGCGAGCGCGCCCGACGGATCGCTGATCTACACCCAGGTCTACGTCACCTTTCCCCGATAGCCGGAAGCGACCTCGCGGACGCTTCATGGCGGGAGCGTCGCACCTCGGCGCTTCGGATTCAGCGCGCTCAGCCGCCGTTGATTCCGAGAACCCCGAGTGCGAAGTTTCGCGCACCTCGATAGTCCGCCTTGCCATTGGGCGCACGCAGCATGCGGTCGATCGCGAGAATTCGCTTGGGCACCTTGTACCCCGCGAGCCTTCCGCGAACGTGTGCCCGCAACTGCTCCTCGTCGAGCACTTCACCCGCTGACAGTTCGACCACGGCGGTAACCGCGGTGCCCCAACGTTCATCGGGGACGCCCACCACCAGCGCATCTTCGATCGCGGCATGCAGCTTGAGCGCCTCCTCGACCTCTTCGGGATAGACCTTCTCCCCCGCCGTGTTGATACAGACGCTGCCGCGACCGAGAAGCGTCAGGGTGCCGTCGGCCTCGACGGTGCACCAATCGCCCGGAATCGAATAGCGGACGCCGTCGATGGTCGGAAACGTACTCGCGGTCTTCTCGGGATCCTTGTAGTACCCGAGGGGGATCGGCCCGGGCCGCGCAATGAATCCCCGCTCGCCACTACCCGGAACCACCTCGCGGTGGTCCTCATTGAAGACCTTGCAGTCTTCGCCGATCGAGAAGCGGGCGGTCCTGGTCGTCCCCTTCGCGCTCGTCACGTTCGATCCGAATCCGATCGCCTCGCTCGACCCGAACATGTCGGCCAGTTGGAGCATTGGAAGTCGTGCCAACATCGCCTGCTTGATGTCGCTGCTCCACATCACGCCCGATGAAAGCACGATCTTGAGCGAAGACGGATCCCATCGTCCGGGATTCTCGTCCAGTGCCTTCAACATCGGCCTCGCGAAGGCATCGCCTACGATCACGACGGAGTTCGCACGGTTGTCGCAGACGGACGTCCAGAGCTCTTCCGCGTCGAAATTCGGGCTCGTGAGCGTGACGATGCAGCCCCCCGAGGCGAGCGTGTGGATGGCGGTCAGCAGGCCCGTCCCGTGCATCAGCGGACACGCGATCACTTGCCTCACGATCGGACCGGTCGCGACGACGTTTCGAACGTGCTCGTCCACCGAAGCCGGCGCCTTGCCGCGGTTTGCCGGTGCATTGCGCCCCGCACCGAGCGCGCCCCAGAGATCCTCGGCACGCCACATCACGCCCTTCGGCATGCCGGTCGTGCCACCCGTGTAGATGAAGAGCAGATCGTCGGGCGATCGCGCGCCCGCGCGTGCGCGCCCCGTTCCGGATTCTGCGACTTCCTCGTAGGATGCGGCCCAGTCGGGCGGCACCCCGCCCACTTGCCAGAACCGCCGCACTCCCGGCAGGCGATCGCGCAACACCGCGACCCGCTCCGCGAACTCCTCACTGAAGACGATCACCGCTGCGTCGGAATTGTCGAAGATGTACAGCAGCTCATCGTCGAGGTAGCGGTAGTTGACGTTGACGTGCACCGCGCGGGATTTGAAGCACCCGACCAGCGCCTCCATGTAGGCCAGCCCGTTGCGGAGATAGAACGCGACCTTCTCGTCGGGCCGCAGTTCGGACGCGACATTGTTGCTGCGGCGGGCGAGATCGCCCCAGGAACGGCTCTCCTTGCCGTGCACGAGCGCCGTCGCATCGGGGGGAAAGCCTGCGTCGATACCGTCGAAGATGTCGCCGAAATTCCAACCCATGTCGGCAGCCGACTCTACACGACAGCTGCCCGCAGGTCCCGGCGAATCGTGCTTCAGGCCGAAACGGCGATCTTCGTGAGCTCCACCCGCGTTCCGCGGTCGTTGCTGCCGGCCTGCTGCATCAGCACCATCGGCTGGAGATGGAAGTAGCCGCCGGCGAGCTGGACCGGGTTCATCGGGCTCGGAATCAGCACCTGGTGGGACTTCGCGCCCTTGAACTGGAACGGCTCCCAGCCGTGGTAGACGACCACCTGTCCGGGCTTGATCGAGGGGGAGACCTTCGCCTGGATCTCGAACTCGCCGATGTCGTTGTGCACCCGCACGTGTTCCCCGTCCGAGATTCCGCGCGATTCGGCGTCGCGAAGACTCACGAAGACCACCGGCTCACCGCGCTGCAATCGGCTGATCCCCTCGTGATCCTGCCACATCGAGTGGATCGACCAGCGATGGTGCCCGCCCGTCATCCGGAGCGGATAGTCGCCGCCGATGGCGGGAGCGTCCTTGTGCACCGGCAGGACTTCACCGAGCTCCGCGAAAAAGGGGTGGTCGATGTAGAACTGCAGCCGACGCGTCAGCGTCGGCCAGGGCACCTTCTTCACGACGTGCCAGCTGTTCGAAACGATCGTTCGCCCCGGTTCGATGTCCGCCGAGTTCCCGATGTAGGTGGGGGACATCCCCACGCCGGTGAACCGGGCGTGTCCCTTGCGCTTGAGTTGCTCCCAGGTCACGCCCCCCAGATTGCTGCTCAGCTCGAGGATCGTGTCGAGCAGATCATCGGGATTGTCCTCGGTGAACCGCCCGCCGAAGGTGAAATCGTCGTAGACCTGGTCCAATCGTCGCTCTTCCCCGTGACGATCGACGAAGCTGGTTTCTCCGCGCGCCCTGGCGCGCTCCTGGATCTTCTTCAGGAACAGACAGTGGAATTGCCAATCCGTCTTCGATTCTCCGATGGGTGCCACGGCTTCGGTCGTCGGGTGGCTGAAGGGTGCCATCGCCGACGCCCATGAGATGTCGTCCTTCTCGTACCAGCCCGCCGCCGGCAGCACATAGTCGCTGTGACGCGCGGTGTTGCTCATCCGCCAGTCGATCGTGACGAGCAGGTCGAGCTTCGGCAGAAGGTGTTCCATCACCTTCTGGTAGCCACGGACACGTCGGAACATGTTGCCGCCGGCGCTGAACATGATGCGCGGTGGCGTCTCGGGGATGAACTGCCAGCCCTTTTCGACGGCTTCGTCGAGGTACTCCGTGAACTCGCGCTTCAAGTCGGGGTCCCAGCGGCCGGCGCTGCCGTACAGCTCCTTCAGACCGCCGTGTTCGTAGAAGAACAGCGGGCTCGTGACGGTGTTGCCGCGCGCATAGTCGTCGCGCGCGAGCTTGTACAGCATCATCTCGTCGGAATAACCGTCGAGCTTCATCCTCAACATCTGCGGGGCCATCTTCGCGGTCATGAGCGCCAGGCCGACCTTGGGCGAGAACTTCCCGCTCGCCTGGGTCAGTGGTTCGGCGCCCGAGACGGACAATTGTGGAATCGCGGAGTAGCCCGCCCCGGGACGGCCGAACTGCCCAGCGAGCGCAAACACCAGCAGGATGCCGCGCTCCATCTCCATGCCGTGATAGAACTTCGAGAAATTCGTCTGACAGACGTTCGAACAGGCCTTCGCGCGCGCGATCCGTCGTGCGAGCCTGCGAACCGTCGAAGGCGCAACTCCCGTGACCGCGGCGGTTCGCTCCGGCGGATATTCCTCGAGCTGCAGCTTCAAGCGCTCGAAGACCGTCGTCACCCGAACCGTTCCATCGCCGGTTTCGACTTCGAAGACTCCTTCGAGCGCCGGTTCCACGCCCGCGAGATCCAGGCTCCGCTTGGGAGCCGCGACCACGCTGTCTCGAACGCGGTCGAACACGTAGAAGACGTCATCGTCGCCATCGGCCGCAAGATCGCTTTCGCGCAGAAATCTTCCGTCGTCGAGGCGAACGAGCAGCGGCAGATCGGTCTGCTCGGCGATGAAATCCGCCTTGTACAGCTCTTCCTCGACGATGACCTGGGCCATCGAGAGCGCGAGCGCGGCGTCGCTGCCGATCTCGACCGTAACCCATTCGTCCGCATGCACCGACGAGGGGTTGTAATCCGGAGTGATGGTCACTACGTACGCACCCTTGTAGCGCGCCTCCTGGATGAAATGGGCGTTGGGAATGTGGGTGTAGTTCGGATTTCCGCCCCAGATCAAGATCAGGTCGCTGTAGTGGAGGTCGTCCATCGAGCTGTTGAAGACCAGCTTGCCGGTCGTGGTGGTGACACCGGGCATGTGATCGCCGATCTCGGTCGTATTCTCGAGGAACGGCGTATCGAGCAGATAGCCGGTGCGAGTCAACCCGAGCGCGTGACAACCGTTGCTCATCCCGGAGCCGAGATCCCAGTAGATCGACCCGGGGCCCTGGCCTTCCGCGACCATCGCGTCGACGGTCTTGTCGGCAATTTCGCTCAGCGCCTGCTCCCACGAAACCCGCTGCCAACGGCCCTGCCCCCGCGCTCCAACTCGCTTCAGCGGCACGGTCAAACGTGCTTCGTCGTACATCCGATCGCTGTAGCAGGCACCCTTCTGGCAACCGCGCGGATTGAAATCGGGCACATCCGGATTCGTCTGTTCGTAGTCGCCGGCCTGCTCTTCGCGCCAGACGATCCCGTCCTTTACGTAGACATTCCACGCGCAGCCGCGGTTGTAACCGCAGTTGACGTAGTGGGTGCCCTTCGCGACGTGGTCCCACTGCCACTGGTTGCGGTAGACGTCGCGGTAGTCGTCGTAGCCGACCGGTCGGGGTACGCGAACGCGCGGCGCCGACTCGGGTACGAGCGCCGGTTCGCGGTCATCCGTGGCGCAGAGCTTCACCAGGCACAGCGACGCCACCCCGCCGCCAATCACGAGAAACCGCCTGCGTGTAAACCCGCTCAATGCCCGCCAGCCCTTCGGGGGACTTCGACGGCCGAACCGCTCGACCGCTGCCACACCCGCCTGCATCCGCGCGAACCCGCGCAACGGAACACCTGCGGAGAATTCCACGCGATTTCCCACGGAGGTTATGACGAGCGTCATATGGCGCCCGGGCGTCGCTTCAGGCGAACGGACCCTGGTAGACCTCGATGAAACGGATCAACGCGTCCGACGGCGTCGCCAGATTCGCCTGCTTGTCGGTGCGAATGCAGACGACACTCGGGCCGTCGTGCTGCTTGGCGTGCTCGAGTGCAGGTGTGAGCTGCTCCAGGCGATCGACGTAGCTGCCACCGCATCCGAGACCTTGAGCGACGATGTCCCAACGCACCTCGCCGGTCTCGGTTCCGAAGGTCCGGCCGTAACGCAGCTGCTCGTTCGGCTCCTCCATCGTCCAGGCGCCCTCGGCGAACACCACCACGCTCACGTCCAGGCCCTCGCGTGCGGCGGTCTGCATTTCCATGAAATTGAATCCCGCGGCTCCGTCGCCCGTGACGCAGACGACCGAACGCTCCGGGTTGGCGAATTTCGCGCCGAGTGCGGAGGGAATTCCGGTTCCGAGCATCCCGAGCTCGAGGATGTTGAGAAACGAGCGAGACTCGGTCGGAGGGAGGTACCAGTGCGCCCAGAGCGACGTATTGCCACCGTCGGTCGTGTAGATGGTTTCTCGGCCGAAGACCTCACCCACCGCGCGCATCGCGTGGGCCGGATGGATTCCGTCGCCCGACCATGCCTCGATCGCGGCGCCCGCTTCGGCCTGCCACGTCCGGTCGGCGGCCCGGCAACGATCGAGATACGCGCTTCCGCGGGAGTGATGATCACGCTTCTCGAGGATCGCGAGCAGGCCCGCAAGGGCCTGCGCGGCGTCGGACACGATCCCCAGCTCGATCGGCCGCGTGACACCGATGTTCCGATCGTCGTGGTCGATCTGGACGATCCGCTGCGTCGCGGGATCGCCCCAGTACTTGTCGTACGGCAGATCGAGATTGCCGAGCCGCGATCCCGCCACCAGCACCACATCGGACTCGCGCCGCGCGAGATCGCCTCCGCTCGAGAAACCGTAGACGTAGTGGGGGTGATCGCTCGGAACCACGGCTCGACCCGACATGCTCGGAATGACGGGGCAGCCCAGGCGTTCCACCAGCTTCGACAAGATCTCCGCAGCCCCGGCCCGATCCACTCCCGAGCCCGCCACCACGAGCGGCCGTTCCGCTGCTGCAAGCAGATCGGCGGCCTGCGCGAGCTGTGCGTCCGACGCCTGGGGCGGCCCGGTTCGATAGCGTTCCGGCGCCAAGACCTGCGCGAGACCCTCGTCGTGCTCGTCGTAGAGCACGGGGCCCGGCACCTCGAGCTGAACGGGACCCGGCCGCCCCGACCACATCTCGCGAAATGCCAGCCGGGTCACCTCGGCGATGCGATCCCACGAGAAGATCGGCCCGCCCCATTTCACGCTCGGTGCGAACGCATCGAGCTGATCCTGCCCCTGGAAGGTCGACGGAGGCGCAGGATAGACGATGCCGAGCCGATGCTGGGCCGTGACGGCGACCAACGGCACCCCTTCGTGCCGTGCGGTGATGATTCCCGGCAGCAGGTTCGCGCTACCCGGGCCCGGGTTTCCGAGCACCGCCGCAACTCCGCCCGTCGTCTTGTAGAGCCCTTCCGCCATGTGGGCCGCCGCGGCCTCATGACGGATCGGAACGAAGCGGATCCCGTTTCCCTCGAAGGCGGCGAGCAGGGGGTCGATTTCGGGGCATGGGAGCCCGAACGCGAACTTCACACCCTCCGCCGCGAAACAACGCGCCAGCAATTCCCCCCCGCTGATCATGGCCATTTCAAACTTCCTTTCGCTCGATGGACATCGCGCGCGGACCCACCGGATCAGGGAGCCACTTCGTCCCACGGTCCGCGCCACTTCGCGGCCGTCGCGAAGACACCCCACGAACCGCAGCGATTGCAGTCGACATCGTTTCCGTAGCAGCAGAACGGGGTCGTGAAGTGGTCCCCCTCGATATAGAGCGGCAGCATGGTCTGCTGCATCGGGCAGTGATCGGTGACGACCCGACAGACCGGCGGTCGCAGCAATTCGAGGCTGCGCGCCGAATTCCAGATGAAGCCCGGATGGCGGCGTTTCAATTCGACGACGATGTCGACCGCTGCTTCGCGAGCTTCGTTGCTCGGCCAGGCCCGGGATGAGTCCTCTCCCGCGCGCGGCACGTAGAAGCTGAAGGTCAAACCCTGCGCGCTCGTCTCCAACAGCTGCAGCACGAGTTCTTCGAGGTGGTCCTGGTTCTCGCGGTGCACCACGCACTGCACCATCACGGTCGGCCGGAAGCCATCGGGAACGGCGGCCAGCGTCGCCATCACACGGTCGAAGACGCCCTCCCCCCGCACCGGGTCGTTGACGTCGCGCGGCCCGTCGAGTGAAATCACGTAGGTGAGGTTCGGACCGAAATCCTTGAGCGGCACCGTGCCGTTCGTCGTGATGGTGTTCCGCTCGAACAGCTCGAGCCCCTGCTCGAGCACGCGCCAGCGCAACATCGGCTCACCCCCCATCCAGAGCATCGAGACGATGCCGTGGCGATCCCGCAGCCGGCGGAGTTCGCTCAAGATCCGCTCCGGCTTCATTTCGCCATCGGGGTCGTTCGGATTGCCGTCGCGAAACACGAAGCAATGGCGGCATCGCAGGTTGCAGTGATTGGTGACGTTCACCATCGCACCGCGGTACTGCGGCGGGGGCTCCATGACGAGCCGCGCAGCACCATGCGCGCCGGGCTGCCCTTCGGCCGGGCCCGATTCCAGGACTGGAACGGTCGAGATCACGAACGTCGAGTCACTCATTGCGGCTTCCAAACTGCTGACGGCACCCGGGAGTGTAAACCATGCTCGGAAGATCGGCCCGAAATCGCGTTGCTGCGGAGTATTCGCCGACGAGCTGCGTCACGCGCGACCACGCACTATCGTCCCATGGACGATGACGGATTCCGAACACGGCTCCGACCAACGGCCCCGGGACGAAGACGGCGTGAACCGCGATCGCGCGGCACCCGCGCCGTTCTGGCGAAGGCCCGCGTTCGCAGTCATCGCCGCGTTGATCGCGCTGATCGGCATGGCCTGGCGCTGCGCCTGACCGCCGACACGCCGGCCGAAAAAGCGGCGGCAGCGTTCGCAATGAAACACCCCGTGCGAGCGGCTACTTGATCTCGGTGGGCAGCATCGGCGGCGGCGACTCGCCGGCGATGATCGCTTCGCAGCGCTTCCGGACCATCGGCTCCATCTCGGGATGGGTGCGGATCCAGAAGCGATCGTTCATGACCGCGTCGCGTACCTGCTTCGCGACGACGGACGGATCGATGCCGCCCGCGATGAAACCATTCACCAACTCACGCAGCGCCGAGAGCTCCTCGCCGGCATCGACGGTTTCGCCGGAGGGGTGGTTGCGGTCGCTCTCGTGAATCCGGGTCCGGACCCAACCGGGACACAACACCGAAACGCCGATTGCTGCACCGCTGAGCGACAGATCGCTTCGGAGCGTGTCCGATAGCGCGACCACGGCGTGCTTCGTGACGTTGTAGGGCGACATGAACGCGGGACAGGTGAGACCGGCGATCGAGGCCGTGTTCACGATGTGGCCCGGTTCTCCCGATGCGATCATCCTGGGAACGAAGGCCCGGATGCCGTGAACCACCGCGACCAGGTTCACACCGATCACCCAGTCCCAGTCCTGCTCCGAGATTTCCCAGACCGGTCCGCCGGACGCGACACCCGCGTTGTTGCACAACACGTGTGCTCCGCCAAACCGCGTGAAACAACGCTCCGCAAGCGTCTCGAGGGCGGCGCTGTCGCGTACGTCGAGGCACTCCGCCTCGACTTCGCAGCCCCGCTCCCGGAGCGCACGCGCCGTTTCGTCGAGCGCTTCGGCCTCGACGTCGGCCAGGGCGAGATGCATTCCCGCGGTCGCGAAACACTCCGCCATTGCACGGCCGATACCGCTACCCGCTCCGGTGATCACCGCTACCCGGCCCTTCAATTCCAGCACGCGAAATCCCCCGGGAAGTTCGAAGGTCGCGAGCATACCACGCCGTTTGCGGAATCAGCTGCTGGGACGAAGGGTCGCGGTGACCTGGCGGTCGTCCCAGTAGATATCCATCGGTTGCGAGAGGTCCATGTGCCCGGGAAGAACGACGAACCCCAGCACCTCTTCGCCGGGTCCGAGTTCCCCGAGGTGGCCTTCGATCACACCGAGCTGCGTGCCGACGTCCCTCTCGGGGTGGAAAGCCAGGTGCCCCTGCACGAAGGTGAGGTTGGCATAGAAGGGCTCGGGCCTCATGGATTTCGCACTGAACAACACGACCGGACCCGCAATCGGGGTTCCCGCGCGCTGCGCGGCATCGCGAAGCCGCGCCTCGAAGCTGTTCGATTGCGCAATCCGAACCACCATCGCTTCGCCCTCCTCGCCCTCCCGCACCAGCGTCGCCGGTGCTCGCTGCTGCGAATACTCGACGATCAGGCCGAGATCCCTCACTTCGTCGGGGGCGAGCGCGAGGTCGGGCGGACCCGGATCTCGCACCGGCGGGGGAGACGATACCGGGGGCGGCGCTTCGGGCGCGGCGCCGGAACCGATCGGACGTGCCGGCTCGGACTCGATTGCGCCGCTACCGATCCGCGCCTCTCGCATCGACTCGGGATGATCGACATCTCGAACCGCGCGACCGGCATCGATGACGTTGTAGGGATTGTTCGGATCCCGGCTGCGATTGAAGACTTCCCAACCGTAGGGTCGCGGCATGTTCTGCGGCCGGATCGGCGGCATGTCCGAAGGTTCGACGCGTTTCGAATCGCGGCACGGAATCAATTCGGCGCGCGGCACGATGTACATGCTCCCATCCGGGCAGACGCCCGTGATCGCCGCGGACGCGGGCGGCCCGGCGATCTGCAAAGCCAAGAGAGCCACACCAAACCCGGTTGCGATGCTCTTCACGTCTTTTGCGACCTCGCCTGGAGCGCGCCGAGGGAAGCGCGCCCGAGTCGCATTCTAGACGGAAACTCGCTTATAAATCAATGAGATACGGAATTTTCGACTTCCACTGCGGGCGCTGTGGAGGGAACTTTCGCGCGTTCATCCGAGTGCTTGAGCGCGGATCTGCAGCCCTGTTGCCGATCGCTGAGGCGATCATTTCCGATCATCGCCGATGCGATTCGGCGCTCGCCGCAGCGGCGTGCGCAGCGAGGTCGGAGATTTCGCCATCGTCGAGCGGCCGCGCCTCGCCCGCCGCCAGAGTACCGAGCTGCAACGGTCCCATCCGCACGCGCAGCAAGCCGACCACCGGATGCCCGAGGGCTGCGAGCGCTCGCCTGATCTGCCGCTTCTTGCCCTCGATCAGGATCAACCGAAACACACTGGTGTCGTCTTCCGCGTGGTAGCGCGCCCGAGAAACCTTCGCGGGTGCGGTCGGACCGTCCTCGAGTGTGACACCGGCCGCAAGACGTCGGAGCGATTCTCGCGAAATGCGGCCCCGCACTGCGACTTCGTACTCGCGTTCACTCTCGAACGACGGGTGCAGCAGCACGTGAGCGAGCTCACCGTCGTTCGTGAGCAGCACGAGGCCTTCCGTATCGAGATCGAGGCGTCCCACCGGAAAGAGACGCAACGATCGGTCGGGCAACAGATCGAGAACGGTACGACGGCCGTGGGTGTCGCGCACGGTGGTGACCACGCCGCGAGGCTTGTGGACCAGCCAGTACGCCCGGGGCGCCGCATCGAGCGCGC
>Ga0210064_1000405_pt1 | contig 20739 bp, 19 predicted proteins | sample Muzzi_CordC_D2_FD_185531 | JGI IMG/M metagenome (GOLD analysis project Ga0210064, IMG submission 185531) | Wetland microbial communities from San Francisco Bay, California, USA, that impact long-term carbon sequestration - Muzzi_CordC_D2 (SPAdes) | ecosystem: Environmental > Aquatic > Marine >...
TCGGCAACGGCAAGAGCAGGAAACACATGGCCGCCGGTGCCGCCCGCCATAATCAGTATGGGCCGCTTGGACTGCATCATTTTTCCCCCCTGCGACGCCTGGCCGCAGCGGTACCCGACGCCGGCACACTGTTTACTGTGCCGCGCATCTCGTAGTCAATACGCAGCAGCAATGCAATGGCTATACAGGACACCAGCGTGCTGCTTCCTCCATAGCTCATGAGTGGCAAGGTCAAACCCTTGGTGGGCAACAGTCCGGTGTTTACACCAATATTGATCAACGCCTGCAGGCCCAGCCAGGTACCGATACCGTAAGCAAGATAGGCTGCAAACAGGTTTCCACCCAGCTCTGCAATTGCGGCGATGCTGTAGGAACGAAAAACAATAAACGCATACATCCCTAAAGTGACCAGGATGCCGACAAGACCCAGCTCTTCCGCCAGCACCGCGAAGACAAAGTCGGTATGCGCTTCCGGCAGATAAAAGAGCTTCTGGATACTGGCGCCGAAACCAACACCGAACCATTCACCACGCCCGATGGCAATCAGTGACTGGGTTAACTGGAAACCACTGTTGAAGGGATCATCCCAGGGATTCAGAAATGCTGTGAGGCGCTGCATGCGGTAGGGTGATGAAACAGCCAGCACCGCAAAGGCAGCCGTCGCTGCAGCTATCAAGGCCGCGAATTTCCACAGACTTACACCAGCCATAAACATCATGACCAGCGCTGCAGCCATCAACACCACTGCGGCGCCAAAATCAGGCTCCATCAGCAATAACAATGTCGCAAGGCTTAACAGACCGAGAGGCTTAATAAAACCGGCACCGCTATGACGCACCTCCTCACCGTGGCGCACCAGGTAACCCGCCACATAGACCAGTGCCAGAAGTTTTGCCGGCTCTGATACCTGCAGACGGAACACGCCTAAGTTCACCCAGCGGGTGCTGCCATTGACTTCAGTACCCACACCGGGCACCAGCACCACCACCAGCAATAGTATTGCAAATAATATGCAGAACAGGCTGCACTGTTCCCACCAGGCCAGCCGGATACGCAACACCCCCAGGCCAAGCACAAAACCCAAAACCAGGTAGCAGCACTGACGAAAGGCAAAGTGAAAGACATTCAAACCCAGGCGCTCGGCTACCGGCATAGACGCCGATGCGACCATGACCAGGCCCAGAGAGAGCAGAGCCACCACTACGCTGATCAATGCAAAGTCCAGCTGCGGGCAGCTGGCGCCACGACGGATCGGCATATCCGGCAGCAGCATTGCCAGACTCATGCCGCCAACTCCTGCACAGCCCGCATAAACAGATGGCCTCGCTCCTGATATCCTTTGAACATATCGAAACTGGCACAGGCCGGGGACAACAAAACCGTATCTCCTGCCACCGCCAGTGCCGCAGCGCGCCGCACGGCATCTGTCATATTCTCGGCATGCTCTGTGCACACCCTGCCACTCAATGCCTGCTCGATTTCACCAGCGGCTTCGCCCAGCAATACCACGGCCTTGACGTGCTCGCCCATGCCTGCAGCCAGTTCGCCGAAATCTGCCCCCTTGCCCAGACCACCGGCAATCAGCACCAGCGGCCCGTCCAGGCCCCGTATCGCTGCCAGCGCGGCACCGATATTGGTAGCCTTTGAATCATTGAACCAACGCACACCCTGGTATTCCGCCACCCACTGAGTCCGGTGTGGAAGACCCTGAAATTCTTGCAGCACATGCAGCATAGCCTGCCTGGGCAACCCCACTGCATCACCCAGGGCCAGCGCTGCGAGTGCATTGGCCAGGTTATGCCTGCCTGGCATACGCACGTCTGCAACCGGTAACCAGCGCTCATCACCTTTGACGATCCAGTTACCGGCAGGTGAATCCGCTATACCGAAGTCCTGCGCATGCGCTTGATTCAAACCGAAACTGACAGTCAAACCCCTACCCCAGGCCAGCGCCGATGCCACCGGATCGTCGCGGTTAACGACCTGTACCCTGGCACCTGAATAGATCTGCCGTTTAGCACGTATATAACTGTCTATTGAGTCATAACGGTCCAGGTGATCCGGGCTGACATTCAGAACGCTTGCCGCCCCGCAGCGCAGGTTTTGCACTGTTTCAAGCTGAAAACTGGAGAGTTCGAGCACATAAAGATCCGGTTCGTGATCACGGATCAGATCCAGCGCCGGCGTTCCCAGGTTGCCGCCAACGCGAACGTTCCTGCCGGCATAACTTGCCATGGCACCGAGCAGCGTGGTTACAGTGCTCTTGCCGTTGGATCCTGTTATAGCCACCACAGGCGCAGCCGCGGTTCGTGCAAACAATTCGATATCACCGATAATTTCAATACCGCGTCGCTGCGCATCTATTAACAGAGTCTCTCGCAAAGAGACACCCGGACTGACCACGATACGCTCGGCACGGGCAAAAGCATCGGCATCAAATCCACCCACGAACAACGCCACATCCGGCAGTTCTTTCTGAATAGCCGTCAACGCCGGCGGCTGTTGACGGCTGTCGGTAACGGCGACCTCCACCCCTTGCCGTGCCAGAAAACGGGCACAGGATAATCCCGTCGCACCGAGGCCGACGATCAGGGTTCGTGGAGCTTGTAGTGGATCCGATTCCATATAATTCGCCACAGCCAACATTACCGCTCTACCCAGTCACCTTCTTGCCCACTAAATTATTACCAACAATACCGCGATAAGCGCGAAGGTCACGCTCACTATCGCTATCTGGCTTTTTTCGTCCATCGTTTTTCTACCTTATTTTCAGGGTTGCCAGACCGGACAACACCAAAATGACCGTAATGATCCAGAAACGCACAATGACACGCGGTTCCGGCCAACCCTTAAGTTCAAAATGATGATGTAACGGCGCCATCCGAAAAATGCGCCGTCCGGTAAGCTTGAAAGAGGTAACCTGTAAAATGACCGATACGGTTTCCATGACAAAAACGCCCGCCATTAAAAAGAAGACCAGTTCCTGACGAACCAGCACCGCAACAATGCCCAAGGCTGCACCCAGCGCCAGCGCACCAACATCACCCATAAAAACCTGGGCGGGATAGGCGTTAAACCAGAGAAATCCGAGTCCAGCCCCAACGATTGCCCCGCAGAACACAGCCACTTCACCGACATCGCTGATATACGGGATACCCAGATATTTAGCGATGTAAACGTGCCCCGCTGCATAAGCAAAAATCGCCAGTGCGCCTGCGATCAGTACCGTCGGCAATATTGCCAGACCATCCAGACCATCGGTCAGGTTCACGGCATTACTGGAACCCACAACGACAAGATAAACCACCACCACATACCAGCCACCCAGCGTGATCGCGATTTCTTTGAAGAAAGGAACAATCAGTTGGATGTCGGCGGGAGACTGGGCGCTATAAAACAGAAACAAACCGGTCGCCAGCGCTGCCAGCGATTGCCAGCTGTATTTGGCACGTGCCGACAAACCCCTGCTATTGCCATAAACCAGTTTCCGGTAATCGTCGACCCAACCAATGGTGCCAAAAGCCATCGTCACAAGCAGCACCACCCATACGTAACGGTTAGCGAGATCCGCCCACAACAGGGTGGCCACCGCGATCGCCACCAGAATCAAGGCACCACCCATGGTCGGCGTACCGGCTTTGGATAAATGCGATTGCGGTCCGTCATCGCGCACCTGCTGGCCTATCTGGCGAAAACTCAAATGCCGGATCATCCATGGACCTACCAGGAAAGAAATCATCAGGGCGGTCAGCACGCCCAGGATGGTACGCAGTGTCAGGTACTGGAATACATTAAAGCCGCTGTTGAACTGGCTCAGGTAGTCGGCGAGGTAGACCAGCATCAGTGACCCATCCTGCTCATAGTGACAGACTCAGTGCCGCGCAGATGGACCATTAAGCGCCCCCCTCGTCAGTGCCCAAAGCCTCAACCACGCGTTCCATGTGCATGGCACGCGAACCTTTCACCAGAATAATGACACCTGCGCGCGCAAGCTCTTTCAGGCGTGCATTCAGCCCATCCATGCCTGCAAACGTTTCAGCGCCGTCACCGAATGCTTCAGCCGCCTTTACCGCCAAGTCGCCCAGCGCAAACAGGTGCTGAACGCGCGCCTGCCTTGCCTTTTCGCCGACTCTGCGATGCAGCTGTTCACCCTCTTCACCTAACTCGCCCATGTCACCCAGCACCAGCCAGGTCTCGGCGTCAGCTTTGGACAGCAGATCCAGCGCAACCTGCAGCGAAGCTGGATTGGCGTTGTAGGTATCATCGATCAGCTGTGCACCGTTAATACCAGGCCGGGCCTGCCAGCGGCCACCTACCGGTCTCACAGCGACCAGTCCGGTGACGACATTTTCCAGCGCAATATCCAGCGCCAGAGCCGCAGCTGTTGCTGCAAGTGCGTTCATCACATTGTGCTGTCCCGGCAAAGCCAGGCGCAGCGACGCCGTTCCTGCCGGTGTTATCAGCTCTACATCACTGCCAGTGCTATCCCCGGTCCATTTTGCACACACATCCGCCTTTGCGCTCAAACCGAAACTGATAATGCGCCTCGGTGCAGCCATCGAGTTCCACAGACTGGCAAAGGCATCGTCAGCATTGATAATGCATACAGCATCCGGAGCCAGCCTTTCGAATAATTCCCCCTTGGCTTTCGCGACGCCCGACACATCACCGAAACCTTCCAGGTGTGCGGGGCCTGCGTTATTGACTACTCCCACAGTTGGCCGCGCAAGATCAGTCAGGCTGGCTATTTCAGCGGCATGGTTTGCGCCCAACTCCAGGACCGCATATTCGTGTTCGGCGGCAAGCCTGAAAAGTGTCAGTGGAACACCGATATCGTTGTTCAGATTACCCTGCGTCACCAGTGTTTCACCGCAGCCACGTAGAATAGAAGCCAGCATTTCCTTGACCGAAGTTTTGCCATTACTACCGGTCACTGCAATCAGTGGGATGGCAAACTGCGAACGCCAGTGAGCCGCCAGCTGACCCAGGGCGATGCGCGTGTCCTTGACCTCAAGCAGTGGCAATTGTTCACATGACCGCCGGCTCACAGCAGCTGCCACCGCACCGTGCCGGCGCGCCTGCTCTATGTGATCGTGCCCATCGAAGTTCGGCCCCTTAAGCGCAACAAACAGATTGCCTTCCAACAGGGTTCGGGTATCGGTGCTGACGCCACGAAAGGTCACATCTGCACCCCACTGTTTTGCATCCAGAACCTGTGCTGCTTCCGACAACTGCATGACCATCATTCAGCAAGCCCTCCGGGGCGCCCTCTATTGCTGCGCAATTCAGCCTGCCTGCACAACACCTGCTGCACCCAGCTGCGATCACTGAACGGCAGCCTTGCGGAACCACGCTGCTGATAATCTTCATGCCCCTTACCCGCCACCAGCACCAGGTCATCGGCTGCCGCATCACGCACAGCTGCTTCTATCGCCTCGGCACGATCCACAATGCGCAGCGCACGCTGTGGCTGCTGAAAACCGCGGTTGATCTGATCAAGAATACTGTCGGGATTCTCATGACGCGGATTATCACTGGTCAGAACAACACGGTCTGCGTAACGCTCCGCCAACGCCCCCATGAGCGGACGCTTACCCTGGTCACGGTCACCTCCGGCACCAAATACACACACCAGCTCACCGCTGCAATGCGGGCGTAGCGCCTGCAAGACTGTTTTCAGGGCATGAGGCGTATGGGCATAATCCACCACAACCCGTGCCACGCCGTGCCGCGTGAACAACTCCATGCGACCCGGCACGGTTTTGACCCGGGACAAACGCTGCACGGCCATTTGTAGAGGCAATCCGCTTGCCAGTAAGGCACCCAGTGCCGCGAGCAGGTTTTCGGCATTGAACGAACCCAGCAGGGGGACCTCAAATGCCGTTTTTCCCCAGCTGGATTCCAGTTGCAAGGCAATACCCTGATCCAGTGCTCGTACGCCCGCCAGTTCGAGCCAGTCCGCATAGTTGCGTGCTGAACCATCTGGTTGACTCTGGTAAGCGATGACCCGCAGCCTGCCTTGCAGCTCACTGGCCAACCGACGACCGAAATCATCTCTGACATTCAACACCGCACAGCTCAGTTCCGGAGTTTGAAACAGGCGGCGCTTTGCTTCGGCATAGGCTTCAATGCTACCGTGATAATCCAGATGATCACGGCTGAGGTGGGTCAGTACCGCTGTATCGAAAGCGACAGCAGCGGTTCGATACTGGTGCAGCGCGTGGGAGGAAACCTCCATCGCCACTTGCCTGACACCACTGTCACGAAAGGCTGCGAATTCAGCCTGCAGCCGCAGGGCATCAGGCGTGGTATGTGTTGGTACCTGTAAGGCTCCATAAACACCGTAGCCCAAGGTGCCCAGCAGACCACACGACTGTTTCCCGACAGACAGCGCCTGGGCGATGAAATGTGCTACTGAAGTTTTGCCATCGGTACCGGTCACCCCAATGACCTGCAGCGCCCTGGAAGGATGCGCATAGAAGCGGTCGGCGATAACGCCCAACTTCTGAGACAGTCCGGCAATCGCTGCCGAAGGCACGGGCAGTGAGTCGGCAATATCGGCAATCCGCGCATCGGGCACCGGCTCCCAGACAACAGCCACCGCACCTTGCCTGATGGCCTGGTCAACATGAGCAAGGCCGTGCACCTGCAAGCCCTGGCAGGCCAGGAACAGATCCCCGCAACGCACACTGCTGCTGTCGATCGCCAGGCCGGATACTTGCGCCTCCACCAAACGCCCTTCAGCACCCAGACCTTCCAGCAAACAGGCCAGCGATACAGCAGGCAGGTTCGACTCGGCCGCCATCATGCCGACCCCTCCGAACCCGGTAAGCGGGTCTGCAGCAGAGGGGCATCGTCCGGCGTCACATTCAGCAGGCGCAGGGCGCCCGCCATGACCTTGGAAAATACCGGGCCCGCCACTTTGCCACCGAAGTGCTCACCATTATTCGGTTCATCGATCATCACCACGACTACCAGGCGTGGACGACTGGCCGGCGCCATCCCGGCAAACACCGACAGGTAGCGGTGATCGGCGTAACCACCGGCAACTGACTTATGCACGGTGCCGGTTTTACCCGCAACCCGGTAGCCCTGCACAGCCGCCAGCGGTGCTGTGCTGTCTTTCTTGACCACCGCTTCCATCATTTTGCGTACCGCACGGGCAACCCGCGGTGAATATACCTTGTGCTGCTCTGCCGCCTGTTCACGCTGCAATAAAGTAACGGGTACCCGATAGCCGTCATTGGCAAACACACTGTAGGCCTGCGCCAGCTGCATACTGGTCACTGACAGACCGTAACCATAGGCCAGCGTGGCTCGTTCAATTTCCCGCCAGCGATGAAAATCCGCCAGATACCCGTCTGCCTCACCGGGAAAACCGCTGGAGGTCGCAATACCGAAACCGGCTGCCGACAAACTCTCCCAGAAATCCTCAGGCTCCAGCGCGAGTGCAATCTTGCTGGCAGCGACGTTGCTGGACTTGCGAATCACACCGGTTAAATCCAGCGTGCCGTAGTCATGCATATCACGAATGGTGTGAACACCCACCTGAAACAGGCCGGGTGAGGTATCGATTCTGGTACCGACTGCGTAACGACCACTTTCCAGCGCAGCCGCAATAACGAACGGCTTCATGGTCGAACCCGGTTCGAATACATCCGTTACCGCACGATTGCGCATCTTTTCGGCTTTAAGGCGTTTGCGGTTGTTCGGATTGAAGGACGGCTGGTTAACCTGGGCCAGTACCTCACCGGTCCGGTTATCCAGCACCACGACAGAACCGGAACGCGCACCATGCTGCCGTACAGCCGCCTTCAGCTCCCGGTACGCCAGATACTGAATGCGGCGATCGATGCTCAGTTTCAGGGTTTTGCCCGGACGTGCAGAACGAATATTCTCCACATTCTCTATGATGTGCCGGCGGCCATCTTTGACCACACGTTTGGCACCCGCTTCCCCGCTCAACCAGCCATCATAGGCCAGTTCCAGCCCCTCCTGCCCTTCATCATCGATATTGGTAAAGCCGACCAGATGTCCGGCGACCTCGCCGGCCGGGTAATAACGGCGATACTCGCGCTGCAGGTAAACTCCCGGCCATTCCAGATCCGTCACCTGCTGCGCCCGGTCAGGTGAAATATGGCGCCGCAGATAAACAAACTCACGGTCCTGGCGCTGGCCGAGCAGGCGCCTCACATAATCCACATCAAGACCCAGCAATCGCGCCAGGCGGGACAGCTCGTTGGGGGACGCCACCAGCTCCTTGGGATTCACCCAGACCGATTGCACCGGCGTACTGATGGCCAGCGGCTCGCCGCTACGATCGGTGATCATGCCGCGGTGTGCAGGTACCTGAACGACTCGCAGGTAGCGCGCATCAGCCTGCCCCTGCAAAAACTCCCGATCGAACAGCTGCAGCTGTGCACTGCGCCCGGCCAGCACAACAAAACCGGAGAGCATCAGGCCGCCCAACAACAGCCGGCGTGCAGGACTGATAGTTGCCTTTTTATTCATGGCCGCAGAATCACCACCTGCTGTGGATCGGGAATTTGCATACCCAGGCGCTCGCGCGCCGCATTTTCAACCTTGCCATGAGTGGTATGCGTACTTTGTTCAAGCTGCAACTGCCCCCACTCCACATTCATGGCATCCCGCTCCGCTTCCAGCGCCTGCAACTCAATAAACAATTTGCGGCTCTGGTGCTTCGCATAAGCCGCAGCGATCGCCGTTGAGATTGTTGCCATCAGTAACAGGGGTAGTAACAGCGATCTCATGCCAGCCGCTCCGCTACGCGCAAAACTGCACTGCGAGCACGCGGATTATTCTCTACCTCAATCCTGTCTGCACGAATCTGCTTGCCCACCGGTTTCAATCTGGGCATATATTCTGCCGGCAATACCGGCAAGTCAGGTGGCAACCGGGGTCCCCGATACTGATCACGAATGAAGCGTTTAACGATACGGTCTTCGAGAGAATGAAAACTGATAACCGCCAGACGCCCGCCTGGCGCCAGCGCCCCAACCACCTGCGGCAATACCGACTCCAGATCTTCCAGCTCATGGTTAATAAAAATCCGGATAGCCTGAAAACTTCTTGTTGCCGGGTGTTTTTTGAAGTCACGAGCGGGGACAGCGGCAGCAATCAATCGAGCCAGCCGGGAAGTCGTGGTAATGGGAGATTCGCCCCGTATAGCGACAATAGACCTGGCAATCCTTCGTGAAAAACGCTCTTCCCCATACCTCCAGAGCACATCTGCAATATCCCGTTCCGATGCACCGGCGAGCCATTCACTGGCACTGATATCCGCTTGCGGGTTCATGCGCATATCCAGAGGCCCATCGTTGAGAAAGCTGAATCCACGCGCAGCATCATCCAGCTGCGGCGACGACACTCCGAGATCCAACAGCACGCCGTCCACCTTGCCTTGCCAGCCCAGTTCTGACACAACAGTTCCAAGATTTCCAAAGCTCCCGTGGCGTATAATCAGGCGTGACTCCCCGCTGAAACGGTCTGCTGCAAACTCCAGCGCATCGGGATCTTTATCAAAGGCCAACAACTGTCCCTGCGCCCCCAACCTTTCCAGTAGTGCTGCTGCATGCCCACCGCGCCCAAAAGTCCCGTCGATGTACAAACCGTCCGGCGTTATCTTTAGTGCGTCCAGTACCTGGTCCAGCAGTACCGGGCGGTGCAACTCGCTCATCAAGACTAGAGAGTCAGTGTTTCAAGCGGGTGAGGCGCACCATCTTTTTCCTCATGGCCACCCATCCAGCCGCTACCGATATGCTCCCAGGTCTCCTCGTTCCATATTTCAAATTTCTTGCCGACACCGACCAGCGACACCCCCTTTTCGAGGCCGGCAAAGTCACGCAAACGAGGTGCAATCAGAATGCGCCCATTGCCATCCATCTCTACCTCGGTGGCATAACCCACCAGCATGCGCTGCATATCGCGGGTACGGCGGTCCTGGTTGGGGGTACGAATCAGCTGGAGTTCAATGTCTTCCCACTCAGGTTGCGGATACAGCAACAGGCAGCCATCGACGTGCACAGTCAAAACCAGCCGACCGTCAAAACGCTCGGTAATCAATCCCCGGTAGCGGGTTGGCAACGCCAACCGCCCCTTGGCATCCAGCTTGACTGAGCTACCACCGCGGAACACTAGACCCCCCTTGACATCCCTTTATTACCACTATTATCCACTTGCCCCCACTTTTTGACACTATAGGTAGGAATTTTCCACCCGTCAAGATGAAAAAGGCAAATTCCTGCTTTAGGGACAGTCACTTAGCGCATACAGGGCGAGGTGGGAGTAACTCATAAGAAACACTGATTTCATCATTGAATTGGAAATCAGTAGGTTGGTGCGACTTGCTTCAAAACTGCTCGAACTTTGATCAGAAAAACAGCTGTCTATTAAATTTACTTATAGATGCAATAACAGACCATGGGGATGATTCCGTAAAATCCGCCTCATGTTAATTGGGGACAAACCACGATTTTTTAAGAAAATTGCAAAAAATCTTAAAGTTCGCCGCAAAAAATCGTGGTCTGTCCCCAATTAACAATAACACTGGAAAGGCAAAACGCCCGCAAAAAGCGGGCGTTTTCAAACACAGGATATCAACTATCCGTCAGAACGGTATATCATCGTCGAATTCATCCACAGCTGCAGCGGATGCCGGCGCTGCAACGGACAATGAAGATGCGGCGCCGAAATCGGCGCTGCCGCCACCTCGGCCACCCAGCATCTGCATTTCGTTGGCGATGATTTCAGTGGTATAGCGGTCGTTACCGTTTTTGTCCTGCCACTTGCGAGTCTGCAGCTTACCCTCGATGTAGATCTGGGAGCCTTTCTTGAGGTACTCGCCGGCAATCTCCGCCAGACGCCTGAAGAACACCACCCGGTGCCATTCAGTCTTGTCCTTTTGCTCGCCGCTCTGCTTGTCCTTCCAGGATTCGCTGGTCGCGAGTGTGACGTTCGCGACCGCGTTGCCATTCGGCATATATTTGACTTCCGGGTCTGCACCCAGGTTGCCGACCAGAATCACCTTGTTGACGCCTCGTGCCATGTTTCACTCCTCTCCTTCGAAATCACTCTCCGTGTGTTTCCGCTGCTACCGATTGCCTGCTACAGCGAGACATCATAACGGCTGTTAGAACGACTTCCTAGTGGAGATTGCAAGCTCTTGATTGGCCCCTCAGGGCTCCGTTGCCGCCAGCGCCATTAACGCCTCTTCGTCCAGCGCATGCTGGTCAATTTTCAGATAAGCGACCTCGTCTTCGCCGATCACCACCACTTCAGCCACACCCCGCACGGCGGTAATCTGCTGGGCCAGTTTGCGTGCTGCCAGCGGATCCAGTCTGCCAACCCTGAGCAGGCGGGTACTCAGGTAGCGGGGGTTCTTCATGCTCGCGGCGAAAACCAGCCACACCAGCGCCACCGCCGTGCAAAACAGGAATACCGCCTCCAGCCCAAAGCGGCCGTGCAACCAGCCCCCCACGGTTCCACCAACAAAGGCACCAAAAAACTGTGAGCTGGAGTAAAAACCCATTGCTGTTCCCTTACTGTCGGGTGGCGCCATCTTGGCGATCAGTGACGGCAATATGGCTTCCAGCAGATTAAACGCCGAATAAAAAACGAACAGCGAAATCGCGATAGTCAGCACCTCATAATGAAATTCATACAGCGCCAGCTCAGCCAGCACGATAACCACAATCGCACCCACAAATACCTGCTTCATGCGCCTGTGCTTCTCCGCCTGCAGAATAAACGGGATGGCCATCGGCAGCGACAGCAGCAGCACTGGCAGATAGACTTCCCAATGCCGGCTCGGAGTCAGCCCCGCGATATCGCGCAATGCCAGCGGCAGCACCACAAAGCTTGCCGTTAGAATCAGGTGCAGAGAGAAAATGCCCATGTCGAGGCGCAACAGCTGGGGATCGCGTAATACAGAAGCAAACTGCTCCGGTACCGCTTCGGCGTCACGGCGCACACGCGTGACGACCGGATTGGGAACCACCAGGACCATGACTCCAATACCGCCGATCGTCAGCACCGCGGTCAGCCAGAAAATGCCCGGGACACCGATCCAGGTGTTCAGTACCGGGCCCAGCACCATCGCCAGTGCAAAGGATGCACCGATACTCATCCCTATAATGGCCATCGCCTTGACGCGGTGCTCTTCGCGGATCAGGTCGGCGGTGAGCGCCATTACCGCCGCGGCAATCGCGCCGGCACCCTGGATCGCGCGCCCGGCAATCACAAGGTAGATACTATCCGCTCTTGCCGCTACCACACTACCCAGGGCAAACACCAGCAACCCGAAGATAATGACAGGCTTGCGACCGATACGGTCCGACAGCAGGCCATACGGAATCTGCAGGAATGCCTGGGTCATGCCGTAGATACCGATAGCAACACCAGTCAGCGCAGGCGTTGTACCCTCGAGTTCCTCGGCGTACAGCGCAAATACCGGCAGAATCATGAATAATCCCAGCATACGAAGGGCATAAATGCCCGCCATGGATGCAGCAGAACGAGCTTCCGCGCGGCTCATTCCGGCGGCTGCACCAGGGTCTTTGCTCACGAGACGGTTTCCTTTTTGGCCTGAGTTTGAGAAACGACGTATAGTAACAGGTTAGCCAAATCGCAGGAATCAAGATGGATAGCATACGCTTGCGCGGGGCGCGAACGCATAACCTGCAGAATGTCGATCTGGACCTGCCCAGAGACCGGCTCATCGTGATCACCGGCCTATCAGGCTCGGGTAAATCTTCACTGGCGTTTGACACCATTTATGCCGAAGGACAGCGTCGCTACGTGGAGTCCCTGTCGGCCTACGCCCGTCAGTTTCTGTCGATGATGGAAAAACCCGATATTGACCATATAGAAGGCCTGTCACCCGCCATTTCCATTGAACAGAAATCCACTTCTCACAACCCGCGCTCTACCGTTGGCACTATTACTGAAATCTACGACTACCTGCGCCTGCTTTTTGCGCGGGTGGGTACGCCACGTTGCCCGGACCATGACATCGAACTGGAGGCGCAAACCATCAGCCAGATGGTCGACTATGTACTGGAAAAGAAACAGGACTCACGCTGGATGCTGCTGGCACCCGTGGTACAGGAGCGCAAAGGTGAACACACCGCCATTCTCGATGAACTGCGCGCGCATGGGTTTATCCGCGCACGTATCGATAGTGAAATCACTGAACTGGACCAGCTGCCGACACTGGACCTGCGCCGCAAACACAGTATCGAAGTGGTTGTGGATCGATTCAGGATTCGCGACGATCTTAAACTGCGCCTGGCGGAATCATTTGAAACCGCACTGCGGCTCGCCGACGGCCTGGCACGCGTCGTCAGCATGGACGATACGACTGAGACCACCTTCTCCGCCAGGTTCGCCTGTCCGCAATGCGGCTATTCCCTGAGTGAGCTGGAACCACGCCTGTTTTCCTTTAACAACCCGGTGGGCGCCTGCCCGAGCTGTGACGGCCTGGGTGTGCAACAAATCTTTGACCCGAAGCGAGTGGTTGCACACCCGCACTTGAGCCTGGCCGGCGGTGCAGTGCGTGGCTGGGACCGGCGTAACGCCTATTATTTCCAACTCATCAACTCTCTGTCCGATCATTATGGTTTTGATATCGAAACACCCTTTGGAGATCTGTCGGAAAAATTACAACAATCGATTCTGTATGGCAGCGGCGAGCAGATCATTGAGTTCCGCTACCTCAACGAACGCAACGGGATAAAGGTCAAACACCATCCCTTTGAAGGCATTGTGCGCAACATGGAACGCCGTTATCGTGAAACCGAGTCCAATGTCGTGCGCGAAGAACTGGCGCGTTATCTCAGTACCCACGCCTGTCCCGACTGCAAAGGCAGCCGACTCAACCGTTCCGCCAGACACGTATTTGTCGGAGACTGCACACTGCCGGCAATTGCCGCATTACCGGTAGGTGAAGCCAGTGATTTTTTTTCCACGCTACGGCTACCCGGCCGCCGCGGCGCCATAGCCGAGAAAATCGTCAAGGAAATCGGCCAACGTCTGGATTTCCTGGTCAACGTCGGACTCAATTATCTGTCACTGGAACGCAGTGCAGACACACTGTCCGGCGGTGAAGCACAACGCATTCGCCTCGCCAGCCAGATCGGTGCCGGATTGGTTGGTGTTATGTATGTTCTCGATGAGCCTTCCATCGGCTTGCACCAACGCGATAACCAGCGCCTGTTAAACACCCTGACCTATCTGCGCGATCTCGGCAACACCGTCATCGTAGTGGAACATGACGAAGAGGCCATCCGCACGGCTGATCACGTTGTTGACATGGGCCCTGGTGCCGGATCACACGGTGGAAAAATTGTCTCACAGGGAACGCCGCAAGACATTATCGACGATCCAGCATCATTGACCGGGCAATACCTGAGCGGCAAACGATGTATTGCGGGTTCGCTGAAGCGCACCCCAAATGATCCTGAACGCCAGCTTAGCATCAAAGGCGCCAGCGGCAATAACCTGAAATCGGTCAATCTGGATATCCCGGTGGGGCTGTTAATCTGCATTACCGGCGTCTCCGGCTCCGGCAAGTCCACGCTGATTAACGACACGCTTTACCTGCTTGCCGCCGCTGAACTGAACGGTGCGGCGACAGAACCGGCACCCTGTCGATCCATCCAAGGTCTGCAGCACTTCGACAAGGTTGTGGACATCGACCAAAACCCCATCGGCCGCACACCACGCTCCAACCCGGCGACCTACACCGGCCTGTTTACCCCCATCCGTGAACTGTTTGCAGGTACCCAGGAATCGCGCTCGCGCGGTTATAAACCGGGACGTTTCAGCTTTAACGTCAAGGGTGGACGTTGCGAAGCCTGCCAGGGCGACGGTGTTATCAAAGTCGAAATGCATTTTCTGCCCGACATCTACGTACCCTGTGATATCTGCAAGGGAAAACGTTACAACCGTGAAACCCTCGATATTCGCTACAAAGGCAAAAACATTAACGAAGTACTGGACCTGACCGTCGAGGAAGCCGCCGAATTCTTCAGCGCCGTACCGGTCCTTTCACGCAAACTTGAGACCCTGCTGGATGTCGGGCTCTCCTACATCCACCTTGGCCAGAACGCCACCACCCTCTCGGGTGGTGAAGCGCAGCGCGTCAAACTGTCCAGGGAGCTCTCCAAACGCGACACCGGCAACACCCTGTACATTCTCGATGAACCCACGACCGGCTTGCACTTCCACGATATCGAACAACTGCTGCGGGTACTGCACCGTCTGCGCGATCATGGCAATACCGTCGTCATCATCGAACACAATCTGGACGTCATAAAAACGGCCGACTGGATCATTGATCTTGGACCTGAAGGCGGCAACGGCGGAGGTGAAATCATCGCCGCGGGAACGCCAGAGACTATCTGCCAGAACAGCCGCTCGCACACCGGACATTTCCTCAGGCCGGTGCTGGAAAGAGACTGCGATGATTCTCAGCCCGATACAGAAAAGATGGCAAGGCAAAAGCTCCAGCATTCCTGATCTTGTCGCCTTCAGATATTATAGCTCCGTGGGATTGGCACAGGCCGCCATTGCCTCAACATAAATAAAACAGGGAAATCTATTGAAAAACATATATTTAAGCCTCTTCCTCTGCGCCTCCTCCATGGCATTCGCCGGCGACGTACAGCAACACCGGGACCCGGCGACCGGACTGTTGACCTGGAAAACCCAGGGGCCCGGCTTAAGCCTTCAATTAATACAGCTCATGCCCGACTATGTCACTGCCGTGTATAGCGCACGCGGTCTTCCTCCCTCCCTGGTCAAGACGATGGCGAGCCACTGCGTGTTCGGGACCATTATCAAGAATGAGTCGGACGAACAGCTATCCTACCGGGTTGCCGACTGGCACTATGTCACAGAGGATGGCAAGACCCACCCGATAAAAACCAAAACCGAATGGGTCAAGGAATGGAAGGACCAGGGTATCAGCTTCCGCTGGTCGATACTGCCGGATGATCAGACTTTTGAAGCCGGTGACTGGAGCCAGGGTTTCACCACCATCCCGCTGCCACCCGATAGTTCACTTAACCTTATATACACTTGGAGGTACCAGGGTGAAAACCATAAAGGCACATTGGAAGGGCTTCGTTGCGCCCCTGCTCAGGCGCCGCAAAGCTAGCCGGGGCTATATCAGCGCATTGTCGGTAATCTCCCTGCTGTCCGTGGCCCCGGCGGCAGCCCAACTGCCACTGCCGGAACTGAGCCACGAGCTGACGCGGCTCCCCACGCCGATTGACGCACCCGCCTTTCAGCTTGAAGACATGGATGGCGAAAAGTATTCACTTGAAAGCTACAGGGGCAAGGTTGTAATACTGAATTTCTGGGCAACCTGGTGCCCTCCCTGCCGCCGCGAAATCCCGTCCATGGAAGCTTTGCGTCAGGCCTTCAAGGACGAAGCATTCGCCATCCTTGCCATTAACGAATGGGAGACTGAAGATCACGTGTTTGCCTTTATGGGACAACTGCCGGTTGAACCCGGCTTCCCCATTCTGTTTGACCTGGACAGTGAGGTTGCACAAAGCTTCGGCGTGAAGGGCCTTCCGACAACGCTGCTGCTGGATACACAGGGAAAAATTGTCTACCGGGCCGTCGGCGGCAGGGATTTCGATCACCCCGAAGTTAAAAAAATCATCCGTGAATTGCTGCCGGATGCCGGGCGTGCACAGAAGAAATAGATGGTTAGTGCTTATGCTTAACGATAAAGACAAAAAATCCCTTTCTGGTGTACACAGGCATTTACATCTTATGTTGATGACCACTCTGATAACCGTAAAGCTCATATTTGCGGCTGCCTGCGTTCATAATATTTATTTAACGAAGATAATAGGTTCCATTGAGGGGTATGATATCGCGGATATTGCCCGCCTGTGGGCAAGCGGGGTAGACCTCGAAGACACTTATTCCGGCGTTTATGTCGCGGCAATTAATAGATTAGAGTTGGCATTTATCGACCTGGCAGTAGTTGCCATTCTTGCTATCAGCGCATGGACGATTCACGCCTTACGCCAAAGAAATATGCGGATTGTTCAGACATTAAAAGATTGTGGTGACTGGTAGGCAGGCAACCCTGACGCATAACAGCTCAGCCATTCGGACGCCTCTCCCGCCGCTGAGATTATTCATGATACCCGCATCGACAAAGAGTAATGGTTATGACTGAAAAAACACTTTACCAACGCCTTGGTGGCTATGATGCAATATCTGCTGTTGCGGATGATCTTCTGCTGCGCCTTATGTCAGATTCCCAGCTTGGGCGCTTTTGGAAGAATAGAGGCGAAGATGGAATTAATCGGGAAAAGCAGCTATTGATCGATTATCTCTGCTCAAGTGCCGGAGGGCCTTTGCTATATACAGGGCGCGATAACAAAACATCCCACAAGGGAATGGGTATTAGTGAAAGCGATTGGGGGATTTTTGTCGGTCACTTGAATGCAACGCTGGATAATTTCCAGCTCCCAAAGCAAGAGCGTAGCGATGTTATAGAATTCATTGAAAGCACCAAGGCAGACATAGTGGAGTAATGTCTGTGTATATACACACAAACAAGACCGGAACGACGCTTTAAGGCGTACGTCTGGCCTTACACGTTAGCGGGCAGCCTTAGCCGGAATTAGAATGACAATCATCATCGCCAACACCCTGGTCGGACTTGTCGTCTTTCTTCACGTCTGCTTCCTTATCCTCGAGATGTTCCTCTGGGATAAGTCTTTTGGGCTGCGGACTTTTGGCCATACCCCGGCATCTGCCAGTGCCTCAAAGTCCCTTGCGATGAACCAGGGGCTATATAACGGGTTCCTGGCGGCCGGACTCGCCTGGGGTCTCAGCCTTGGTGCGGCTGGCGACTCAATCAAGATCTTTTTTCTAACTTGTGCAGTAATCGCAGGCGTCTTCGGAGGATTGACTGCAAGTCGAAAGATACTGTTAATTCAGGCGTTACCAGCAGTTGCAGCGCTCGCTTTGGTATTACTTTCCGAGGGAGCAACCCGCTAACAATCCTTGCATGACCAACATCTTTACAGATGAGTCATATTTCAGTCATAGCTCCCGCCAAGCCCGCCAGGAAAATACTCTGCGTCTTTGCGAGAGATTAAACAGTTCTTCATGTCTCGTCAGTCCGAGACTTGATCTCGCTGGAGCCATGATTTAATTAACCTGGCAAGCAGTGTATTGAACTTATCGATTTGCCACTAACGCCTTTTTCTTTCAGGCCTGAATAAGCCTGGGTCAGACAAAAAGGAATAAGCAAAACGATGCCTTTAAATATCGGTCTAATAATAATCCGTAGACAACAGACATCATAAAGAAAGCAGTATCCAGCACCCTCAAACTAATCATAGGGTTAGCAGTCGGTCGACTGGTGTTTTAAGAAATTACCCGGTCAGTTGCTGCCGATTAATACTTGACTATTCTAGTCAGGTCTACTGTCACTACCCTGAGAGGGATGGTTTGCCCGACCTCACAAGTACTACCGCGTTCAGTGCCGTCCTCCTGCACAGGCATTGCGTGGACGATCTGTTTCGCAGCAAACGTGAAGCCTGGCGTATTGCAGGTTTGCCGGATCCGGGTGAAGAAACGAAATCCTGTATGTGACGGCTGGCCGCCGGCCGGACGATATGATTATCCGGGAAAATCACGCAAGGAGCTTAGCGATGAAACGACGTCTCTTTTTTCTGTTTCCCGATAGCAGGCATGCCGGAGCGGTGGTCAATGAATTGCAAGCGCAGGGCATTCAGCGAAAATTTATACACGCAGTTGCAGGACGAGGTGGTGACCTCAGCGGCTTACCGGCCGCCTCCCATAGTCAGCAGCAGGATATTGGTTCACGAGTCGAAAGTTTTTTATGGGACAGCAACCTGGCGCTATTTTTCGCAGCACTGTTTGTAACGCTCGTCATCGTGCTGATGCAGGTAGAGTGGTACTGGTTGCTGCTACCGGTCGGGCTCATGCTGGCGTCCTTTCCCATATAGAGAGATCCTGTTGATGGTCGATGTTGCTGCCAGACAAGTTGCCAACGTGGAAGATCTGGTGCATCGGCATCATCCTGAAGCAGTGGTAGGCGGCGTCGGCTGGAATGTTGATGCACTGCGACTTTAACTGTCCGGCATTTGAACAGGCTTACCGGCAATACCAAATGCTCAAATTCTAGTTTAATGGAAACAATGGCTTAGGTTTTGTTAGATGAGAGAGCCTGCCGGCCTCAGGGACAATCTACTGCGCTGGCGGGAGAGTGTCCCAAATGCACCTGATTTTTTGTTGCGTAGACCCACTATGCGCCTCAAAATCTGGCCATTTGTCCTCGCTCTCCCACCATGCTCGCTCCGATTGCCTAAGTACGACAGGCTCTCCTAGCGGACCGCAAAAGCACTTCCGACGCGAAGACCCAAAGCCGCAGCGACATGGCCATTGGGCATGGCTATTTCAACCAGGCCGTTCGAATTTTCGTACCAGAAGGGGATACCCGCTTCTGCCGCGGCAAAGGTCGGCCTGAATTCACAGCGCGCCCCCGCCACGTCGAGGATGGCATTGTGCGAGACACTGCAGGAACGTAACCCGGTTATGGCATTCCCATAGCTGTCAAGGTAGACGACCTGCATAAAATCTTCAGGCCAGGCGGGCATCAGCGGTTGCGTGACTTCAATCTCTTCAGCGGACAACTGTTCTCCCCGCGCAATGGCAGCCGCCACCGGTGCGAACAGATCGCGACCATGAAAGCTGTTGGAAAGTTGTTGTGGACGCCAGGTGATTTCGAAGACCTGCACATGAGCGGCGCGACGAATGAGAATCGAAAACAGTCCATTGTCAGGCCCCACGTACCAGCGACTGTCGGCATGCACACCCAGTGCACGCCTGCCGGTGCCGACACCGGGATCGACCACACAGACGCAGACGCTATTGTCCGGCAGGTACTGGCTGTAAGCCGGTATCAGGTAAGCCGCTGCCTGAACATGAAAAGGTGGTAGATCGGGAAAGATATCCACCACCGGCAGAGCCGGCGCCTGCGCAAGCAGCACCGCCCGCATTTGCCCCAAATAGGGCCCCTGAACACCGAAATCAGTGAAGATTGCAATCATCAGTAGACTATCCAAAGCAAGGTCTGATTTATTCAATGAACCATCACAGGGCGCACTGTACGCACCGGGAAGAACATGCAAGTTATTGATTCATGCTGCCCCAGGGCACCCTCTCTTGCTGCGCAATTCACCTTGTACCCCCCAGGGCACCCTCTCTTGCTGCGCAATTCACCTTGTACCCCAGGGCACCCTCTCTTGCTGCGCAATTCACCTTGTACCCCAGGGCACCCTCTCTTGCTGCGCAATTCACCTTGTACCCCAGGGCACCCTCTCTTGCTGCGCAATTCACCTTGTACGCACGGCGCGCCCTGCAGGCATTGGAATAGCTGAATCCCATGATATCGCGAATAAATCAGAGACTCCCTAACGAGTCAAGGCATGATTGCCAACACTTAGCTGCAGGGTCATCTCCGTCGCCGCCTGCGCTTAAAAACTGCCGCAGCAGACAGTGTTCAACCACGATGAGGCAGCGCCGCACAGATAATCCTAAAAAAATCAGTCAATCGCCCCTGCCGAATTAAGATTCACTCGGCATGATGCCCTGACCGGTCCTGTTTTTGGCCAATTACGCCAACGAAGGCATCACATCGGGCGGGTGTAATTGCCGGCC